>Ga0233431_1000171_pt1 | contig 148715 bp, 108 predicted proteins | sample SI_118_April2016_FD_179867 | JGI IMG/M metagenome (GOLD analysis project Ga0233431, IMG submission 179867) | Seawater microbial communities from Saanich Inlet, British Columbia, Canada - SI_118_April2016_200_MG | ecosystem: Environmental > Aquatic > Marine > Inlet | place: Canada: British... | reverse complement strand
TCGATCACCTTGTCCGGGGTGACGCCGAATTTTTCGCGCACGCCGTCGACGCCGACTGGCTCGTAGTCGTCGCCCGAGCGGCGCGGGTTGAGGAGCTGGATGCCGGGGCGGATCAGCTGCATGAAGTCCTTGTCGCCGGTGAGGATGGTCACTTCGATCTCTTGGGTGACCGCTTTGAGAGCGAGCGTGCCAATCAGATCGTCCGCTTCGTATCCCTTGAGCTCGAGAATGGGGATGCGCATAGCGGCGGCCAGTTCGCGGATGCGGGGCAGCTGCGAGGCCATGTCGTCGGGCATCTTTTCGCGCGTGGCCTTGTACTCGGCGTGCATTTCGTGGCGGAAGGTGGGGGCACTGGTATCGGAGACGATGGCCAGATAGTCGGGCGTGTGGTCGCGGAAGAGCTTGATCAGGGTATTGGCGAAGCCGAAGATGGCGCTGGTGTTTTCCCCCTTTGAATTGATCAGGGGATTTCTGATGAAGGCGAAGTAGGCGCGGTAGGCGATGGCCATGCCGTCGACGAGGAAGAGCTTTTTGGGCATTTTCTGGATCTCCGGGTCGGGTCGGCACAGAAGCCGATGGGTGGCGGCGAAGGTTTCGTTTGCCTTTGTGTCGTTTTTTTTCAAGATTGTGGGAGAGGATTCTACTGAATATCATCAAATTGCGCGTCTGAAGCCAGTTGGCAAGGAGGAATAATAGATGTTTGCGAAATTGCTGCGCGTCGGGGGTCTGATCGCACTGGGGCTGGCGCTTTCGGGACACACGCCCGGAACAATCGGCGGAGGATCTGAAGAGGTCGATCTGCAGCCGCGGATGTATGTCCAGGAGGTGAATCCCTGGACGCATCTGGAGTGGAACGACGATCCGGCCAATTTTCAGTTCGCCATTGTCGCGGATCGGACCGGGGGGCATCGGAAGGGGATCTTCGAGGATGCGGTGGGCAAGCTCAATCTGCTGCAGCCTGAGTTCGTGATGAGCGTCGGCGATCTGATCGAGGGATATACCGAGGATGTGCCTTTGATTCGGGATCAGTGGGAGGAATTTCAGGGGTTTGCCGACGGTTTGGAGATGCCCTTTTTCTACGTGCCGGGGAATCACGATCTGACCAACCTGGTGCAGGTCGAGGAGTGGGAGCGCCGGTTCGGTCGTCCGTACTACCATTTCGTGTACAAAGATGTGCTGTTTCTCTGTCTGGACAGCGAGGATCCGCCACCGACTCATATGAGCGAGGAGCAGGCGGCGTATGTGAAACAGGCGCTGGAGGAGAATGCGGACGTGCGCTGGACTCTGGTCTTCCAACACAAGCCGCTGTGGGTTTACGCAGAGGATACCGGCTGGGCGGAGATCGAGGAGATGCTCAAGGAGCGGAAGCACACGGTGTTTGCCGGGCACTATCACACCTATACCAAGCACGATCGGAACAATACAGACTACTTCGTGCTGGCGACCACTGGTGGGGGTAGTGCTCTAAAGGGGCCGCTCTTCGGTCAGTTCGACCACGTGGTCTGGGTGACGATGACCGACGGGGGACCGCGGGTTGCGAATTTGATGTTGAAGGGGATTTGGGACAAGGATGTGCGCACGGCGGAGACGGCGAAGGTCGTCGATGGGTTGCTGAACGGGGCGGCGGTCGCGCCGATGCCGATTTTTACGGACAAGAAGGATTTCAAAGGAGGGAAGACGCAGCTGCGGTTGACCAACAATGCGGATTTGCCGATGGCGATTAGTGGTCGTTTTTGGCCGAATGGTACGCTGGTGGTGGAACCGGCTACGCTCAAAGCAGTGGTGCCGCCCAATTCGGTGGAACTGATCGATCTGGCGCTACAGCCGCAGGGGAAGAAGGCCGAGGTCGACGATATCGAGCCGCTGACGCTGAGCTGGAAGGTGATCTACGATATGGAGAAGGGATCGCCGATCGAGTTGAATGGGACCGCCCGGGTGGTAGTGGAACGGCAGTTCGACTGCGTCGAGGGGAAGAAGAAGATCGTGGACGGCAAGTCGAATGATTGGAAGAAGCTGCCATTCGTCTGCGACGATCCGGCCGAAATACTGGGCGGAGGGCCGGATTCGTGGACGGGTGCGGTGGACTGTTCCTTTCGCTTCGGCGTGGAGTACGACGATGAATATCTGTACATCGGGGTAGAGGTGGAAGACGAGAGGTCGGTGCTCGATCCGACCAAGCATCCGTGGGGACAGGACGGGATCGAGGTGCGGCTGGATGCGCGTCCGGATCCGATTCGTTCGAACGGCACAGGGCAGGGGGAGCATTCGGACATCATCTTCGTCGGGATGAGTCCTGCCGGGGAAGTGGGTGAGATGGTCTACTATCAGCGGGAGGCGGTGGAGAAGCAGGGGGTGGAGGCGAGCTGTGCGAAGACGGAAAGCGGATTTTTTGCCGAGATCGCCGTGCCTCGCGCGTACATGGACGAGAAGCAGGGGAGCGCGTGGGAGGCGTTCCGGCTGAACATCGCCGTGGACGATATGGACGAGCCGAACGGCGCGCTGGCGCAGCTGTGGTGGCGGCCGGACTGGCGCAAGGGGAAAAGCTATCCGGGATCGGGGACCTTTAAGAAACGTTGAGGAAGCGGTTTTTCCGAACGGAGGGAGCCCGCCGTCTTTGTGCGAGACGGCGGGTGTCGGATTCACGAGGAGGGAGAGATGTCTATGGAGATGACCTCGCGCGAACGGATGATGGCGGCGCTGCGGCGCCAGGATGTGGACTACGTGCCCTGCTGCTGTTTCTTCAGCGCTTCGTTGGTGGGACCGGAATACACCTGGAAAGGGCGAGCGGATTCGCTGGAATTGATCGTGGGCGGTCTGGGGCTGGACAGCTACGTCGGAGTGGGAATCGAAGCGTCGTGGCATCCGGAGGTGACGACGGAGGTGTGGAAGGAGAAGCGATCCGGGGAGGAATGGCCCGTTCTGCACAAGCGGATCGACACGCCGGCCGGGCCGTTGACGGCGGCGGTGCGGCTAACCGAGGATTGGCCGGACGGGGAGGATATTCCGCTCAACAGCGACTGGAATGTGTCGCGCTTCGTCAAGCCGTGGCTGGAGACGATGGAGGACGTGGAGCGGTACCGGTATGTGCAGCTGCCGCCGGACGACGAGGCGATTGCGAAGGGAAGGGAGCGGTTTGTAGCGCAGAAGAAGCTGGCGGACGAATACGGGGTGATCACCTACGCCGGCTGCGGCATGGGGCTGACCTCCGGCCTTCAGCTGTTTGGCGCCGAACAGGGGGTGGCGCTGTCGATGGATCGGCCTGAGGTGATCGAGCGGTTTCTGGAGATCGAGCACCAGGCGACGATGAAGCGGGCGGCACTGCTGGCGGAGTGGGGGGTGGACGTGATCTGTCGCAACGGGTTCTACGAGACGATGGATTTTTGGAGTCCGCGCCAGGTGAAGCAGTGGCTGGTGCCGCTGATCGACAGGGAGATCGAGGTGATGAAGTCGGGCGGGGCGGCGGTCGTGTACACGGTCTGTACCGGGATCATGCCGATGCTCGACGTGCTGGCCGATTGGGATTTCGACGGGTACAATTCGATCGAACCGGTGCTGACCGGGCAGGATATGGAGGAAGTAGCGGAGAAGCTCTGTCCGCGGCATTCGATCTGGGGGGGGATCTCCGGACCGATCCAGATCGGCGAGGGGACGCCGGAGATCGCCCGGCAGGCGGTGCGCGATGCCTTTGAGACATACGGACGACGGGGGCTGATACTGAAGCCGATCCCCTCGACCCGGGCGCACTGGCCGTGGGAGAACTCCCTGGCGATGTTCGACGAGTGGCGGAAGCTGCGGTAGCCGGGAAGCGGAAAAAAGGAAAAGGGCGCCCGTTTCTTCGCAGAACGGGCGCCCTTTTTGTGATGAAATCTACCCCTCTCCTCTGAGTTGTTTCAGGCGGGTCTCTTTGTAGCGGATTTCCTCCAGATGATCTTCGTCTACTTCGATCCCCAGGCCGGGGCCATCGGGGACGACGATACAGGAGTTTTCGTATTGGACCGGATTCAGAGTGCAATCCTCGGTGTAGAGGATTGGGCCGGCCGGATCGCAGGGGATGTCGACGCGGTCGATGGCGGCCAGGACGTGGGCGGCGGCGGCGGTGCCGATGCTCAGCTCCTGGGTGGTGCCGTGCAAGGCGCGCATCCCCAGGCCCTGGGCGAAGTCGAAGAGCGCCTTGCAGCGCCGGATGCCATGGCTGCAGGTGGAGATGTTGCAGATGTCGACGGCGCCGGCCTGGTAGTGATCGACGATCGAGCGGTAGTCGCCCAGGTGCTCGCTGATGGGGATGCCGAGCTGACGGCGAACTTCGGCCATACCGCGCAGGTCGTTGCGCGGATGGGCGACGCTCTCGGCCATTTCGTAGCGGTACTGTTTGAAGCGCTGCAGCACCTGGAGGGCTTCCTGCCAGTAGAAGCGTCCGCTCAGATCGAGGGATTTGATTTCGATCTCCCAGCCGAAAGTGTCGCGCAGACTCTGGAGGAATTTTTCCTCGGCATCCCAGTCGCGGCCGATGTATTTGCGGATGCGGTTGAAGCCGAGTTCTTTGACCCGCTGCACGCGACGGATGTTCGGTTCGACGTCGTCCGTATTTTTGAGAGGGAAGATCGGGTAGCAGAAGGGGATGCGATCCCGCCGCTTGCCGCCCAGCAGGGCGTAGACGGGGAGATCGAGGATTTTGCCCAGGAGGTCGTGGAGGCCGATGTCGAAGGCGGCCGAAAGGATGCCACCCAGGCGCTGCATGGTGTCGTTGATATTGCGCGGATCCGCGCCGGTGATGCGGCGGTTGGCTTCCTCCTCGAGGAGTTGGAAGTCGGGGAAGTTCATCGGGTGCTGGTGGGCCAGATCGGACAGCTCGCCCCAACCGGTGACACCCTCATCGGTATCGATGCGGATCATCACGTGCTCGCTGATGGCGCCGGTCTCGCGCGGGGTTTCGACCATGAAAAACCGGGTACCGGTGATTTTCATCTCTTTCCTCCTGGAGAAATGCTACGGACGGGCGGGTTCGTACGCCTGCGGCAGGAAGGGGTTGTCGGCCGGTTCCTTGCCGCCGTAGAACCAGGTGAGGGGCAGAACTTTGAGTTTCTGGTTGAAGCCGCCTTCTTTACGGCTGCTCAGGATGAATTCGGCCCGGGTAGGATGCTCCTCGTAGGTGGAATAGGTGTGGGCGATGAGCACCCGATCTTCGAGCACGCAGACCGAGGGGTAGGACCAGCGGCCGTGGGTTTCTGCGGAGAGGATGTGGTCGACTTCGCGCTCGGGGGCGGGTAGGCCGGGAGGAAAGTGGTATTCCGACGGTCGCAGCGGCTGGATGGGGCCGGGCTCGACGCGGGTCTCCTCGTGCAGCGATTCGACGTTCTGGAAGAACTCCCAGACTGAGCCGCCGTTGCGACTGATGGCGGCGGAGATGCGGGTGCGGTTGTAACCCCGTTTAACCTCCTCTTCGCTCTCCTGGTTCCAGACGGCCAGCAGGTGGCCGGTGGGCAGGGTGCGAATTTGCGCCGGGGCCGGCGAGGCGGCGAGGGAGGTGGGCTGTGGTCGAGTCCAGGTTTCGCCGCCGTCGCTGGACCAGGCCTGGAAGATGCGGCCCAGACCGGTGCGCATGAACATCAGCAGGCGGCCGGGCTCCACTTCGGCAACGGTCGGCTCGTTGACGTAGCTGAAGGTGGTATTCCAGTCGGAGATGATCATCAGCTCGCCGTCCCGGTTGCGCTGCCAGGTGCGGCCGTCGTCATCGGAGTAGCAGACGTACACGGCGCTGAAGCGCGGGTCGAAGAAGTGGGCGGCGGTGGAGACCCACTGATTGTCGACGAGTTTTCCGCATGCGGGCGGGGTGCGATCGTCGGGGCCGCTGCTCTGGCCGATGGCGATGTAGACGGGGAGGAGCAGGCGGCCGGAGGCGGTGCGCAGCAGGACGTCCTGATACGCGTGGGAGGGGAGACCGGGTGGGGTGACGCGGACGGGAGGTTCCCAGGTTTCGCCGCCGTCTTCGGAGCGCCAGAAAACCAGGTGGTTGCTGCGGGCGCTCTCCTCGGGCGTGGGCGCGTCGGGATCCTTGCACATACCGGCCAGGCCGATGCCGTTTGCCGATAGTCTGACCAGAGAAGTGCCGTGGCGGCCGACAGGATCGCCGCTGCTGTCGGTGCGGGTGAATTCTTCGGACCAGGTGAGGCCGCCGTCGCTGGAGGTGGTGAAGCGGCCCCCGGCGGAGTGGAGGATGCGACCATCGGCCAACTGGACGAAGGAGGAGTCGTGGAAGTAGCGGGTTTCGTGGATGGCGAGTGCTTCCTCGGGGCGGGTCATGGGAATGTTGCTCATATTGCCTCCTTTTTGCGGTTATGGGGGATAAGGTGGCGTTCCATTCTCCGGCTGTCAAATAAAAAACCGGAGGTCAGAAGGACCTCCGGCTGTGAAATGGTATATCGTTTGATTTGGGTTTATTTGAGCATCAGCACCTTGCGGGTGGCGAGGTGGCTGCCGGCCTCCAGGCGGATGAAGTAGATGCCGCTTCCCGCAGAGCGACCGTGGTCGTCCGCGCCCTCCCAGGTTGCTCGATAGAATCCGGCATCCTGTGCCTGGCCAACCAGGGTGCGGATTCGCTGGCCGAGGATGTTGTAGATCTGGAGCTCGACCTCGGTTTGCTCGGGCAGGCTATAGTCGAGTTGGACGGACGGATTGAACGGGTTGGGATAGGGGGGCGCCAGACTGAACACCTGGGGTGTCAGCGTGGCGCTGGCCACCTCGGTCAGTCGGTAGCTCCGTCCTTCGGTATCGACGGCCCAAAGCTCTTCCAGCGAGATTTCGCTGCCCACGGCCGCGGGTGGAAATTCGAAGGAAGCTTCGAATATGCGCTCCATCCCGTTCGGCGCATCTCCGGCGAAGCGATAGGTGCCGAACCAGGATCGCTCCAGGTCGGTGCGCAGCAAACCTTCCAAGCGCCGATCCTCTCCCTCGGCGTGTACCTGCGCATCCTGCGGGGCGAGTTGGATCTCGACGTCGGGCAGGTGTTTCAACACGATGCCGTACCCTCGCAGCTGGAGGCCCGAGGCGACGTCCACGGCCAGGATGGCCGAGCGCGGTGTGATATCGAGCAGGCGCAGCTGCGGCCGGATGTCAGCCCCGGTATCGACGGTGATGGTAGGCTTTGACGCCTCGGCCTGCTCACCGAAGTGGTCGGCGAATAGGAAGAAGTCATCGAAGTCGATGCGGCCGCTGACGCTCAGATCGTAGCGGCTGTCCCACGTCGCATCGGTCTCCGTGCGGCCGAATTGATCGGCAAATAGGAAGAAGTCGTTGAAGTTGACCGCCAGGTCACCATCGAAGTCGCCGATCGGTCCGATTGGTTCGATTGGTTCGATCGGTTCAATCGGGCCGGTCCCCTGGCCGACCTCAAAGCTGGCCGGTGTCATCCAGGGACCGTCGAAGAGGGAATCGCTGGCGCGGGCCCGCCACCAGTATTCGACCTCTTCTGCGAGCTGACGGGAGAAGGTCCATTCCGTGATCCCGCCGGTTCCTTCGACAATGCGGCCATCTCGCGCGACCACATCGGCAAAAGTCTGGTCGGTGGAGACCTGGAAGGTATAGGTCAGATCCTCGCGTCCGGCGATCGATGTGGCATTGTCGAGTCTAAGCGTAGTCGTCTCCTTTGCGGAGCTGACCACCACGCCGTTCGACGGTGCACTCGGGACATTGGCGACAGAGGGCATACTCTCTATCGGCACTGTGGGGACGCTCTCGTTGGCCGGAGTGGCGTTATCGACGGCGGTGATCTGATAGGCGTAGGTCGTCCCATCGGTCAACCCCTTGTCGACGAATCCCGAATCCTGTAGCAGGCTGGCCACCAGCTGGAAGCTCTGCTCGTCGGCGGTGCGGCGATAGACGTTGTAGCCGGCAAAGTCGGACTCCTGATTGGCGGTCCAGCCGATCCAGACCGCTTCGCTGCCGGGTTGGGCGACCAGGCTCACGGGAATGGCGGGTGGATCGAGGTCCTGGTCGGCGTTGGTGGTGAATTGCAGGATAGCGCTTTCGACCGGGCCGTTGTTGCTGCGGTCGATGGAGCCGACCTTGAAGAAATAGGTGGTCGCCTTCGCCAGGTTGGTAAGCGTTATGCGGTGTTCAGTCACGTCTTCGGGGGCGCCGACGAGAACGTCCAGTGCGTCTTCGCGGGTGCCGTATTCGACGAAGCTGTCGGCCAACTCGTCCGTTTTCCAGAAGATAGCTGCCGTCTGATCGGTCAGGTTGACCACCTCGGGGCTGCCGTCGATTGCGGGCAGGGCCAGATCGGGGCCGGGGTCGGTCTGGAAGGAGAGCTCGGCGCTGAGCGTGGGGCCGTTGTTGCTGCCGTCGATCGAGCTCGTCTGGAATTTATAGGGGGTGCCCGGCGTCAGGTTGGTGAGGGTGATGCGGTGCTGGGTCGTCAGCTCCGGATCCTCGCGGCGCAGATCGAGGATCTCGGTGCCGAACTGCACGATCGAGGTGGACTGCTCGTCGGTGGTCCATTCGATGGTGGCCGACTGGTCGGTGAGCCAGGCGATCTGCGGCGCGGTGAGGATCTGCGGCGGGGTCAGGTCGAGCTCCAGATCGGTGGTGGCCACCAGCTTGGCGCTCCTGGTGGCGCCATTGCCGCTGGGATCGGTTGAATTGGTCTGGTACCGATAGGTCTGTCCCGGCTCCAGGTTGGTCAGCACGACCCGGTGGCGGAGCACGTCGGTGGAAGATCCATCCAATTCGGTGAACTGGTCGCTGCCGCCGAACTGGATGAAGCTGTCACTGCGCTCGTCGGTCTCCCACTCGATTGTCAGGCTGGACGCGGTCTTGGCGGTCACGACCGGAGGGCTGAGGATGACCGGAAACTGGGTGTCCGGATCCTGTTGGGTTACGAAATTGCCGGCCCCGCCGGGAGGCTGGGCCAGCTTCGCTCTCTTGCCGCGGGCGCCGCCGGCCCCCGCCGTGCTCGCTACCCGCGTGTTGCTGGCCTGATCCGATATGGTCAGGCGGAAGTAGTAGAAGGTGCCCCGCTGCAGATTGGTCAGGTTGATGGAATGGCTATTGCCAAAGTTGTTGCTCTGCAGCACTTCCCGCTGCGGGCTGTTGAACGCCGGAGAGGTGTCGAGGATGATCTCGTAACGGACATCTTCGTCCGTTTTGAACTCGACAGAAGCCGCCTGATCGCGGGCGTAGACGACCGGCCCTTCGAGGAAGATCGGGGCATTGTCGTCGGCCTGGGCCAGACTGTTGAAGGCGTGGTCCTGGCTGTGCGGCTCGGTGCCGGTGTAGTCGGTGGTCAGGAGGTTGTTGCTGCCGTCCGTGGAGGCGATTTTGAAGTGATAGGTTGTAGACGGTTGGAGGTTGGCCAGCGGGACTACGTGCAATTCGACCCGCTCGCCGCGCTCTATGTGGCTCAGGCCGTAGGAGAGATCGGTGCCGACATCGACGATGCTGTTCGACGGCTCATCGGTGACCCATTCGATGGTGGCCGAAGTGGAGGTGATATTGCGCACGGTCGGTCCGCTCAGCAGGCGCGGCGGGGTTGCGTCGGGCGCGGCCAGGGTGGTGAAGGTTTGGTCGGCGCTGAGAGTGGGGTCGTTGTCGCTGGCATCGACCGATCCGGCCCGATAGTGGTATTGGGTGTCGGGATCCAGATTGGTCAGGCTGATGGTGTGGACGACCACGTCTTCGGGCAGCACGACTTCCTGCCCGTAGGTCGCGTTCGGTCCGTAGCTGAGGCGGCTGTCGGACGGCTCGTCGGTCACCCACTGGATGGTGGCTGCTGTCTGCGTGCGCGCGATGACCACCGGGTCGTTGACGATGTTCGGAGGCAGCAGGTCGGGAGCCGCCTTGGTGAAAAAGCTCAGGTTGCCGACGCTGAGCGTGGGGGCGTTGCCCGCCGGATCGGTAGAGCGGACTCGGTAAAAATAGGTGGTCGCCGGCTCCAGATTGGTCAGCTGCACTTCGTGCTTCAGGCTGTGCTCCGCGCTGCCGGCCACCAGGCCAAAGGTGGCATCTACGCCGAATTCGACGAAGCCGTCGGCCAGTTCATCGGTGGTCCAGGTGATGGCCGCGGATTTGTCGGTCCTGTTCAGCACCACGGGCGCGGCGGTGATCTGCGGCGGTGTTTCGTCGGGCGCGTCCAGGGTAGTGAAGGTTTGGTCGGCGCTGAGTCTGGGACCGTTGTCGCTGGGATCGGTAGAGCGGACCTGATAGTGATAGGTGGTCGCCGGTTCCAGGTTGGTCAGGCGGATGGCGTGTTCGGTCACGTCATCCATGCTCGTGGCCGCTTCACCGTAGGTGGCATCCGGTCCGAACAGAACTTCGGAGTCGCTGGCTTCATCAGTGGTCCACTCGATGACTACCTGGTCGTGCAGTCTCGTGGAGATCGCCGGACCGGCGGTGATTACCGGTGGATCGAGATCGGGGGCAGCCAGGGTGCGGAAGGTGAAGGGACCGCGCACCTTCTGATTGCCCTTGAGGTCGGTGAGCGTCAGCCGGTATTTGTACTTGGTTTCGGGTTCCAGATTGCTCAGCGGCACGCTCTGCTCACGCTGCTGTTCGGGGCGCTGGACCACCTGGTCGAAGGTGTCGATGCCGAAGTCGATGCGGGCGTCGGCATCCTCGTCGGTTGCCCATTCGATGCGCGCACCGACGTCGGTGATGGCGACGGCTATCGGCCCGGTCAACACCAGAGGAGGCAGTATATCGGGTGCGGCCAGGGTAGTGAAATCTCCCCCTTTGAGGAGCGAGGGGTTGTCGCTGACGTCTATGGAGCGGACCTGGTAGTAATAGGTGGTCGCCGGTTCCAGATTGGTCAGAGTGACGGCGTGGGCGAGGGTGGGGTCTCCCAGCTGCAGTGCCTGACTCTGACTCAGGTCCTGATTGATGCTGAATTTCACGTAGCTGTCGGCGACTTCGTTGGTGGTCCAGCGGAGAGTGGCCGATTGGTCGTCGAGACCGGTGGCGTTCGGTCCGGTGAGGAACTGCGGCGGGATCTGGTCGGGTACGGCCAGGGTGGTGAAGATGAAATCGGGGCTGCAGGTCGGTCCGTTGTCGCTGGCGTCGGTGGAGCAGACCTGGTAGTGGTATGCGGTCTCCGGCTCCAGTCCGGTCAGGCGGACGGCGTGATTCAGCTCGTCGTCCATACTCTTGACCGCTTCGCCGTAGGTGGCATCCAGGCCGAAGCGGATTTCGGAATCGGCCAGTTCGTCGGTGATCCACTCGACGACCGCCTGGTCGTCCAGACGCATGGTGACCAGCGGTCCGGCGCTGATCTTGGGTGGAGCGAGATCGGGTGCGGCCAGGGTGCGGAAACCGAGCAGTGCGCTGACGGTCTCATTGCCGTTGAAGTCGGCGAGGGTCACCTGGAACTGGTATTCGGTCGAGGGCTCCAGATTGGTCAACGGCACGCTCTGCTGGCGCCGCTGTTCGGGGCGCTGGATCACCTGGTCGAGGCCGCCGGCGCCGAAGTTGATGCGGGCGTCGGCATCCTCGTCGGTCTCCCATTCGATGCGGGCACCGATATCGGTGACGGCCACGGCGATCGGCCTCTGGAGCAACTGCGGCGGGTCGAGATCCGGAGCCGCCAGGGTGGTGAATTCCCCTCCTCTAAGAGCCGAGGAGTTGTCGCTGACGTCGGTGGAGCGGACCTGGTAGTAGTAGGTGGTCGCCGGCTCCAGGTTGGTCAGGATAACGGTGTGGGCCGTAGCGAGTTCGCCCAGTTGGAACACCTGGGCATCGCTCAGGTCGGACTGCAGGCCGATCCGGAGATAGCTGTCGGCGACCTCGTTGGTGGTCCAGCGGACAGTGGCCGACTGGTCATCGAGGCCGCTGGCGATCGGCCCGGTCAGGATTTGCGGCGGAGTCTGGTCGGGTGCGGCCAGGGTGGTGAAGGTGAAGTCGGGGCTGCAGATCGGTCCGTTGTCGCTGGCGTCGGTGGAGCAGATCTGGTAGTGGTATGCGGTCTCCGGCTCCAGTCCGGTCAGACGGACGGCGTGGTCGACGGCATCATCCGCGATCGTGATGCCGTCGCCGTAGGTGGCGTCCAGGCCGAAGCGGATTTCGGAATCGGCCAGTTCGTCGGTGATCCACTCGACGACCGCCTGGTCGTCCAGACGCATGGTGACCAGCGGTCCGGCGCTGATCTTGGGTGGAGCGAGATCGGGTGCGGCCAGGGTGCGGAAACCGAGCAGCGCGCTGACGGTCTCATTGCCGTTGAAGTCGGCGAGGGTCACCTGGAACTGGTATTCGGTCGAGGGCTCCAGGTTGGTCAACGGCACGCTCTGCTGGCGCAGCCGGTTGGAGCGCTGGATCACCTGGTCGAGTCCGCCAGCGCCGAAGTTGATGCGGGCGTCGGCATCCTCGTCGGTCTCCCACTCGACGCGCGCACCGATGTCGGTGACGGCCACGGCGATCGGCCTCTGGAGCAACTGCGGCGGCTTGAGATCGGGTGCGGCCAGAGTGGTGAATTCCCCTCCCTTGAAAGCCGAGGGGTTGTCGCTGACGTCTATGGAATGCACTCGATAGTAATAGGTGGTCGCCGGCTCCAGGTTGGTCAGGGTGACGGCGTGGGCGAGGACAGGGTCGCCCAACTGCAGCACCCGGCTCCCGCTCAGATCCTGGTTGACGCTGAATTCGACGTAGCTATCGGCGACTTCGTTGGTGGTCCAGCGGAGAGTGGCGGACTGGTCGTCGAGGCCGCTGGCGATCGGCCCGGTCAGGATTTGCGGCGGAGTCGCATCGGGTGCCGCCAGTGTCTTGAAGTTGCCCGATCTGGCGAGGGATTTGTTCTCGCTCGGGTCGATCGAGTAGACCCGATAGTAATAGGATGCGCCCGCTTCCAGGCCGGTCAGGACTACGGCGTGGGAGAGAACGGCCTGTGAGTGCTGCTGGAAAAATCCCAGACCGGGCGTAGGACCGTACTCGACGGTGCTGGTGCTCACCTCGTCGGTCGACCACTGAACGGTGGCTTGCTGGTGGGTGATGCCCTGGGTCGCCGGACCGCTGACGATCTTCGGCGGACTCGTGTCGGGTGCCGCCTTGGTGCGGAAGGAACCGGTTTTGGGCGTCGATGGGTTGCCGGCGGCATCGACGGTGGTGACCCGGTAGAAGTAGGTGGTGCCGATTTCCAGGCCGGTCAGCGTCAGGGAATGCTGAGAGGCAAGATCGGGACTGTCGCCTGTCTGGGCGTCGCTCAGGTCTTGCAGCAGGCCGAATTCGACCTGGCCGGTAGTGGCCTCGTCGGTCGACCACTGAACGGTGGCTTGCTGGTGGGTGATGCCCTGGGTAGAGGGGCCGTTGGTGATCTGTGGCGGCGTTTGATCTGGCGCTGCCAGGGTGTGGAAATTTCCAGACCGGGACGTCGATGGGTTGCCGGCGGCATCGAAGGCGGTAACCCGATAGTAGTAGGTGACGTCCGCGTCCAGCTGGTCGAACTGGGCGGCATGCTCGGTCGCCGCCGCCTGGCCGGTGGTGGTCTGGGCGTCGCTGAGATCCTGCAGCAGGCCGAGTTCGAACTGATCGGTGGTGGCTTCGTCAGTCGACCACTGAACCGTGGCCCGCTGGTGGGTGACGCCGAGAACGGTGGGACCGGAGATGATCACCGGGATTTTCGTGTCGGGCACGGTGGCGAAGTTCCACACCGGGCTGGCGTGAGTCAGACCGGTGGCGTCGGTGGCGACGACCTGCCAGTAGTAGAGGCCATCTTCCACGAGATCGGTCAGCAGGAGCGAATTGAAGGTCAGGCCGCTGAACTGGAGGGGTGGCGAATCGGAGAATCCCAGATGCACGTCGTAGGTGAGCTGATCGCCGGGATCGGGATCGGTGCCTTCCCAGTTCAATACCAGGGAAGTGGGCATGCTCGGGGCGCCTTCGGCGGGCCCCAAGAGGGCGACGGTCGGAGGATCTGCGATCGCCTCCCAAGTCAGGATGACTTCCTGTGAATCTGTGCGCCCGTCGCTATCGGTCAGTGTGAACAGGATTCGCGTCGGACCGCTGGCGTCTGGCTGCGCCGTAAAAAAGAATACGTCGGTAGCGCCGCCGTCGGTGTCGAAGGAAGATATCAAATCGGCTCCCTCCAGCAGGCGGGCGCTCCAGTTCAGCGCCGTGCCCGAATCCCGGTCGTCGGTCTCGTTGCCGTTGAGGATGAAGAAGACGGTCCCGCCTTCAGTCGCGCTTTTGCCCTCTATCGGCGGCGAGATGGTGGGAGGATTGGTGACCAGGAGTTCCTGTGTGAAGGTGGAGAAATCGCCACCGCCGCCGTCGACTGTGAGGGTGACGGTGTAGGGACCGCCGCTGGCGTAGGCGTGGACGGGATCGATTTCGCCACTGACGGGACTGCCGTCGCCGAAGTCCCATGCGTAGGCGATAATATCGCCGGAGGAGAGATCGGAAAAGATCACCTCCTCGCCGATTTCCAGGCGGTCGCTGGAGAGATCAAAGAGCGCCTGCACCGGGCTCCACACCGAGATCAGTTTGGTGGTAGCCGACGACTTTCCCCCGAGGCCGCGCACGGTAAGGGAGACGGTGTAGTCGCCGCTCTTGGTATAGGTGTGGGTGGGAGCGAGATCGGTGACGCCGGTTTCGATGACACCGTCGCCGAACAGCCAATTCCTGGAGACGATGTCGCCGGTGGAAATATCGGTGAAAGTGATCTGGTCGCCCACGAAAGCCTGGAAGGTGGAGGGCTCGAAGTCGGCCCGCACCGACTCGCCTACCTGGATCTGCAGCGCGGCCGTATCACTGTTTCCCGTCCCCGGTCCGGAAGTGGTCAGGACGACGGTGTAGGAGCCGGGAGCGACATAGATGTGCGTGGCCGCGGGTCCGGAGCTGGAACTGCCGTCGCCGAAGTCCCACGTATAGGTGTCGATGTCACCGATGGAGATATCGGTGAAGGTGATCTGGTCACCTGTGAGGGCCTGGGTGCTGGAGACGTCGAAGTCGGCCTGGGCCGGTTGGAGTATCCGGATCTCCTTGTTCGCGGTATTGCCTCCCGCCGGTCCGGATACGGTCAGGGAGACGGTGTAGGGACCGGGAGCGGCGTAGCTGTGTGAGGTCACCAGTCCGGAGCCGGAATTGCCGTCGCCGAAGTTCCAGGCGTAGGAGGTGATTTCTCCCGAGGAGCGGTCGGTGAAGGTGATGCTTTCGCCGATGAGGGGGTCGGGCGGGGAGATATCGAAGTCGGCGAAGAAGGAGTCGAATATCTGGATCTCTTCAACGACGGTATCGGTTCCTCTCGGACCGGTGACGGTGAGCGAAGCGATGTAGGTGCCGGCGCTACCGTAGGCGTGGCTGGGATTCTGTTCGGTGCTGGAGCTGCCGTCGCCGAAGTTCCAGGCGAAGGAGGAGATTTCGCCGAGAGAGCGGTTGGTAAAGGTGATGGTCTCGCCGATGAGGGCGCGGGTGCTGGAGAGGTCGAAGTCGGCGAACAGCGGTTCGAAGACCTGGACGAGATCGGTCTGGGTCTCGGTGCCGACGCCGCCCGGTCCAGTGACGGTGAGGGAGACGGTGTAAACACCGGGCTGGGCGTAGGTATGGGTGGGGCTGACGGCGGTGCTGGAATTGCCGTCACCAAAACTCCATGCGGATGCGTCGATGAGCCCGGCGGATGCATCGGTGAAGCTTACGGTGAGGGGGGCATCGCCGCTCGCATCGGCTGCGGAGAAGGCGGCATCGGGCGGAGGATGCGAAACGGTGACATAACCTACCTTGGCTTCGCCGTTGGAGCCTCCGAGCCCCGAAGCGGTGAGGGAGACGGTGTAGACACCGGGTTCGGCATAGGCATGTGTGGGATCGACGGCAGTGTTGGAGTTGCCGTCGCCGAAGCTCCAGGCGAAGGAATCGACGTCGCCGGTCGATTGATTGGTGAAGGTCACCTGTTCGCCGACGAAGAGCTGGGTGCCGGTTGCGGAGAAGTCGGCCCGGGCCGGAGTGAAGACCTGGATGATGTTGGTCTGGACAGCGTTATTGGAGCCGCCCGGTCCGGTGACGGTGAGGGAGACGGTATAGGTGCCCGGCGCATAGGTGTGCGATGGGCTGATATCGGCACTGGAATTGCCGTCGCCGAAGTTCCAGCTGCGGGAGGTGATCTCGCCGGTGGACTGATCGGCGAAACTCACGGCCAGCGGGGCCACGCCGATGACGTTGGATGCGGCGAAGCCCGCTGTGGGGGGCGGATACACGACGTTGACATAGTTGCCCTGTGAAGAGGTGCTGGTGCCGGTCACTCCGGTGACGGTGAGGGAGACGGCGTAGCTGCCGGGAGATCCGTATACGTGGTAGGGGGACTGATCGCCGGAGGTGACGCCGTCGCCGAAGTCCCAGACGAAGGTGGAGATCGAACCGGAAGACTGATTGTTGAACTGGACGCCCAGCGGGGGGGCGCCGCTGCGATTGTCGGCGCTAAAATTGGCCTGCGGCGGAGTGATAACCTGGATAGACTGCTGGGCGGTCGTGCTGCCTCCCGGTCCGGTCACCTGCAGGCTCACCGTGTAGACGCCGGTCTGGAAGTAGATGTGGGCCGGGCTCTGCAGAGCGCTGGTCTGGCCGTCGCCGAAGTTCCAGTCCCAGGAGGTGATGTCTCCCTCGGAAAGGTCGGTGAAAGCGATCGACTGACCGGTGCCGACTACACTGCCGGGGAGGGAGAAGTCGGCCTGCGGAACGGCGGTCAGCTGGACGAGTCCATAGACGGTCGCCGCCTCGGGTTCTCCTTCGTTGAACAGCGGATTGACGAAACGCAGCGTGGTGTCGTCACTGGGGGCTCCGACCGCGTCGCCGTTGATGACGATCAATTCGCCACCCTGGGCCAGAGGAGTGCTGCCGGCCATGGAGACGTGCACCCGCCCATAGGACAGATTGGGGGTAAGTGCCCATTCGGCATCCAGTTCCGCGCCCCGCACGACCTCGGTCAGGTTGAGAACTTCGGGATTGTAGACGATTTCAAAGCTGATCGAATAGATGGTCGCATCGCCCGGGTCTTCCACGCTCACGGGCAGGGACAGCGGCTCTCCCGGATTGACGACGACGTGCGGTATGCTCAGACCAACGGGAGCGGATTCCGCCCGGGAGCCTACCGGCAGAATCAGGATCAGCCCTACCAGCAACCTCGCTACCAGAGAAGAGTTCCAGAACCACTTCATCGCGTCGACTCCTCGTTCCGACCGGTGGACCGGCGGGATTTTTTTATCTCAAAAAAACGGATTTTCCGCTACAATAAATCGGTTTCGCAATACGCGCTGGTCGAATAGACGGCTGGCCGCCTACTTGACCATCAACATCTTTCGAACCAGACTGCCGGTTTTGCTCTCCAGGCGGTAGAGGTAGAGTCCGCTCGCCGCGGCGAAGCCGGCGTCGTTCCTTCCATCCCAAGTCAACCGATAGTGTCCCGCCTGCTGATGGCGGTCTACCAGGGTGCGCACGCGCTGGCCGACCAGATTGTAGATGGTCAGTCGCACCTGGCCGGCCAGCGGCAGGTCGTAGCGCAGCGTGGTCTGCGGGTTGAATGGGTTGGGATAGTTCGGGTATAGAGCCAGGACAGTCGGCAGAGCCGATCCGGCCTGGAAGAGCGCCTCGATCCGCCCTTCGTTGAGCTGAACTTCGGTCAGTGCCAGTGCCGTTGAGAGGTCGGCACCAGCGTCCAGGCGGCGCAGTAGCAGTTCGGCCACCGGACCGGAACCTCCTTTCGAGGTGGCGCCGGCGAAGCTGAAGCGCAGACTGTCGGCCCAGGAGTGGTCGGCAAACAGGTAATCGCGCGTCAGCTCGGTCGCTCGGACGCCGATCGGCTGGAGATGGTGCGGGAGGAAGGTGAGGGCGAAGGTTCCGGCCAGCACTCCCTCCATGTCGTCGATGAGGACGGGGACTGCCAGGCTACCGTCTTCCTGCAGAGTGGCCGGGCCGAGGATGATCTCGCGGCGCTGAGGAGGAGCGGATGTGGCGATCGGCTTGGTGGGGGGTGGAGTTGGGGGATTCCACCAGTCCGGCGGCTCCCAGAGCCGGTAGTAGTCGGCCTCGCTGGGGAAGTGGGTGATGGCACCCACTTCGCGCTGCAGGATGAGCGCTGCGTCGAGGGCGGTGATTCCCATTTCTCCCGAGACGTCGGCCATGTGGCCGGCGTAGAGAGGCAGGGTGAACGCATAGTCCGCTTCCACCAGATCGTTCAATTCATTGGCGGAATCTTCGAGGTTTATGCGGCGCACGGTGTGCATCAGGGCCAGGGAGGCGTCGAACGCCTCGATGGTGCCGCTGGTGTCCACGTCGCCGCGTCCCACTTCGACCTGGCCGCAGCAGAGTATTCCTATACCATCAGAAATGTCGTCAAAACTCACGCCGGTGAAGTCGAAGTTGAGCGCGCCGGGATCGCTCCTGGGATCGCCCGGAGTCTCCAAGCTGACGTCGAGATCGGCGTATTTGAGGATCTTCTGATCGGGGCCGGGACCTCCGGACAGCTCGAGGGAGTCGGTATGGGTCAGGGAAAGGTCGAACCGCCACGCGTCGATACTGCTGTCCCAGGCTACGGCAGGGGTGACGAAGGTGCCTAGTAGACCGTCTAACTGCGTGCCGGTGGTAACCGTAGCCAGATTGCTGACGAGGATGTCTCTTTCCTTCAGGTTCATCTGGAAATTCGCCGCTTTGAATTTCTTCAGGCTCAGATATCCGTTCCCGTTATCCTCGATGAGCACCGGCACTTTGCTGGTGCTCAGCTCTTCGGGAGAGATGAGCATCTTGTTGGGCATAGAGACGATGGTGTGGGCCACTGCAAAACCGGCTGCCGCGCTCACCGGCAGCGACACCGAGTTGATGTCTTCGGCCAGCAGGTCGATCAGGTAGTTGCCTAACTGGTTCGAGCCGGACCACTGGGCGCTGTAGGTCTGGTCGCCGGCAGTGGCGTCCGGGGCTGCGCCGTCGTCGGCCAGAGAGAGGGTCGCCAGCGGCGTCAGCGAATTGTCGGGGCGGATCTTCGCCTGGAACGAGGCGATCGCCGCATCTCCGGGGGTTATCTGTGCGAAGATATTCAGCGGTTCGTCGGGGAATATCGCCTCGCGCTGGAGACCGGAGATTCTGACTCTGGGGGCGATGGAAAAGCTCAGATTCAGATCTCCGGCCAGGAAGACGTCCTGTTCGGTCGAACTGGAGCCGACGGCGACGCGCCCGAGCTTGACGGTGGCGTCATTGGCGAATTCGGGGGATGTCTTCAGGGTGAAGGTCCCCAGCGTTCCGTCGCCGGTGAAGGGGGTGCCCGAGAGGATGGCCGCACCGCTCCTGAACTGCCCGGGGCCGGGAGACTCGATGCCCAGCGTGATAGCCGATGTCAAGCTATTGGCAAAAGAGGAATTCGCCAGATCGAAGGCTGCGGGCGGGTCGAGTTCCAGGATGATCTCGTACTGCTCGACGCCTGCCAGGCCAATCGCGTCGACATCTACCTCGAATGTCTGACCGGGTTCCACGTCTTCGTCTGCGGGAGGTCCCCAGAGCTCAAAGGTCGCCGCCGCATTGGCGAACGGCCCCGTTCCCGGTCCGGGCGGATCGTATTTTATGGCATCTGCGGCATTGGCGCCGAAATTGTCGCCGAAGATGAAGAAATCGCCGTACTCCACTTTGCCGCTGCCGTCGGCATCGTAGGCTGCGTCGAAGCCGGTGTCTCCCGTTGCCAGGCCGAATTTATCGGCGAAGGCGAAATAGTCGCCGAAGTCGATCGCAGTGCTGCCATCGTAGTCGAGAAAGCTGGCCGAGGCGGTCACCGCCGTCTGCACGGCGTTGATCTTGGCGGCCACCGATCCCGGCGGGGGATCGTCGTCCACTAGGAACATCGGCTGCGCCAGGGCAGGACCTGTCATGAGTCCCAATACCAGTAGCACCTTTACCCCGACTGGTATTTTTGACATCGTCAGAACTCCTTGGTTGAGACAACCATTCTCCGGATGCGTACGCAATTGGGAAACTACCCTCACTTGATCAGGAGCATTTTGCGAACCAGGATGCCGCTATCGGTTTCCAGGCGGAAGAGATAGACGCCGCTTCCGACCCTGGAACCGCTGTCATCCATGCCGTGCCAGACGGCGGTATGCCGACCGGCGGGCTGTGGTCCGTCAACCAAGACGCGCACCTGCTGACCGGTCAGGTTGTAGACGGTCAGGCGCACCCGGTCGTCCGCCGGCAGATCGTAGTTGATCGTGGTCCGGGGGTTGAACGGGTTGGGATAGTTCGGGTGCAGCGCCAGAGAATGGGGAAGCGGAGCGGCGGCCGCCAGCGTCGATGCGGCGATTCGCGTTTCGACCTCTCCTTCGTTGAGCTGGACCTCGGTCAGGCGCAGGTCGTCCGGAGCGAAGGCCGGGTCGATTCGTTCGAAGAGCAGCTCGGCAAATGGTCCGGAGCCGGTCTGTGCCTCGACGCCGGCAAAGCTGACGCGCAGGCTGTTGCCCCGGGCGTGGTCGGCCAGCAGGTAGTTTGCGGTCAGGTCTGTCGACCGCACGCCGGCGGGCCGGAGATGGGCGGCGTCAAATTTGAGCGTGACGGTACCCGCGAGTACTCCTTCCATGTCGTCGATGGAGATAGGCACGACTATACTTCCGTCGGACTGTTCTGCAGCGACTCCCAGGGCGACAACCCTCTGCAATCGAGGTGTCGCGGCCACCGGTTTGACGGCCGGCACGGCTGGCGGCATCCACCAGTCGGGCGGTTCCCACAGTCGGTACGCGTCCGCCTCTGCGGGGAAGTGGGTGATGAGGCCCACGGCGCGCCGCATGATCAGCGAGGCATCGAAGGCGGTGACCCCCGCTTTGCCGGAGACGTCGGCCTGTCTCCAGACTTCTTCGAGCAACTCGAAGCCGTAGGTGACCTCGGCCTCTTCGTTGATGTCGTCATCCGGCCAGTCGAGGTTGAGAGCGCGGACGGTGTGCATCAGGACGAGCGAGGCGTCGAAGGCGTCGATGGTCTTGCTGAGGTCGATGTCCCCCTTCCCCAGCTCCAGAGCGCCCCCCTCCCAGGCGATGTGCGGCATGGCGTCTTCGTCGAAGGTGACGTGTGAGATGTTCATGTTCAGGTAATCGAAGCGGGAGACGTTCAGCTCCAGGTCGACGTAGGCCAGGATCGCCTGAGCAGTGTTCGGCACGAAGGTCGGGAAGATTACTTCGGCTCCGGCCAGCGAGGTTTCGAGATTGATGTTGTCGTGGTCGCCGTCCCACCAGGGGTTGGCCGAGAATTGGGAGAGGAAGCTCAAGCCGTCCAGTCCGCTGCCGAGGAACAGGGGTGCCGCGGCCTGTGGTTCGAGGCCGTTCCCCTGCAGGTGGAGATCGAATTCGGCGGAGAAGAAGCCCTGGGTCAGGTGGCCGGTGCCGTCGTCCTCGAAGAGCAGCGGAACGCTGAAGGAGGGGAGCTCGGCCGGATCGACCAGGATGCGTTCGGGGAACTGGACGATGGTGTGGACGATATCGATCCTGCCGACTTCGATCTTCCGGATCTGTATATTGGCGGCGTCTGCGATCACCACGTCGAGCGGATACTTGCCCGGTACGGCGATGGCGAAGGGGCCGCTGAAGATGTGGTCACCCGCCGCTATATCTGGATCGACGCCATCGTCGACGAGGTCGACAGTGCCTTCGAGTTGCTGGGTCGCCTCGAAAAAGATATCGGCCTGGACCAGAACGATTTCGGCCTCGCCGGGTGTTATTTGGGCGTGGATGGAGAACGGTTCGTCCGGGAAAACGGCGCGGCGATGGGTCCATACCCTGTCGACGTGATGGGGATCCGGTTCGTGGATGGAGAACGGTCTGTCGCTGTGATCTTCGATCAGGCCGCTTTCGTCGGAAATGGCCATCTGCACTGCGTCGGCGCTTCCGGGCGGCAGGGCCCAATCGTAGCGACCGGTGTTGGGGGCATCGCCGACGATCTCCGTCCAGGTGCCGCCGCCGTCGGTAGAGTAATCGATGGCGATTGTGGTGATGCCGGGGTCCGCCTCCCAGATGATGGGTCGGGTGCCGCCGGCGGGCCAGGACTCGCTGCCGTTGGGGGAGATGAGGCCGATCGGTTCGGCCGGAACCGGGCTGAAAAACAGGCGGCCCCAGTCGCTCTCGCGGTTCCAGACCCAGTTGTCGGGGGGGGTGGACCACACCCCGTAGTGCTCCTTGCTACCCCCGTCGTCGTCGTCGTTGACGGAGATATTCAGACCGATTTGGTCTCCGGGAGCCGGAGGAGTCACGCCGGGGCCGTCCTCGGTGTCGATGCTGGCAAGAGGGATGCGGAATTCCGCTACGTACCCTCTATCATAGGTGCGGGTGGTGGCGAACCATTCCGTTCCGAATTTGAGTCCCCACGCACCGACTTCGTCCCGCAGGTCGATCAGGAGCTGGAATCCCTCCGGGCTGGCGAAATCCCAGTGGATGCCCAGATCGTTGGCGACCAGGTCGCCGTCCATGTACAGCTCCACCGCGTCGTTCTCCCAGATCTGATCGGAATCGTCGTGGAAGGCGTCGTCGGCCACATCCACGGCGATGAACAGGTCGTTGGGAGTGTAGAGGGCCAGGGTGGTAAAGCTCAGGTCGTTTGGATCGCCGGGAGGATCGCTCCATTGAGGCACGACACCCGGAATTTTTCCGGGAGCGCTGAGTTCGACGTATACGGGGACGGCTTCGGCGTACTCTCCTGCGAGGATGCGGCCGTCTAGCACGGGCGGGACGGTGGCCGGATAGGCAACCATCACCAGAGGCTGATCGACCGGGAAGGACCAGATGAAGTCGTCGTCCGGAGCGCCGTCCAGAACTCCATTTTGATTGCTGTCCAGGGTCACTCCTCCTTCATCTGCCACATCTCCACTCAGGGTCACCGTCACGGTTTCTCCCGGTGCGAAATTGGCGACCGGATAGAAGGTGGCCGAGAGGGTCTCCGGATCGTAGTCGACGGTGCCGCTGGCGGGTCCACTGGAGCTGCCTTCCACCAGGAAGGTGGCAGGGGTCAGGGTGGTGGGGTTCATGGGCCTGTCGAATGCCGCGGTGATGGCGATGTCCTGGTAACCCAATCCTCCGGGTGCGGGAAGTAGTCCAGCGATTTCGGGCGGGTCAATGACGATGGTAAACAGGGCATTGCTGGTATCGAAGAGCCCCGCGTCGGTCGCGTCGGAAACGTGAATCAGAGCTTCGTCGGTGGGGTCGTCCGGAACCTGCCACTCAAACAGGCCATCGTTCGGGGTGCTCGCGACGATCTCTGTCCAACTGGTTCCGCCGTCGGGCGAATATTCGATGCGCACGTCGGCGACCGGGATGTCGGCGAACCAGTGGATGTTGTGCCATCCGCCTATGAGGAATTCGTCGCCCCCGTTGGGGTAGTTGACCCGCAGTCTGGGGGGAGGAGGATTGATCGGAGGCGGAGAGGCTGAGAGGAGCTGGCCGTCGACGAAATTGTCGGCGTAACGCCAGGTGGCCGGCTGCCCGGATAGGGTGTGATAGGCGTGATAGGAGCCGGGGCCGGAGTCGAAATCGGGCACCGAGATCTCGAAGCCAATGAGCTTGTCGGGGAAGAGGCGCGAGGGGGCGCTCTCGCCCGGATTGTCCCAGATCAGATTGTCGAATGGGGTGACGTAGAATTCGATGACCGAGGTGGTGGGACCGGTGCCGATTGAGGCGCCTCCAGCGTCGCTGTAGGGAGGGGTATTGACCCAGTCCCCTCCGGATCCCTGATAGCCGATGTGCTGGTCATCGGGTGCGTCGGCTATGGCCACGAACTGTTGGGCGGAGCGGTTGTGGTTGAGCGTCTGCTCTTCATCGTTCCAATCCCCGGCCGCCCGGGAGTAATCGCCGCCGCTGTTGTCGCCGTCGATCTTGAATTCGATGGAGTCGTGGCGCCAGATATCTCCTGGATTGCCGCCGCCGTATTCGTTGATGTAGACGTCGTCGATCCGCTCGATGGCCACGTAGAGTCTCTCGGTGGTGGGATGCCAGCCGAGCCAGATGTTGAAGGATAGATCGGCCGGATTGTAGGCAGCGCCCTCCCCAACGTTTGGGTCGGCGATGAAATCCTCCCCGGTCAGCGCCGGGGCGCCCAGGATCGTCTCCCAGTCGGCCAGATTGCCATCAAAGGTTATGGCGGCGACGTCGGCGTCGGTCAGCTCGGAGAAGGGGATGCCCAGGAGGGGGGTGGGGGCGGCGGGGTTGATCGCAACCGTCAGGTCCAGATCCGCGTCGAGGAAGACGTCCTGTTCGGTCGAACTGGGCCCGGCGGTGAAGCGCACCACCTCGATAATGGCCTCGTTGTCCGTGCCGAAGGCGGCGGATGTCCTCAGGCTGAAGGTGCCCAGCAGCGCATCTCCATCTACCGCCGCAAAAAAGCCGGCCGCGCCGCTCATCACCTGGTCAACAGCGGGAAATTCGACGCCGGGAGAGACGGTGAACTGAGCCGTGTTGTGCGCGAAGGTCGTGACCGGCAGATCGAAAGCGTCGGCCGGAGATACTTTCAGAGTGATGGAGAACTGCTTGACACCGACCAGCCCCGCAGCCGAGAGGATCACGTCAACCGTGGCTCCGCCCGCCACACCCGATATCTCGGTTGGGGTGTCGAGAGAAAGGACGACGTTGGCATTGTCGTACGGTCCCGGCCCCGGCCCCGGTGGATCGGGTATGACGGCTGCCCCGCCGGTGCGGCCGAAGTTGTCGGCGAAGATGAAGAAGTCGCCCAGATCGACCTCGTCGCTGCCGTCCAGGTCGTAGGTCGGGTCGTAGCCAGTATCGCCCGGAACCTTGCCGTAGCTGTCGGCGAAGATGAAGAAATCGTTGAAGTCGACCGAGCCACTGCTGTCGAAATCGACGCTGGCGGCGGCGTCTCCCGCTGTCCAGAGCAGGCCGAATGCGGCAACGGCAATGGTCTTCGTGATTACACGGCGAATAACCGACATGAAATTCCTCCTTGACACACGCAAAGCAGGCGATCGTTCACTTCGTTATTAATTTCTGTTTTGCTATAACCCGGTTTCCCTTTGCACTCTTCTTCAATAAAGAGTGCGACTGCGCGAAAGGAGACGCGAGCCCTTTTGCCGTCGAGCTATTTGATCATCGACATCTTGCGGGTCTGGAGACTGCGCTCGGTCTCCAGACGGAGCAGGTACACGCCGCTGGCGACGGCGGTTCCGGAATCATCCAAGCCGTCCCACTCCAGCAGGTGGTGGCCGGCGTGCTGGCGGCCGTCCTGCAGTTGGCGGATGCGCTGACCGGTCAGGTCGTAGACGCTCAGCTGCACTTTTTCTTCACCTGGAAGGAAGTAGCGGACGGAGGTGCTGGGGTTGAAAGGGTTGGGATAGTTCGGGTAGAGCGCAGCGGTCTGCGGCAGGGCCGCCTTCGAATAGGACGGCGAAGGGATGATGCGCACGTCGATGTCGCTCTCGTTGAGCTGCGCCTCGACCAGCTCCAGACCGCCGATGAGTTCGATGTCGGATGTCCGGGGCTGGAAGAGCAGTTCGGCCAGCGCGCCCCTACCACTTGCGGGTTCGACGCCGGCAAAGCCAACGCGTGCGGTGTTGTCGCGCACGTGGTCGGCGAACAGGAAGTTCTCGGTCAAAGCGGATGGCTCGACGCCGACGGGGCGGAGGTGGGCCGAGTCGAAGCGCAGGGCGAAGCTGCCGGCGAGCACCCCCTCCATATTGTCGATGGTTACGGGGACAGCGATCAGGCCGTCTTCCCGCTTTTCCACCGGGCCGAGGGCAATTGTCTTATGCATGGGCCGCGCCGTAGCCACCGGCTTGGTGGGCGGCGGTTCGGCCGGCGGTTTCCACCAGCCGGCGGGCGGGTCCCAGAGGCGATAGGCGTTTTCTTCATCGGGGAAGTAGTCGATCAGCCCCACCTCGCGGCGCAGGATGAGGGCGGCATCGAACGCGGTGAGGCCCTTCTCTCCGGATACATCGGCCATATGGCCGGCCGCGGCGGGAAAGATGAAGTCGTAGTCGGTCTCCACCTGGTCGTTGATCGCGTCTTCGAGGTCATCCAGGTTGGCTTTGCGGACGACGTGCATCAGGATGAGGGCGGCGTCGAAGGAGTCGATGGTGCGGCTGTCGTCGATATCGCCGCGGCCGACATGGAGGCTGCCACCGCCGATATGGGCGATCCCCTGATCGTTTTCGCCGAAGAGGACGCGGGCGATGTTGAAGTCCAGGCGGTCCGTTCCGGGTGCCACTATCTCCAGATCGACGTAGGCGAAGATGTCCTGCACCTCCGGACCTGCGGGATGGGAGCGCAGATTGGTGCCGGGGAAGGAAAGGGAGTTGGCGCTGGCCAGGGCGGCGTTGATACTCCAGTGTTCGTCCTGAGCGTTCCAGAAAGTCCAGGCATCCTCTATATCGCCCAGGCCGTCCTGCACTGTGCCGACGGTGCGGGCAACCGGATCGATCGGCTCCAGGCCATTTTCTATGATGTGCACTTCGAGCTGGCTGGAGATGAAATCGAGGTCACTCAAATAGCCGGTGACGCCATGGTCCTCGATGAGCACCGGAACGCTGACGAAAGCCAGGTCTTCGGGAGAGACGAGCATATCTTTGGGGAAGGAGAGGATGGTGTGGGCCACCTGGAATCCAACGGCGTCCGCCGCGACCGTCTGCAGGTCATCTTCATCTTCGGCCGTCAGGTCGACTTTGTAATGCCCCAGTTGAGTGGTGCCGGTCCACTGGCCGCTGTAGAGATTATCCCCGGCCTCTGCATCGGGAAGGACGCCGTCGTCCAGGAGAGAGATCGACGCCAGCACGGTTGCGTCTCCATCCTGATGGATGTCCCCCTGGACCAGAGAGATAGCGGCATTACTGGGGAGGACCTTGGCGTGGATTATGAGCGGCTCGTCGGGGAAGATAGCTACCCGGTAGAGCTCGATCGATTCGATCTGGGGGGTCGGATCGACGGCGGCGAGTAGCCGGCCATCGACGAAGCGGTCGGCGTAGCGCCAGGTCTGCGCCTGGCCGGTCAGGGTGTGGAACGCGTGATAGGCACCGGGCCCTGTGTCGAAGTCGGGAACGGCGATGTTGAAGCCGATGATCTTGTCGGGAGCGAGGTCGGATGGAACACTCGCATCCGGATCGTTCCAGAGCAGGTCGTCGAACGGGGTGAGATAGAACTCGATGACGGACGAGGTCGGAGTCGAAGCGTCCGAGGCGCCGGCGCCGTCGGTGTAGGGCGGGGCGTTGACCCATCCCCCTCCCGCCCCCTGGTAGCCGATGTGATTTCCATCGGGGGCGTCGGCGATGGCCTGGTATTGCTGGGCGGTTCGATTGTCGTTGAGCATCTGCTCATCGGCGTCCCAATTGGGATCGGCGGCCTCGGAATAGTCGCCGCCGCTGTGGTCGCCGTCGATCATGAATTCGATGGAGTCGTAGCGCCAGAGGTTGCCCAGGTCGCCACCGGCGTATTCGTTGATATAGACGTCGTCGATCCGCTGGACGGCGATGTAGAGCTTGCCGCTCTGCTGGTGCCAGCCGATGCGGAAATTGAAGGATAGGTCGTCCGGGTCGTAGGGAGCGCCGTCGCCAACACCCGGGTCGGAAAAAAAATCCGTCCCCGTCAAAACCGGGTCACCCAGGATGTCGACCCATTCAGCCAGGTCGCCATCGAAGGTGATGGCGGCGACGTCGGCGTCGAGCAGCCCGGTGATCGGATAGATGACGTCGGTGGGAACGTGGGCGGAGCAGAGACCGCTCAGCATCAGGATCGCACCCAGGGTGGGCCAGCTCATTTTCAGCAAGCGTTTCATAAATGCTTCTCCGTGCGAAGTGCGCGGTTGCGAGCTATTTGATCATCGACATTTTGCGGACCAGGACGCCCCGGTCGGTCTCCAGGCGGAGCAGGTACACACCGCTGGCGACGACGATGCCGTTTTCGTCTGCACCGTTCCATTCCAGCTGGTGGTGACCGGCGGATCGATGGTCGTCCAGCAGCTGGCGAATGCGCTGGCCGACCAGGTCGTACACGCTCAACCGGACGGGGCCCGCCGTCGCCAGATCGTAGCGGATGGCGGTGCTGGGGTTGAACGGATTGGGATAGTTCGGATACAGGGCGAAAGCGCGCGGCACGGCGGAGGGGGTGGAGAGGGGCGATGCGGCGATGCGCACGTCGATGTCGCTTTCGTTGAGCTGCGCTTCGATCAGTTCCAGCGCGCCGATGGTTCCGGTGGCGTCAAGGGGCTGGAAGAGGAGTTCGGCGAGGGCGCCCGATCCGGGCTTCGAGTCGACGCCGGCGAAGCCGACGCGCACGGTGCTGCCCTGCGCGTGGTCGGCGAACAGGTGATTTTCGGTCAGAGCAGTGGCTTCGACGCCAGCGGGTCTGAGGCGGTTTGGATCGAAGCGCAGGCCGAAGCTGCCGGCCAGCAGGCCCTCCATGTCGTCGATGATCACGGGCACGGCGATCAGGCCGTCTTCCCGCTTTTCCACCGGATCGAGGGCGATTGTCTTGTCCATGGGCCGCGCCGTGGCCACCGGTTTTGCGGTCGGTGGCTCGGTCGGTGGTTGCCACCAGCCGGTGGGCGGATCCCAGAGGCGATAGGCTCCCTCTTCGCTCGGGAAGTAATCGATCAGTCCCACTTCGCGGCGCAGAACGAGGGAGGCGTCGAAGGCTGTGATGCCCATCTCTCCAGAGACTTCGGCCATCTGCCCGGAAGCGGCGGGGAAGGTGAAGCCGTAGTCGGTCTCGACCTGGTCGTTGGACGGGTCATCGGGGGCTTCTATGTTCACTTTACGGACTGTATGCATCAGGATGAGGGAGGCGTCAAAGGCGTCGATGGTGCGACTGTCATCGACGTCGCCTCGCCCCATCTGGAGGTTTCCGCAGCAAGCCTTGGCGATGCCGACATTGCTCTCTTCGTCGAACATGATGTGCTCAATATCGACGTTGAGTTCGCCGGGGCCGAGTGGATCCACTTCGAGGTCGATGAAGGCGAAGATCTCCTGCGGGCCGGTCGCCGCGAATAGGTCGAGCGAAGTAGCGCTGGCCCGGGCGCTGTGGAGGCGCCAGTCTTCGGCGTCGGGGTCCCAGATGGCCGAGTTGTCCAGTATGCCGTCCAGTCCCTCCTGCGCCGTGCCGATAAAGCTGATGGAGGGGTTGACCGGCTCCAGACCGTTGCCGTCGAGGTGGATGTCGAACTGGGTCGAGAGGAAATCGAGGGAGGTGAGATAGCCACTGCCGGAATCCTCGATGAAGATCGGGACGCGGACGGTCTCCAGGCCATCGGGAGAGACGAGCATTTTTTCGGGCACCGAGATGATGGTGTGGCCGATCTCGAAGCTTAAGGGGTCCGGCCAGGCGGTTTGCTGGGCCTGGTCATCCTCGGCCAGCAGATCGAACTTGTACGGACCCAGCTGTGCGGAGCCGGGCCACTGGCCGGTGTAGATCTCGTCGCCGGCCTCCGCGTCGGGGGGAAGGCCGTCGTCTAGGAGGTCTATCGAGGCGAGCAGAGAAATCTCTCCCTCCAGGTGGAGGTCGGCCCGAACGAGAGCGATGTTCTCGCCGCGAACATCGGCGTAGATATTCACCGGTTCGTCGGGGAAGACGGCCACACGGTAGAGCCAGGCCGACTGGATTCCCGTCAGTATGCCGGCCGGATGCGAAGTGAAGCGCCAGGTGGAATAGGCGCCGGGATCGGGCGCCCAACCCCAGGACTGGAGCTGGCCTCCATAGCCGTCGTTCCCGTCGGGGTCGAGGAGGATCCAGCTGAAACCGAACCGGGTGTTTTCCACGGGCTGTCGGTCCAGGTTGAACTGCTGCAGGACGCTCCAGGGGATCCGACCTTCGATCACGTAGTCGGCCTGGCCGCCGAATTCGTCGCCGGCGAAGCGATAGCCGTATTCCATGCCGTCGATGAGGTCGGGATCCTGGGTGGGGTTCCGATTGCCGTCGATTATGCGTTCCCAGGTAATGGTCTCCGCACTGGCGTCCTGCTGGTCGGCGGTGAAGTTGACGATATTCAGCGCGTCGTAGGGGGCCCTGCAACAGATCCCCTCTTCCCGCGAGTTGCCGAGATCGACATAGAGGGACAGGCCGTCGCGCGTCCACCAGTAGTTCGGCTCCTGGCCGGGACCGCTGTCCACGTCGTGGCTGTTGTCCCGTACTTCGGCGATGTAGTAAAACGCCTCGTCGTCCCAGGCGTGCCAGATGGTGGCGGAAAGGTCGGCGTCGGTGCGGGCGACGGCCGCATCCTCGCCGTCGCTCTGCTGGAGCTGGTTGGCGCTGATCTCGCTGTACTGGGCGCCGATGTCGCGCCAGCCGAACTCCTCGCCGTCCAGCAGAACCTGCGATACGGAAGTTTCCAATTCCAGAGCGCCTGCCCATTCTTCGGGCTCTCTGACGCCATCGAGGTTGGGGGGGCGGACGAATTTGGGGAGGTCGAACACCGGTTTGGGAAGCAGTTCGACTATGGAGAAAGAGCCGTTACTGACGTCCGCGGGATCCCCATCCGCCGCGTCCGCAACGCGGATCAGCGTTGTGGAGGAGAACTGTTCGGGCACCCACCACTCGAGCTGACCGTCGTTGGGAGTGCTGGCGACGATCTCCTCCCAATTGGCGCCAGCGTCGGTCGAAAACTCGACGCGCACGGCGGCGATCGGATTTTCGGCGAACCAGTGGATATTGGACCATCCGTTGCCCCCGATCTCCTCGCCGCCGTCGGGGTAGTTGACGCGCAATCTGGGCGGAGGAGGTCCGGGTGGGGGAGGATCGACCGAGATCAGGCGCGCATCGGCGAAACGATCGGCGTAGCGCCAGGTGGATGCCTGGCCCGAGAGGGTGTGATAGGCGTGGTAGGTACCGGGTTCGGTATCGAAGTCCGGGAGGGTGATGTCGAAGCCGATGATCTTGTCGGGATACAAATGCGACGGGGCACTCTCGTCCGCATCATACCAGATCAGATTGTCGAACGGTGTGACGTAGAATTCGGCGACGGAGATTGTGGGGCCCGAACCGGCGGAAGCGCCGCCGGCGTCGGCGTAAGGGGGCAGGTTGGGCCAATCGCCGGCGCCCTGATAGCCGATGTGCCGCCCATCGGGCGCATCGGCTATGGCTCCATACTGCTGCGCCGTGCGGTTGTCGTTCAGGAGCTGCTCATCGTCGGTCCAGTTGGGATCGACCGATCCGGAATAGTCCCCGCCGCTGTGATCTCCGTCGATTCTGAACTCGATGGAGTCGTAGCGCCAGAGCTCTCCCAGATCGCCTCCGGGATAGTCGTTTATATAGACATCGTCGATGCGCTCGACGGCCGCATAGATCCGCCCGCTCGCCGGATGCCAGCCGAGCCAGATGTTGTAGTCGAGATCGGCCGCATTGTAAGGGGCGCCGTCGCCGACATTGGGGTCGGAGATAAGATCTCCGCCGATGATTAGCGGAACTCCCAGGCTCTGCCAGTCGGCCAGGTCGCCGTCGAAGGCGATGGTGGCGACGTCGGCGTCGCTCAGTTCGGCGATCGGGTAAATGGGAGGGTCCTGAGCGGCGCAGAGACCGCTCAGCATCAGGGTTGCGCCCAGGGCGGTCCGGTAGATCCTCTGCAAGGATTTCATTTCTGTTTCTCCGTAGAAGAGCGCTGTCTCGAGATGATGCCCGGCACTGCCCGAGTGGCGCTATCTGATCCTCGACATCCGGTGGGTCGAGGTGCTTCTTTCACATCCGTCAGTACTGCTGCCCGAAATAATCGGCGAACTGGAAGAAGTCATCGAAGTCTATGCTGCCGTCGGCGTTCAAATCGTACGCTGCGTCGAAGAGCGGTTCGTCGCTGCGGATGCCGAAGTGATCGGCGAAGGTGAAGAAGTCGTCGAAGCCGACCGCTCGGTCGTTGTCGAAGTCGCCCGGAAGGGGGATCCAGACCGAACCGGGCTCGGTGTGTAGCGCTGGTTCTCCCCGGTTGGCGCGCGTGTCGTCGGCGAAGCGCAGGGTCGCCAGACCGCCTCCCGGAGATTCGGGGGCGAGTTGAAAGACCAGATCGAGGAGATTTCCTTCGCCACTCAGCGACTGCGTGCCGGCCACGCTGATCGCCAGCAGGTCTTCGCCCTCTCCGGGCAGCACATTGGCCAGGGCCATGAAATCACCCGTTTTGAGCAGCGAACTCTGACGCGCTTCGACAAAGGTGAGCCAGTCGCCTCGGTAGAGAATGCGAATGCGCAGTGAGATGATGCCCGGATCGGCCGTGCCCGACAGCGAAAGGGGGACGACGATCTTCTCTCCGGGCTCCGCCTGCACGTCGGGCAGGGTCAGGCGGACTTCGGCGGCCGCCGAGACAGAAATAAAGGAGAGGAGCGCGACGACCGCGCAGAGAGTTTTTGCAAGAGAATTCATTGGCGTATTTTCGGCGGTAAGGCTCAACAAAAAAAACCGCACTGTCCCACTCATTTTCGACAGCACGGCTATCACTGTAAGTGACTCCTTCCCGCCCCTGCCCAAAACTTGCACAGCCGGCCAAAAGAGGGCCGATGGGGCCGCGGTTGCGAGCCTGCATCGGCTATTTGTTCAATAGTATATACAGATGAGAAATGGATTCCAAGGTATTTTTTTGTTAAAATATTTAACGTTAACGTAAAGATATAAAAAACAATGGATTTTTTTTCCAGGGGGGATGTCCACCGGGAGCCCGTTCCCTTCCATCGGGGGTTTTTTGTAGCTTCTTTATTCTTGATTGCGGAATGAAATTTGCGAGGGTGGTTCACACGACGGTGTCGGTCCGGGGGCAGTAGCCGCGGGAATTTCGCCAGCGCGAGGAGTTTTAGGAGAGGGCGACAGCCGGGAGGCAGATGGTGAAAGTGGAACCTTCACCCAGCTCGCTGACGACGGAGATATCGCCGTTCATCATCCGGCACAGGCGGGCGGTGATGGCCAGCCCCAGGCCGGTGCCCCCGTATTTGCGGGTGGAGGATCCGTCCACCTGGGTGAAGGCATCGAACAGGGTCGCCAGATGCTCGGGGGAGATGCCGATGCCGGTATCCCGTACCCTGAATTCAAGCCGCTCTTCCGTCTCTCCTGGCAGCCGTTCCGCTTCGAGCCAGACCTGGCCGTGCTCGGTGAATTTGGCGGCGTTGGAGAGGAGATTGAGCAGGCACTGGCGCAGGCGTCGAGGATCGCTCATGAAGATGCCGAGGTCGCTGCTGCGATGGACTTCGAGGCTATTGTCGTTGGCTTCCAGCAGAGGGCGGACGGAGGTGGCTAAGCCGTCGATGAAATCGACCAGGGAAAGGGGCTCCAAATCGAGGGCGAGCTGGTCCGCTTCGATCTTGGTGAAGTCGAGGACGTCGTTCACCAGGGTTAGCAACTGTTGGGCGGAGGCTTTGACCTTTTCCAGGTAGTCGATGCAGTCGTTCTCCTCTCGTTCGCAGGCTTCTTCGAGCATGATCTCGTTGTAGCCGATGATGATATTGAGAGGGGTGCGCAGCTCGTGGCTCATGGTCGCCAGGAATTCGCTCTTGATGCGACTGGCGGCCTCGGCCTCTTCCTTGGCCAGGAGCAGTTCGGTTTCGACGCGCTGGCGCTCGGCGATTTCGGTCTGCAGCGACTGGTTGGTGGCGAGCAGTTCGGCGGTGCGTTCCTGGACGCGCTGTTCGAGTTCGTCGTGGGCCCGGCGCAGGGCTTTTTCCATCTCGTCCTTGTAGAGCGCCACTTCGATACTGGTCTTCAGGGAGTTGGCGTGGAAGGGCTTGATCAGATAGCCGAACGGTCCGGTGACGGTGGCGCGCTCGATGATCTCCTGGGTGGAGTACGCGGTGAGATAGATGACCGGAGTTTGGTAATCGGTCCATATCCGATCTGCCGCTTCGATACCGTCCATTTCCCCGGCCAGGTTGATATCCATCAACACCAGATCGGGGTGCAGTTCTTTGGTGAGACGGACCGCCTCTTCTCCGGTGTCGACGCACGATACGACTTCGTAATCGAGGCGCTGGAGGGTGTGCTCCAGGTCGAGGGCAACGATCGGCTCATCTTCGACTACCATGATTCGCTTGGCGGGCATTTATTGAACTCAGCGCTCTCTACAGATCTCAGCGCATCAGCGTGTGCAGGACAGGATTATCTGAGGACCTATAGAAACTATAGAGGGATGAAAAAAAAACAATGAATTATCGCATTTTCGAGCATCGGCAACTCAGGAGAGAATCCCGGTCAACCTGTTGACGGACAGGCGATTGCCGAACAGAGGTTGGGCGTGGGTGTCGGTAGAGCGCTCCCAGATGGCGAACAGACCGCCGTCTTCTTCAGTCAGGATGGAAACGTAGCGGTTACAACCGGTACCCTCCGGAGAGACGAAGAGCGGGGCCAGACGACTGAGGCGGTGGAGCAGGGGGAACTCGCGGTCGAAGCCGTAGGCCAGGCCGCCCAATTCCTCGCATGAGTAGCCGCGAGGACGCTCGACCGAATGCTTGTGGGAGTCGAGCCGGCGCAGACACTCGGCGCCGTCGTAGAAGTAGAGGGAAAGGGCGGGCAGAGAGGCGAAAGCGCCGACGCGCGGCACCGGTAGCCGGCAGGTTATGCGGGCGGCGGCCACGTCCCAGGCGGGGCCCCGGGGGAAGAAATCCGAGTCTTGATTATCGCAGGATGTGGCTGTCAGACAAGCGTAGCCGGAAGTGCTGGAGGACCAGGAGAATGGATGGCCGCAGTAGAGCAACAGCTGCTGCCCGCGGCGGAATCCAGGCGAGAGGTTGGGGTCTTTGGCGTGGAGATAGGCCGGGTCTGTGCTGAAGATCAGAGGGCGAATGTTGTCCTGTGGGTTGAGGCGGTCCAGGCGGGATGCGGAGAAGGTGTCGATGCTCCAGATGCCGGTGCCCGGTTTTTGAAAAGCGGTATGCGGTTTGGGGTAAGTGCGGATTTTTTCGGTGGAGACCAGAACTTCGACGCGGCGCTTGTTGATGCGCAGGGCGCTTCCCTCGATACTGAGCACGGTGGAACCGCAGTAGAGATCGGATTTGTTCCAGGAGCAGATTTTGGCGAAAGTGCGGCCGTTGTCGGTGGAGCGGAAGATGGCCAGTTCGCGGCCCCGGGGCCCCAGGGCCAGGCCGGTGCGGCTGTCGCCAGCGTCGCGGTAGCGGCCGATCAGCAGCAGGCTGCCGTCGCGTGGATCGCGCACGACATTGCCGCCGCCGAACCAAAAGCCGGCCCCATTTTCGGTGGGAGGAACCAGCATCTGAGCCCGCTTGCTGTCGATGAGGGCGATGCCGAGTCTGGTGAGTTTTCTGGCGAGATTGTCGGGAAGGGGAGGCATGTAGGGATACCGTTGGCTGAGGGGGAGCGGAAATATGGTGTTGTGTATAAAGGAGAGAAGTGGAGAGAATGTTCTGAAAAAGAGAGGGACTTGTCAAGCTTGTCGTGCGTGCAAACGGATCACTCGATCCAGCCCGCAGTTTCCCGGCGCACGATAATATCCATGGCGTCGAGCCAGGCGGGATGGGCGTTGAGACAGGGAGCGAGGCGCAATTCCCGACCGCCCCCTGCGCGAAACTGGTTGGCGCCTTCGCGGCCGACTTCGTCGAGGGTTTCAAGGCAGTCGGCGGTGAATCCCGGGCAGGTGGCTTCGAGAAAACGGACCCCCTCTTTGCCCAGTTCTACCAGAAGTTCCTCGGTGTAGGGTTCGAGCCAGGGCTCCTTGCCGAAGCGGGATTGGAAGCCGAGGACCCACTGTTCGGGCGTCAGTTCGAGGGCGTCGGCCAGCAGGTGTGCGGTCGTTTCGCACTGACGGCGATAGGGGTCTCCTTCGTCGATGTAGCGCCGGGGAATGCCGTGGAAGGTGATGAGGTAGCGGTCGGGGGTGCGGCCGGCGTTTTCCACATCCTCCTGGATGGTGGTCTTGAGTGCGTCGATGTACGCGGGATGCTCGTAGTAGGGAGGGACAAAGCGCAGAGTGGGCATCTGACGTCGACGATCGAAAAAGAGCGGGCAGCGGCGGCCCATGGCGGCGCGGTTGATCGCATCGTAGAGGGAACCGGTGGTGCTGCAGGAGAATTGAGGGAACATGGGGAAAGCCAGGATACGCTCGATACCCTCCCCCATCAGGGTGCGCACGGCCGCGTCGATGCTGGGTTGGCCATAGCGCATGCCGAGGATGACGCGGAAGCGGTCCCCCAGGCGCTGCTGCAGTCCTTCGACCTGGGCGCGGGAATGAACCATCAAAGGGGAACCCTCCGGCAGCCAGATGTTCCGGTAGAGAGCGGCGGAGCGGGCCGGTCTGCGGGGGAGGATGAATAGATGGAGGATGGGCAGCCACTTGAAAGGATTCAGATCGATGACGCGGGGATCGGAGAGGAACTCTTTCAGGTAGGGGCGCAACGCCTCTTTGGTGGGCGCTTCCGGGGTGCCCAACTGGGCGATCAGGACGCCGACGCGAGGAGAAGAGGGAGATGTGGTCTGCATAGTTATTTGATCGCTCTTTTTCTGCTGTTTACCTTATGGCTCCTCACCGGGCGACAAAAGGTTTTTTCGCTCTCAAGCGGTGGATCGGAAGAGAACGGATCTTTTCCTTTGAGTGTGAGGAGCTGAATCCAGCCGAATGGCTTCGGCGATTGAGAATATACCACAGTAAAAGAGAACGGCCAGTCCCAGACGGGAATGGCCGCAACGAGAAGAGAGGAGACAGGTATGCGCAGTATCTTCGTGGGGTGCGAATATGCGGGGAAATCGACGCTGATCCAGATGCTGGCCGATTACTACCGGAAGCGGAATCTGCATCCGCATATGGACGATCACTTCTCCATTCCCGACTCCACGCTCAGTCCGGAGTCACGCAAGCTCATGATGGGGTTGCCGAGGGACATCATCGAGCGGATGCAGCGGATGCAGATCCAGTACCACGTGGATATCATCAAGAAATACAAGTATCCGATTCTCGGGGGATGGAATATTGAGGAGGCGGTGTACACCGGGTATTACGGCAGTGATCCGGATAGTCCGTATTACGAGAACTACGCGTACACTTTCCATCGGCTCTACGAAGCGCAGGTGTATGAGGCGCGGCTGGCGGATTTGGTGATGTTCCACGTGACCGCCAGCGATGAGGCTATCGCCCGGAGGATGCGCGAGAATCCGCACGAGTACCCGATCGTCAAGGAGAAGGATATTCCGGAGATCAAGAAGCGGTTCGCTGCTGAGGTGGAACAGTCGCTGTTTACCTGCCATCATCAGACGGTGGTGCTGGACACGACGGACAAGACGCCGCAGGAGTCGTTCGATGAACTGCTGGCGCTTTCGGAGCCGCTGATCACGCCGGGGGAGATTGCGCTGCGGGCGCTGCCGGTGCCGGAGGATGACTGCGTGGTGAAGTACGAGAATGGGGTGCGGAAATGGGTGCCGAAGGAGGAGGGATGATTCCACGCGGGGTAGCGTTCTGTGGAAGTTGATGGAACGCAGTCGTGTTGACTTTTGGGCATGGCCGATTATGTTCTTAAAAAGACCATCCTATCCGATTATTGATATTATGAGCGATCGACTGCGCACTTTTTCCATCCTGCTGCTGATGCTGGCGGTCGTCGTCCAGGGGAACGCCTGGACGACGACGTGCGGCTCGGATTGCATGGAGGAGATGGAGATGCCTTCGTGCCATATGCCCGAGGCCGAGGGGGATAAGTGTGCCGATGCGACCAGAGTCGCGACAGCGCTGGATATGGCCTGCTGCTGCGCGATTGCGGTCTGCTCGGATCTGGAGCAGGAGCCGATCGACGACTTCGTGATCGAGAGTTTGCTCAAAGAGCAGATGGCCTTCGACCGGAGTCAGATGCAGATCGGATTCTTCTTCGCTCCTTCCTCTTCACTTGCATCTCATACCGTCCAACAGCGGGAGGCCGGCCCCGGCCCGCCGCTCTTTGTGCTGAATAGTTCCTACCTGAACTGATCCTCTCTCTTTTCTTCCGCGATACCCATCCGTTTTGTCGATAGACGGCCTTGTGCCGTTCTGTTTCTGTGGGGGATTACTCCGCGCTGCGTCGTTCTGCGTCATGCGCTGCCCAGCTTCAGGCTGCGCGTACCGTTCGACGAAGAACAGTCTTCAGTCGCACGGTATAGCGGGGTCGACGGGCGTCAAGTAGGCTCTCGAATAGTTTCTCAACTTGGTAAAACATCTATTGAGAGGTAAATCGTGAAAAAAAGAATGTATTTGAAGATTGCTGTTATGAGTTTTGTCACGATCGCGCTGTTCGCTGCGAACGGCGTTGCGTATGCAGAAGAGGGGAAAGAGGCAAAGGAAGTAAAGAGCGAGGAGCACGCTCATAAAGAGGCGGCATACCCCCTGGATATCTGTCCGATCTCCGGCGAGAAGCTGGGGTCGATGGGGGCGCCGACGGTGCGCTTTTACGAAGGCCGCGAGGTGCGGTTTTGCTGCGACGGCTGCATCGAGGATTTCGAGAAGGATCTGGATGCGAGCTTGAAGAAGCTGGATCAGATGATCATCGCCAAGCAGAAGGCCAATTATCCGCTGGACGTCTGCCTGGTGAGCGGCGGCAAACTCACCCAGATGGGGGAGCCGATCCGCTATGTGCACGACAACCAGCTGGTGCAGTTCTGCTGCAAGCCGTGCGTTGCGGAGTTTGAGAAGAATCCAGGGGAATACATGGAGAAGTTGCAGGCCGCGTACGCCGCTCAGAAAAAAGATGGGAAAAAGCCGAAGGAGGAACACCGTCAAGGGGAAGAGCAAGAAGGGGAGGGGCATCACGGTGGCGAGCACCACGATTCCCACTAAACAGGTGGCTTGCGTTCGAGGGGATTGGAATGAGTTTCCGTCCCCTCGAACGCAAAAGAAGGAGCCTATAGGTCGGATGGAGAATCTCCTGAACGGAGAGATAGAATGATAAAATTAACCGGGAAGATAGTCCTTTTGGCAGCCCTGGTTGCAGGGTGCGCTGCGGCGCCGGAGAGGGAGAGGCTGCAGCGCTGGGAATGGGATCGCGTCGATCTGTTCGCGGAGGAAGCGGATCCGGATCCGGGTTCGGAGGCAATTCTGGACGACTACGTGGGATACGCGCTGCGCAACAATCCCGGACTGAGGGCGGGCTTTGAGCGCTGGAAGGGGGCGCTGGAGAGAGTGGCGCCGGCGCGGGCCCTGGCCGATCCACGTTTCACTCACGGGCAGTTTTTGCGAGAGGTGGAGACACGGGTAGGTCCGCAGGAGATGCGCTTTGGACTGGCGCAGATCTTTCCGTGGAAGGGGAAGCTGGGCCTGAAGGGAAAGATCGCCCTGCAGGCTGCAGAGGAAGAATATCAGCGGTACGTGGCGGCCAGGGAGGCGCTGATTTATCGAGTCAGGACGGCCTACTACGAGCTGCAGTATCTGGAGCGAGCAGTCGCGGTAACGGAGGAGAATGCGCGATTGCTCGCATATCTGGAGGAGGTGGCCCGGGCTCAGTATCGCAGCGGCGCGACGGCACAGGGGGCGGTCATCAAGACGCAGGTGGAACTGGGCCGGTTGGAGGAGAGGTTGCTCGGGCTGCGGGATATGGGGAGACCTCTGCGGGCGCGGCTGAATGCGGCGCTGGGACGGCCGGCAATGGCCGAGGTGGCGGTGAATGGAGCGTTGATGGATGAGGTTCCGGTGCCGGATGGGAAAGAGCTGGCCGTGCGTTTGCGCCAGATGAGTCCCGAGTTGAAGGGATTGGACGCGGCTATTGCGAGGGAGGAATTGGGGATCGAGTTGGCGAAGAAGAAGGGGTTGCCGGACTTGATGGTGGGTGTGGATTACGTAGTCACCGGCAGAGCGGAGAATCCGGTGGCCGACAGCGGTAAGGATCCGGTGATGGTCGCGGCATCGATCAATCTGCCACTCTGGCGCGATAAGTATCGAGCCGGAGAGCGGGAGGCGAAGGCGCGGCAACGGACGGCTGTGCGGCAGCGGCAGGAGCGGGAGAACCGGCTGCTGGCGGAGTTGGAACTGGCGCTCTTTGGGATGCGCGAAGGAGAGCGGAGGATCGAGCTGTACCGCGATTCGCTGATTCCCAAAGCAGAGCAGGCGTTGAGCGTGGCCCAGCAGGCATTTTCCGCCGGGAAGGAAGGTTTTCTCGGAGTGATAGACGCGCAGCGCACGCTGCTGGAATTTCAGCTGGCGCGCGAGCGGGCGCGGGCGGATCTGGTTGGGAAGGTGGCCGAAGTAGAGCGACTGATCGGCGGCAGTCTGACCGCCGAGTAGGGGATGAGCAGTAGATCTATGATGTAGTTCTGTCGGATGTCGATGAGAACTTGTCGGCGATTGCGTCGATGGGTTCCGTGAGGAGTCATTGAGATGAATTTTCAAATGAGCAATAAAGGGCAGGTTCTGATCGTCGGGCTGGTTGCGCTAGTCGTCGGACTGCTGATAGGCTCTTTGCGAGGCGGAGAGGAAAGCCACAAGGAGCACGCGGAAAATGGCGCAGAACAGGCGAAGGCCGAGGTGTGGACCTGTTCGATGCATCCGCAGATCCGCATGCCCGAACCGGGACAGTGTCCGATCTGCGGGATGGATTTGATTCCGGTGCGCGCCGGTGATGAAGATGAAGAGCTCGGGCCGCGGCAGCTCCGGCTTTCGGAGAGGGCACAGAAGCTGGCGAGTATTCGCGTGGCGTCGGTGCGCCGGGAATTCGTCGAGGCGGAGACGCGGTTGATGGGCAAGGTGGCGGTGGACGAAACGCGGAAGCGCCACATAGCCGCGTGGATTCCGGGCCGCATTGACCGGCTCTACGTCGATTACACGGGGATTCCGGTCGCCGCAGGGGACCACATGGCCTATCTGTACAGCCCGGAGTTGTTGACGGCGCAAGAAGAGCTGATTCAGGCGCTGCGGACGGTTGAACAGACGACGGGGATGGCGCGCAGCAGCGCCGAAAAGACGGCGGCTGCGGCGCGGGAGAAACTACGTCTGTGGGGATTGAAAGCGGAGCAGGTCAATGCTATCGAGCGGGAGAAGGTGGCTTCGGATCACCTGACGATCCACGCTCCAGCCGGTGGGATTGTGGTGGAGAAACATGTGAGCGAAGGGGCGTATGTGCAGACGGGAACGCGGATCTATACGATCGCCGATCTGTCGCAGGTGTGGCTGCTGCTGGAGGCGTACGAAAGGGATCTGGTCTGGCTGCGCTACGGCCAGGAGGTGACGTTCGAAACCGAGGCGTATCCGGGGGAATCATTCGCGGGGCGGATTGCGTTCATCAGTCCGGTGCTGGACGAGCGGACGCGGACGGTCGAGGTGCGGGTCAATGCGGCGAACGCGGACGGCCGGCTCAAGCCGGGGATGTTCGCGCGAGGTGTGGTGCGCGCCAGAGTAGCGGCTTCGGGGCGAGTGGTGGAGCCGGATCTGGCCGGCAAATGGATCAGCCCGATGCATCCGGAGATCGTCAAGGATGGCCCGGGCGCGTGCGATGTCTGCGGCATGCCGCTGGTGCGGGCGGAGGAGCTGGGGTATGCCGGCGTCGGGGATGGGGAAGGGGCGCCGCTGGTGGTGCCCGCTTCCGCGGTGATGGTGACCGGGAAGCGCAGTGTGGTTTACGTGGCGGTGGCTGGGAAAGAAGGAATCTTCGAAGGGCGGGAGGTAGAGCTGGGGTCCCGGGTCGGCGATTACTACATCCTCCGCGAGGGGCTGGACGAGGGAGAGCAGGTGGTGGTCAACGGCAGTTTCAAGATCGACAGCGCACTGCAGATCCTGGCTCGACCGAGCATGATGAATCCGGAGGGGGGAGGAATGGCACCTGGGCATGGAAATCACGGGAGAGAAACTGTCTCGATTAGTTCAATGGATGGAGGTGCTCGCTCCGCTCAGGGGGAGACCGGAGGAGGGGAGGACGGTCAGGAACATGCGGGTCACGAGAGGGATGGAGATGAGGATGATGTTTTGGAGGTCTCCCCGGCTTTTCGGAAGCAGTTGAGCGAGGTTTTCGACGCGTATTTTGAGATTCAGCAGGGGTTGAGCCTGGACGATTTTGAACGGAGCGCGCGAGGTGCGGAAGGTGTTGCTGTGGCTCTGGAAAAGACCGACATGAGTCTATTGCAGGGGGAGGCGCACGTGGTCTGGATGGAGGTAATGAAGGAGCTGCGGGCCGAGAGCGAGGGGGTGCGCGGGGCAGCGGACGTCGAAGCGGCGCGCGCGGCTTTTGAACCGCTGTCGACGGCGTTGACGCGGGTGGCGGGGGAGTTCGGCAGCGGACGGAAAGGGGAGGTGTTTCGCTTTCACTGCCCGATGGCCTTTGGCAACCAGGGGGCATCCTGGCTGCAGGAGGCGGAGCGGACGGAGAATCCGTATTTCGGCAGCCGGATGTATCGCTGCGGCAGCCAGAAGGAAGCATTTTCGGCCGCGGCGGCCGGGGAGTAGAAAGAATGGCGATGGACGAGAATAGAGGGTATTCCCCGATGGATCGCTTCCTGCGCTTTTTTCTGGAGCGGAAGATCGTGGTGGCGCTGCTGGTGCTGTCGGTCGGCATCTGGGGGCTGATGGTAGCGCCGTTCGTCTGGGAGCTGGACTGGCTGCCGCGCGATCCGGTGCCGGTGGACGCGATTCCGGATATCGGCGAGAACCAGCAGGTCGTCTTCAGCGAGTGGATGGGGCGTTCGCCGCAGGACGTGGAGGACCAGATTACCTATCCGCTTACGGTGTCGCTGCTGGGCGTGCCCGGAGTGAAGACGATCCGCAGCTTTTCGATGTTCGGGTTTTCGAGCGTGTACGTGATCTTCGACGAAGAGGTGGAATTCTACTGGTCGAGGTCGCGGATTTTGGAGAAGCTCAATAGCCTTCCGACGGGCACGTTGCCGGAGGGGGTGCAGCCGGCGCTGGGGCCGGACGCGACGGCGCTGGGGCAGGTCTTCTGGTACACTCTCGAGGGGCGGGACGAACAGGGGGAAGTAACCGGGGGGTGGGATCTGCACGAGCTGCGCAGCGTGCAGGACTGGCAGGTGCGCTATGCGCTGCTGGGGGTTGAGGGGGTGAGCGAAGTGGCCTCGGTGGGCGGCTTTGTGCAGGAGTATCAGATCGACGTGGACCCGGATGCCATGCGCGCCCACGGGGTGGGCATCGACCAGGTGTTTGCCGCGGTGCGCATGGCCAATCGGGATGTGGGGGCGCGGACTATCGAGATCAATAGGGCGGAGTACGTGATCCGGGGGATCGGGTTTGTCGAAGAACCGGGCGATCTGGAGAAGGCGGTGATCGGGGCGCGCGACGGGGTGCCGATCTACGTGGGGAACGTGGCACGGGTGAGCATGGGGCCGGCGCTCCGGCGGGGGGCGCTGGATAGGGAAGGGGCTGAGGTGGTCGGCGGGGTGGTCGTGGTCCGCTACGGCGAGAATCCGCTGGCGACGATCGAGCGGGTGAAGGAGAAGATCGCCGAGATCGCACCCGGGTTGCCTAAGAGGGAACTGGCGGACGGGCGCGTCAGTCAGGTCGCGATCGCGCCGTTTTACGACCGGACCGGACTGATCCACGAGACGCTGGGGACGCTGGAAACGGCGCTGACCGACGAGATTCTGGTCACTACCATCGTGGTCCTGCTGATGGTTTTGCATCTGCGCAGCTCGGTGCTGATTGCTGGACTGCTGCCGCTGGCGGTGCTGATCTGCTTTATCGCCATGAAGTTGTTCGGGGTGGATGCCAACGTGGTGGCGCTGTCGGGGATCGCCATCGCCATCGGCACTATCGTCGACATGGGGGTGGTCATCTGCGAAAACATCCTCGGGCATTTGCAGCGGGCGGAGGAAGGGGAGAGTCGACTGGAGGTGGTCTTTCGAGCGGCCAGCGAGGTGGGGAGTGCGGTGCTAACGGCGGTGGCTACTACGGTGATCGGCTTTCTGCCGGTGTTTACCATGGAGGGGGCGGAGGGGAAGCTGTTCAGGCCGCTGGCCTTCACCAAGACGTTTGCGCTGATCGCGGCGGTGCTGCTGTCGCTGGCGGTGCTGCCGGCGCTGGCGCATCTGCTGTTTGCCGGGAAGGTGAAAGGGGTGTGGCTGCGCCGCCTGCTGCACGGTGGATTGGTGATCGTCGGATTGGTGGTGGCATTTTCGATCAAGTGGTGGGCCGGACTGCTGTTGATGGGGATGGGTGGGTATTACCTGGCCGAAGGATGGATTCCGGAGCGCGGGAGGAGATGGGCGACGCATGCGACGATCGGCGCGGTGGCGCTGGTGGTGGCGGGATTTCTGGCGGCGCACTGGCTGCCGCTGGGACCGGAGCGGGGGTTGGCGCGCAATTTTCTCTTCGCGGGGGGATTGATCGGCGGCCTGATGCTCTTTTTTTATCTCTTTCAGCGGTTTTACGAGCGGATTCTGAGCTGGTGTCTGGAGCACAAGATGCTGTTCATGTCGCTGCCGCTGCTCATTTTGTTGACCGGGACTTCGGTCTGGGTCGGCTTCGATCGGGTCTTTGGCTGGCTGCCCCGGTCGGTGCGGGTCTGGGGACCTGTTTCCGAACTGGCTCACGCCTTTCCCGGTCTGGGCAAGGAGTTCATGCCGCCGTTGGACGAGGGTTCCTTTCTGCTGATGCCGACGACCATGCCGCATGCGTCGATCGGCGAGGCGCTGGACGTGCTGCAGAAGCAGGATATGGCGATTGCGCAGATTCCGGAAGTGGAGTCGGCGGTCGGCAAGCTGGGGCGGGCGGAGACGCCGCTGGACCCGGCACCGGTGTCGATGATCGAGACGGTGATCAACTACAGGTCGGAGTATCTGGTCGATGGGGACGGACGGCGGCGGACGTTCGGCTTTGAGCCGGATGAGGATGATTTTTTTCGCGACGAGGAGGGCAGGAAACTGCCGGCGTTGGACGGAGAGCCGTATGTGGTCCGGGGACGCTTTGAGCGAGACGAGCGAGGAGGCCTGGTGGAGGATGCGGATGGTCAGCCGTTCCGGCTCTGGCGTCCGGCGCTGGATCCGGCGCTCAATGCGGGAAGAAAAGGATGGGATGGGGTGCGCCAGCCGGACGATATCTGGGAGATGATCGTGCGGGCGGCTGAGATTCCGGGCACGACTTCGGCGCCCAGATTGCAGCCGATCGCGGCGCGCATTGTGATGCTGCAGAGCGGCATGCGGGCGCCGATGGGGATCAAGGTGAAGGGACCGGATCTGGAGACGATCGAACAGTTCGGGCTACGACTGGAACAGTTGCTCAAGGAGGTGCCTTCTGTGGAGGGGACGGCGGTCAACGCCGACCGGATCGTGGGCAAGCCTTATTTGGAGATTCGCATCGACCGGGAGGCGATCGCCCGCTACGGGATCATGCTACAGAAGGTGCAGGATGTGATCGAGGTGGCGATCGGCGGCAGACGGGTGACGACCACGGTGGAGGGGCGGGAGCGATACCCGGTGCGGGTGCGGTATATGCGCGAGCTGCGCGACAGTATCGAGTCGCTGGAGCAGATTCTGGTGCCGGCGCCGGGTGGGGCGCAGATCCCGCTGGGGCAACTGGCGCGTATCGAGTACGCGCGGGGGCCGCAGGCGATCAAGAGCGAGGATACGTTTTTGATCGGATACGTGCTCTTTGACAAGAAGAAGGGATACGCCGAGGTGGACGTGGTGGAGCAGTGTCGAGACTATCTGCAGGCGAAGGTGGAGAGTGGAGAGTTGGATCTGCCGACCGGGGTCAGCTACGCGTTTGCGGGGTCGTACGAGAATCAGCAGCGGGCGCAGAAGCGACTGCGCGTGGTGTTGCCGCTGGCGCTGTTTGCGATCTTTCTGATCCTCTACTTCCAGTTCGGCGATGCGCCGACCACGCTGCTGGTTTTTTCGGGGATCGCGGTCGCCTGGGCCGGAGGGTTTTTGATGCTCTGGCTCTACGGGCAGGCCTGGTTCCTGGATTTTTCGGTTATGGGCACGTCGATGCGCGAACTGTTCCAGATCGGGCCGGTCAATCTGAGCGTGGCGGTGTGGGTCGGCTTTCTGGCGCTGTTCGGCATTGCCTCGGACGACGGGGTGATCATGGCCACGTATCTGCGCCAGATTTTCGGAGAGCGGCGACCGGGTTCGCGCGAGGAGATCCGGCGGGCGACGCTAGAAGCCGGACTGCGGCGGGTGCGGCCCTGTCTGATGACGGTGGCGACGACGATTCTGGCGCTGATTCCGGTGCTCACGTCGAGCGGTCGAGGGGCGGATATCATGGTGCCGATGGCGATCCCGACCTTTGGGGGGATGGCGATCGCGGTGATCACCATTTTGATCGTGCCGGTGCTCTACTGCGCTATAGAGGAATGGAAGCTGATGTTTCGGACTGCGAGGGACTAATCGAAGGTAGCGGTGGCGGCCATTGCCCGAATCATGGGAGTGCACCATCTCACCAGCCAGCTTTTCTGCCCTTTGCCGTCGTAGATGACAGTCTGGTTCAGCTCGAAGTCGATGTCTTTGACGCGCAAGCGCAGACATTCCGCGATGCGCAAACCTCCTCCATACAAAACCTGAACCACGAGCCTTTCTACTCCCTCCATTGTATCGATTATTCGCCTGGTTTCATTCCGACTCAACACGGTGGGCAGGCTGCTGGGGAGGTTTTGCCCGAACCGCCTGAATCGATTCCTTCAGTTCCCTGTGGAGCACCTGTCGGGAGAGGAAGAGCAGGGGTTTTGAAAACCTGGTCGAGGAGCCTTTTTGGTGGGGCATTTTCTTCTTGTTTTGTTTCAGGATGTGAGGTACTGATACATCAATGTATCAATTTTCTCATATTCCCTGCTTGAGCACGTTTCGAGAAAGGATCGAAAGGGAGATATACGACAAATTTGTCGCTCAATAATTGTTTTGCCTTCTTAGTGTCGCCGCCATACGTGTATCGTGGGGTAATGAGGGGAAAAACGCGACAATCGACGTACGAAATGGTATTCTCACCATACAGAGAACAAGAAAGCCAGGATGGTCCAGATACCGGAGTATTTCAAAAAAAAGGCGCGACGTCAGTTCGGGAACAAGGGTCCCCGATGGGTGGAAGGCTTGTCCAAAACGCTTAGTAAATGTATCAACCGTTGGCAGCTTTGCGACGTCAAGGTTGTGGCCGATCTCTCGATCAATTTCCTGTGCTACGCAACATCTCCCCATGGCGAGGTGGTGCTCAAGATCGAAGGACCTCACTCGGAAGGGAAGACGGAGATGCTGGCTCTCGAACTCTACCGAGGTCGAAACGTTTGCCTCCCTTTAGAGATTGACTACGATCTCGATGCGATCCTCCTAGAGAGAGTCGTCCCGGGAATCTCTTTGCGAAAAGCGGTATCCGAAGTGGAACAGCTGAGAATTGGGGTCCAACTCGTCCGAGATCTCCCCATCCCTGTTGATTCAGCTACGCCGCTGCCATGTTATCAGAATTGGCTTGATCGCGCGTTCAGCTCGATGAGAGAGCGATACAATCCGAGCGAGTCGTTCCGAAACTCGATTTATGCAGCTGAGGAAATGGCAGCGGAAATTCCCATGAATGGAGGTTCGCTTCTACACGGAGATCTTCACCACGACAACATCCTGCTGGGCTCTCAAGGGGAATGGAAGGTTATAGATCCACAAGGAGTGATTGGGGCTCCAGTGATGGAATGTGGCAGGTTCATCCAAAACCACGCGGTCGATGGCCACAACCGCCTTGATCTGCAAAAGGCATATGGCACGGTTAACTACGTCGCAAGTGTGCTTGAGCAATCGCAACGGAAAATCTGGATCGCGTTTTTTATCTTGCATGTGTTGAGTTTTTGCTGGGGATACGAGATGAACTACACTTCAACCAAGCTCAAAAAAGGCGCGGGCGAATGCGCGGCGATCCTCGAAGCGATACCAGGTTAGATTCAAGACAAGCCACGAATCCTGAGACTCGATCTGCCAATCGCTGTGAAGCACGAACGCGTGCCAGCTTAACGCAATGCAATTGGAATCGACGTAAAACGGACAAAAAAAACAGATATCAGGATCTAATTGTGAAGCCCAAAGTCTACATAGAAACGTCGATTCTCAGCTATCTGACGGCACGTCTCAGCAATGACCTTCGAGTTGCCGCCAACCAGAGTATGACCATTGAGTGGTGGGAAACGCGCCGGTCCGACTTTGAACTTTTCATTTCAGAACTGGTCATTGCTGAAACTGGCCTGGGGGATTCTGATGCAGCACAGAAGCGGTTGGAAGTCATAGATGATTTACCCAGGCTTACGGTTACGGAGTCCGTGAAAATTCTTGCCCAAATGCTAATTTCAGAGGGAGTTATTCCGAATCAGGAGGAACAATGGAAACTCGTCGCAAATCCCCTCAGAAAATGGCAACTGCAGGGAAGGGCGCAACCGGGGTATCCGGTACGTCGCCTGCTACGACAAAGGATGCAATACGAGGAGTATCCCTGGAAGAGGCATGGGCGGTGCACCGCAAATGCCTCATCATCGATGGTCACCAAGACACATCGGTGAGACGATTCGCCCGCAAAGAGAATCCAGAGAGCTGGATGAAGCGAGATATGTCCTACCATGTGGACATACCCCGGCTGACAGAAGGAGGGCAGCGCTACACCGGGCTGTTCCTGGTAGAAGATGCCACGGCCACCGATCTCTGGACCATTACTGAATTCCTCCTGGAGCAGATCGATACACATCCCGATAAGCTCATGCTGGTTCTCTCTTCCAGAGATGCGGTTCGCGCCGGAGAGACCGGCAAGGTCGGTGTCCTCCTCGAGATTGAAGGCCCCGCACGATGGCTGGATGGAAATGTCAATATCCTCCGGATCCTGTACCGCCTCGGGGTGCGGTGTGTACACGTCACCCATGGTGAAGGGGGGAGCGAACCCACCTTCCTGCAGGGGAGCCGAAGTGTTTTCGGCCCCTGTACTCCCCGGGACCGGGAGGCGCAGCGAAAGGACTTCGTGGGACTGACCCCCTTTGGCACGGAGGTGCTGAGGACGCAAAACGAGCTGGGCATCATCGTGGATCTTTCGCATGCCAATGATAAGGCATTCTTTGATGTCATGGAGCATACAACGCAACCGCCCATCGTAAGCCACACGGCGGTCTTTTCCCTCTGTAATCACAATCGATGTCTGACGGACGACCAGATCAAGGCGCTCGCCGCAAAGGGCGGCGTCATGGGCATTGCTGTTCTCCCCGAGTTCATCGACGCCGATCCCCAAAGAGCAACCATCGATCGTATCGTGGATCATATCGTGTATGCAGCGGACCTGGTGGGCATCGACACGGTAGGCTTCGGCTCCGACTACGATGGTTTCTCATCACCTCCGATTGTGCCCGATGTATCGCAGCTCGTGCTTCTGACTCAAGCCATGCTGGCTCGCGGCTTGACCGAGGAGGAGATACGGAAATTCTGGGGCGGCAACTTTCTCCGCGTCTTCTCTCAGACAATCGACAAGCCGGCGAGATGATCACGCACCGACTGCTTATCGACGTGGGAGACTTCAGCCCATCACGGCAATGGTGACTGCGGGTGAGCGCCGCATATCGAAGATCGCCGCTATCTGGGGCGTCAACACGGTTACCGTTCTCCCACCATGTGGACGCTGCAGAGAGTTCATGTACCAGCTCGACCAGAAGAACCTGGGTGGATGGGCAGAAAGTCTGGATGGATTTTGAAGAATACGATACTACCCTCGGGATAGTCGATTGGCCAGACAACTACTTCGAGACAATCACTAAGGAGTTTCTCGTGGCAGGTCATGGTCGTACTGGGAAGGTCGGCTCTGCCGATGCATTTCTGTTTGATGCCGCTCCACTCAATGCCTTTGGCGCCCAGTAGATGGAGGAGCACTTCAACTAATAACTGCATGGAGTCCAACTCGCTGGAAAGCGCGTGCGGCTCACTCACAAGTTATGCAGGGAAAAATACCTGTGCAGGTCAGATACGAGAAGGTTGAGGCGATGTCGAAGAGTGCGGGAGAGGAGCACCCGAGCATCTGGGACTATCCTGAGTTCTACGAGCTACTACTCCAGGCGCCGGACTCGCAGATCAACGCAGAAATTTCTACGATCGTAACCCTTCTCAAGGGTCATGAAATCAGGTCAGGAAGGGTATTGGAGATCGGCTGTGGGCCTGCCGCTCATTGCATTGAGTTGGCAAAGCGTGGATTTGCTGTCGTCGGTCTGGACCGCTCACCGGCAATGCTCCAACGGGCACAGCAGAAGGCGGAAGCCGAAGGCGTGAGCCTTGCGCTCCACTGCCGGGATGCTACCAGCTTCAATATTCCCGAGGACGCTTTCGACTGCGTGATTTTCATGTCGGAGACTTTTCCGTTGGTGCGGACCGATGAAGCACTTTTGTCTCACTTCGCGTCTGTGCGGGCTGTCCTGCGCCCTGGTGGCCTCTATATCGTTGACATTGACAGGTCCAAGGAAGGCGTTGGTGTAGATCGCTCCATCACAGAGATTCAGTCCGCCATGACCGCGGACGGAATCAAGGTTGAGTACTGGTTGGAGTCATATCCGGGAGATTGGGTCACCGGGTCAGGTCATCTGGCGATCGTTTGTCGATTTGATGACGGGAAGCGCACGGTTGAGACGCGAGATGAGTGGAGACCTCGGAGGGATTGTCCAACCCATCTGACCTGGTTGATTCGATCACTGCCGGACTGGGAACTCGTGGGTTTCTTCTCACCCATGGACGGACAGAGCCAGATCGAGCATTTCGATCACTACTTCATGATGGTGAAGGCTATAGATACACCCAAGAGCGTTTGATCTGCTCTGCCCAACCACTCGTCGCAACGGACGCTACGCGCCATTGACCTGGAAATTTGGGCTCGAACCGCCGAAGAGAAAATCGGTGGTCGTCAAAAAAAACACGGTTGCGGGGCTGTTAGTTTGATTCGTCAACGAATACCAATGGAGCAATAAAGCTATTGCCGCTCCCGATCTGACCGTGTCTCGTCCACCCAAAAACTACCGGGGGCGTATGCGGGAGAGGCGGAGGGCGTTGGCGGTGACGCCGAGGGCGGTACCGGCGTCGCCGACGAGGACGGCGGCGGCCAGAGTGACTATACCGGGGAAGACGCCGAGGGCGAGGGAGAACTTGATCAGGAGCGAGGACCAGACGTTCTGGCGGATGACGCGGTTGCCCCGGCGGGAGAGGTGGAAGAGGTAGGGGAGCCGGGTCAGGTCGTCCCCCATGAGGGCGACATCGGCGGTTTCGAGAGCGACGTCGGAGCCGATGGCACCCATGGCGATGCCGACCGAAGCGGTGGCCAGCGCAGGGGCGTCGTTGACCCCGTCGCCGATCATGGCGACCGGGCCGTGGGTGCGGGAGAGTTCTTCGACGATGTCTACTTTGTGCTCGGGGAGGAGTTCGGCGCGCCACTCGTCGATGCCCAGTTCGGCGGCGATGGCGGCGGCGGTGGTCGGGTTGTCGCCGGTGAGCATGACGACTTTCAGATTTCGGTCGCGCAGGGCGCGGATGGTCTGACCGGCTTCTGGGCGCAGGCTGTCGGCGACGGCAATGGCGCCTATCACTTCTGTATCATTCCCCAGCAAGACTACTGTTTTTCCCTGCTGTGACAGTTCTTCGATTTGTGCGGGAGCGTTCTCGGCGAACAGCTCCGGTCGGCCGACCTGGTAGGTTTCGGCGCCGATGGTGGCGCGCACCCCCTGGCCGGCGATCGCTTCGAATTCGGATACTTCGGGTAAAGAAGTTCCGTCGGCGTGTTCCACGATGGCGCGCCCGATCGGATGCTGGGAACGCTGTTCGGCGGCGGCGGCGAGACGCAGTACTTCGTCTTGGGGCAGGCCGTTGAGGGGGAGCACGTCGGTCACCTGCGGACGACCCCGGGTCAGGGTACCGGTCTTGTCGAAGGCGACGACGGAGACGTGGGCCAGTGCTTCCAGGTAGATGCCCCCTTTGATGAGGACGCCGTTGCGGGCGGCGCTGGTGATGGCGCTGACCACGGCGACCGGGGTGGAGATGACCAGGGCGCAGGGACAGGCGATGACCAGTAAGGTCAGGCCGCGCACGAACCAGAGGTGGAAAGGGGCGGCGAAAAACAGGGGGGGGACGGCGATGACGGCCAGGGCCAGGAGGGTGACGGCCGGAGTGTAGTAGCGGGCGAAACGACGCACGAACTGCTCGCTGGGGGCGCGTCGTTCCTCGGCCTGCTCGACCATCTGGATGATGCGGCCGAGAGCGGTCGATCCGGCCACCTGGGTGGCCTCGACTTCCAGATAGCCCTCTTGGTTGAGGGTACCGGCGAAGACCGGATCGCCGGTGCGTCTGGCAACCGGCATGGACTCGCCGGTGATGGTCGACTGGTCGATGGTGGAACTGCCTTCGGTTACGACGCCGTCGACGGGAAGTTTGTCGCCGGGACGGACGAGGGCGATCTCGCCGATGGAGACCTCTTCCGCCGACACTACTTGCTCCCGGCCGTCGCGCCGGACGACGGCGGTTTCGGGGGCCAGTTCGACGAGGGCGCGCAGGGAGTGGCGGGCGCGGTCGATGGCGTAATCTTCCAGGAGTTCGGCGGTGGAAAAGAGGAAGGCGATGGCCGCGGCTTCGGCGTACTCGCCGATGAAAACGGCGCCGAAGATGGCGGCGGTCATCAAGAAGTCCATGTCGAGGGACAAACGCCTGAGGGCGCGCAGCCCCTGGGGGAAGAAATTGAGGCCGCCGATCAGGGAGGCGATGAGGAAGAGAACGTCGACCGGGCCGAGATGGCCCTGCCAGAACGGGCGATGGTCGGTTTCCGGATAGAGAAATTCGATGGTCAGAGCGGCAAAAAAGAAGAGGCCCGAGAGGATGGTGAGGAGTTTCTCGCGATCTTTCCAGAAGGAGTTGTTCGCCGCTATGGGAGGAGCTTCAACTTCGACGGTGTAGCCGGCTCCGCGGATGGTATCGGCCAGGCGGGTGGCGTCGGTCAGAGCGGGGTCGAAGTGGATGGTGGCTTTCTGGCCGACGACGCTGATCGACAGCTCGCGGATGCCGTCCTGATTCTGAAGGGCCCGTTCCACGTTGGCGGCGCAGCCGGGGCAATCCATGTCGGGGATGGTGCAGGTGAAGAGCTGGGCGTCGGTCGTGGTTTCTCGTCGTTCTGTCATGGCGGGATCACTCTTCCAGGTGTTCCAGGGCGGCTTCGAACAGCTGTCGGACGTGCTGGTCGTCGAGGGCGTAGTAGACCAGCTTGCCGTGGCGGCGGTGGCGAACCAGGCGCATATTGCGCAGCAGGCGGAGCTGATGGCTTACGGCCGAGTCGGTCATGCCCAGCAGGGCGGCCAGGTCGCAGACGCACAGCTCCTCGCGGGAGAGGGCGTGGAGGATTTTGAGACGAGTCTGGTGTCCGAGGATCTTGAAAACCTCGGCCAGATCGTCGAAAGTTCCTTCCGCAGGCATGCTCTGCAGCACCCGTTCGACCTGTTCGCGGTGGACCAGATGCTGTTCGCAGATATCGATTTCACGAGACATGAGTGCGCCGCTTTCGATTGAACGATTGAATAGGTGTTCAATCGAAAAGATACAAAAAGCCGGTGACGTGCACAAGGATCGGCGCGCCACCGGTCAAAAAACAGGCTCTCAGTTATTGCAGAATTCGGCCAGCAGGTCGCCGCCGTGGATGCGGATCTTCTCCAGGGCGCGGTTGCGCAGCTGGCGTATCCGCTCGCGCGTGATACCCATGGTGTCGCCGATCTCCTCCATGGTCTGCGGCTCGGTGCCCTCCAGGCCGAAGTAGGAGCGCACAATCTGGTATTCGCGCGCGTTCAGCGCCCCCAGGCTGGCGTGCAGGGCGCGCTCCATTTCGGTCTTCTCGTGGTATTCGTCGATCCCCTCCTGTTCGGTGCGCAGGATCGAGACCAGGGGAGCCTGTTCGTTGGGGTAGACCGGGGCGTCGAGGGAGATGGACTGCTGGCCGACCTCGATGGCGGTCTGCACGCGCTCGGCGCTGATGCCGGCGCTGCTGGCGATCTCGTCGTAGGTCGGCGCCCGCCCCAGCGCCTGGGTCAGCTGGACCGCCTGCTTCTCGACCTTCATCAGGTCGTTGACCTGGCTCATCGGTGGGCGGGCGGGTTTGCCGTTTTCGGCCAGCGCCTTGAGGATCGCCTGACGGATCCACCAGACCGCATAGGTGATAAACTTGAAACCGCGAGTCTCGTCGAAGCGCCTGATCGCCTCCAGCAGGCCGATGTTGCCCTCGGAAATCAGCTCGATGAGGGGCAGGCCGTAGGTCTTGTAGTCGTGGGCGACGCTGACGACGAAGCGCAGGTTGGCCATGACCAGCTCTTGTTTTGCCTGATCGTCACCGGCTTTGGCGCGCTGGAACAGTTCGACCTCCTTTTCGCGACTTATCGGTTCGGCGTCCTTGATGTCGCGCCAGTAGATATCGACCGGATCGCGCTGTGTCCGTGTTGCTATCATTTCGGTGACTCCCTGAAAACCGGACGGCTCTCGTCGTGAGAGGCTGTCGGAGCGAGGATGCGCCGGGGAATACCCGCGGTCGCTAATCCTCCATTCGTTTGAGATGCCGTTGGCAAGCTGCTTTCTCAGCCGGCCGCCTCGCTGTGGGCGGGCAGGCCGCAGAACTGCTGGTAGTCGATCAGTTCGGTGACCGTGGGCTCATCGCCGCAGACCGGACAGCCGGTGTTGCGGCGGAGTTTGAGCACGCGGAATTTCATGTCCATGGCATCGTAGACCAGCATGCGACCGACGAGGGGATCGCCTGCCCCCAGGACCAGCTTGACGACCTCGGTCGCCTGGATGACGCCGATGATGCCGGGCAGGACCCCGAGGACGCCGCCCTCGGCACAGCTGGGCACCTCGCCGGGAGGGGGCGGTTCCGGATAGAGACAGCGGTAGCAGGGGCCGTCGCCGGGCCTGTACACGGTGGCCTGGCCCTCGAAGCGAAAGATGCTGCCGTCGACCACCGGTTTGCCGGTGAGCACGGCGGCGTCGTTGACCAAATAGCGGGTGGGGAAGTTGTCACAGCCGTTGACGACGATGTCGTAGTCGGCGATGATGTCCATGATGTTGTGCGAGGTGAGTAGCTCGTGGTAGGCGTTGATCGCGACCCCGGGATTCAGGTCGAGGAGGCGATCTCTGGCCGCCTCGACCTTGGGCCGGCCGACGTCGGATTCGCCGAAGAGGATCTGGCGCTGCAGGTTGCTGCGGTCGACCACATCGGCGTCGACCAGGCCGAGGGTGCCGACGCCGGCCGCCGCCAGATAAAGGGCGCTGGGGCAGCCGAGGCCGCCGGTGCCGACGAGCAGCACCTTGGACCGAAGGAGTTTTTGTTGACCGCTCTCGCCCACTTCCGGGAGAATGATGTGGCGGGAGTAGCGCTGCAGATCGCTCTCCGACAGCAGGCCGCCGGTGACCAGGGCAAGGCCGGCCTCCTTCCAGGCCTTGGTGCCGCCGATCAGGGAGCGGACATTGGTGTAGCCCATCTGTTGCAGGTCGCGAGCCCCCAGGGCGGAGCGGCTACCGGCGGCGCAGTAGAGGACGATCGGGGCGTCGCGGTCGGAGGTGATATCTTCCTCGACGCTCAGCTCGAGAAAGCCACGGGGGATGAGTTCGGCGCCGGGGATGTAGCCGTCCATGACTTCGTCGCGTTCGCGCACATCGACCAGGTGGAGCGGCTGGCCGTTTTTGAGTTCGGCCTGGACCTGATCGGCGCTCACCTCCTGGATCTGCAGTTTGACCTGATTGACTAACTGTTTGGACGTCAGGCTCATGGGTTCCTCCTATTAGTAGTCTGTAAAGGCATTTTGATTCGGGTCAGATGCTGTAGCGCGGCACGAAATCGCGGCGGCGGCGCAGTTCAACCGTGCGCTCGCAGATGTTGGCCAGGGTGACCCCGTCGAGCAGGCGGGTCAGATCGTTGCGCAGATCGATGACGATGTCGCGCAGGCCGCAGGTGGCCTCTTCCTCGCAGGTGCAGCAATCCTCTTCCTCGGAGGCGCATTCGAGGAGGACCAGCGGTCCTTCGATCAGGCGGACAACCTCACCAAGGGAGACCTGTTCGGGCGGGCGGTTGAGCAGGTAGCCACCGCCGGCGCCCCGACGGCTCCGGAGGACGCCCGCCTTTTTCAGGACGAGAAGGATCTGTTCCAGGAACTTCATGGGGATCTTCTCGCGGCGGGCCAGTTCCTGCGCCTGGAGGTTGCCTTCCTCCTGATTCATGGCCAGTTCGGCCAGGGCGCGGAGGGCGTATTCGGTCTTTTTGGAGAGTTTCACCAGGTTAATCCTATAATTCCTATCGGGTTAGTAGGAAATAAAGATAGATTTCCCATCCTTCGATGTCAAGGAGTTTTGGTAGAGAAAATGGATTGCGGTGTGGTGTGAAGTGGTGTAACTTGTTGTAAAATGTTTATTATTAAGGAATTAGTGGAGGTGTATCATGCTCAGCATGATCTGGGATCCGCGCGGCTATTTCTTCTGGCTGCTGGTAATTTCGCTATGCTGCTGGGGGTTGGAGAGGGTGCGGCCGTGGCGGCGTGAGCAGCGGGCGTTGAGGGAGCAGGTCGGGCAGGATCTCTTCTGGCTGGTGTTCAACGGACACTATGCGGGCGTGCTGATGGCGGTGGCGGCGGGCTGGATCCAGGGTGAGATGATCCGGCTGGCCGGTTCCGATCCCTGGTCCTTGCTGGAGGGGGTGCGTTTGCTGGCAGAATGGCCGCTGTGGGGTCAGTTTCTGTTTTTTCTGACGGCGAAGGATTTCTGCGAGTGGTGCGTGCACAATCTCCTGCACCGAGTTTCCTGGCTGTGGAGTTTCCACAAACTGCACCACAGCATCGCGGAACTGGACTGGATCGGCAATATGCGGTTTCACTGGATGGAGATCGTCGTCTACCGGAGCCTGACTTATCTGCCCCTGGTGGTGCTGGGGGTCGATGGAGCGGTGATTTTGTGGATGGCGGCGTTTTCGACGTTGATCGGCCATCTGAACCACGCCAATCTGAGGATCAGCTGGGGGCCGCTGCGCTATCTGTTCAACTCGGCGCGGATGCACGTGTGGCACCACGATGTGGCGATGCACGGCAAGGGGGGGCAGAACTTCGCCATCATCTTCAGCACGTGGGACTGGCTGTTCGGCACGGTCTACTGGCCGGAAGAGGAGGAGCAGCCTGGGGAATTGGGATTCGAGGGAATGGAAGCTTTTCCGAAGGGGTTGATCGGGCGGTTGTTGTATCCATTCTGGAGGAGATGGACCTGAGAAGCGGCCGTCTGTTCGATCTGGATTCCGGGAAGTCCGGGGAGATAGGCGCGGGAAGAAAAATTGCGAATGTTCAAAGAATTTTTGTTACCTTTTTCGCCACTTAAGCGGAGTCCTGCATGAGTTCGAGATATCTCAACGTCTTTCTATCCATCACTCTCCTGGCCTGTTCTCCCGGAGAGGATCGGGATGTGCCGGTGCCGGTGCGGGAACGGGATGCGTTCCCTGTCGATGAACGCCCGGTAGTTCGTTTCGGGGTCGTATCGCGCAACAATCCCATTCTCATGTACCGATCCTACCAGCCGATAATGGATTATCTCTCCGCCCATACGCCCTATCGGTTCGAATTGAAGCTGGGAAAGAGTTACCGGGATGCGGTGGAACTCCTCGACAACGGGGAGACCGACATGGCCTATCTCGACGGAGTGACCTACCTGATGGCGCACGAGCAGTTTGGCGCTCTGCCCCTGGTGAAGTCGTTGAATGAAGAGGGAGAGCCGTTCTATCGGAGCGTTTTCATCGTGCGCGAGGACAGCCCTCTACGCGACCTGGCCGATCTCAAAGGGCATTCGCTGGCGCTGGGTTCGGGGTATTCCACCTCGGGCAACCTCATTCCGCGCTGTGAATTGGCCCGGATCGGGATAGTTCTGGAGGAGCTGAGAAACTTCGCCTATGTGCCCCACCACGATCTGGTGGCCAGAAAGGTGCTGGAAGGGGAGTTCGATGCGGGGGTTGTGAAAGATGCAATTGCCCGTAAATACAAAGAAAAGGGATTGCGCGCGCTCTTCTTCTCCGAACCGATTCCCAGCCATCCCCTGACGGTTCGCCCCGATTTTCCCGATAGTGTGAGGCAGGTGGTCGTCGAAGTGATGCTCGGACTGAGCTCGGTGGGTGGTGAACAGCGCGAAGAGATGAGGGAGTGGGATGAGGAGTTCCGCTATGGGTTTGTGCCGGCCAGCGATGCCGATTACAAACCGCTCCGCCAGAAGATGAACGACCTTCCCGGAGGATGCAGTCAGGGATGCCACGGGCAGAAAAGTTTTTGAGGGGGCCACGTCTCGGGCTGGAGGCGAGATTTGTCATTCTGGCGACGGTGGTCATCCTGGCGGCCACGGTCACCGGCAACCGGCTGATTCTCGCCTACGAGGAAGCACAGTTGCGCGATCAGGTTCGGGGAGAAGCGGTAGTGCTGGCCGAAGCGATGGCGCTGTCCTTTTTACACGCGCTGATCTACGAGGAACTCGAACTGGTGGAAGAGGCGGGGCTGCTGGATTTCTTCATCGAAGAGATCACTGCGCGGCCGGACATGGCGGTTCGCTATGTGGAGGTGCTGGACACCGGGAACAGAGTGATCGCTCACAGCGACTTCGGGCGGCTGGGGCAGATCGGCAGCGATATCGGAGAGCGCTACGGAGGGGAGTTGAGGGAGACCCGGACGCTGCTGCGGGAGGTGGCCGGAGAGGCGGTGTTGGAAGTGGCCACGCCGCTGCGCATCGCCTCTCGCTCATGGGGGAGTCTGGTGCTGGCAGTGTCGCTGCAGTCGGCGGAACGGGAACTGCGGGTCTTTGCCTCGCGCCTGTTTTTCCTGACGCTGATAACCGTTGCTCTCTCGATGCTGGTGGCGCTGCTGGTCGCCCGGACCCTGGCCCGTCCGATCAAGAATCTGGCCCTGGCTATGTCGCAGGTGGGACCGGAACTGGAGACCGATCTGACGGTGGACCGAGGGGATGAGATCGGTCTATTGCAGTCCAGCTTTCTGGATATGCTCGCCCGGTTGCGGGGGATGCAGCGGGAGCAGGAGCAAACGCGCGCTGCTATGGCACGGACGGAAAAGCTGGCCTCCATCGGCGCGCTGGCTTCCGGGGTGGCGCACGAGATCAACAATCCGCTGGGCGGCATGAAAAACTGCCTGGCCCAGATGGAAGCCCGTCCGGAAGACGGGGAACGGCGACGGCAGTATATCGGCCTTATGGCGCGGGCGCTCGAACGGATCGAACAGGTGGTCAGCGGTCTGCTGGACTTCTCCCGGCGACGGGAATTGGATGTTGGGCCGGTAGTGATGGGAGATGTGATAGGGAGCGCTCTGGAACTGGTGGCCTATCGGCTGGAGAAGAACGGCATCGCGCTGGAGGTGGATCTGGATCCCGGCCTGCCGGTTGTCGAAGGAGACCGCCATCAACTGGAGCAGGTACTGGTGAATCTGGTCCTCAATGCGGTGGACAGCATGGAGGGAGGAGGGAGATTGAGCGTCGGGGCGTTCTGCGAAGAGGATGCTATGCGGGTCTGCGTCCGGGACACCGGCATCGGCATTTCGGACGACCTGGGAGCCCGGATTTTCGACCCCTTTTTCACCACCAAGGAGGTCGGCAAAGGGTCCGGGTTGGGGCTGGCAGTGTCGCTCCAGATCGTCCGCGAACACGGCGGGGATCTCGAATTCGCCAACTTACCCGAAGGGGGGACGGAGTTCGCTATCAGCCTCCCCGTAGGAACTGTTGAGGTAAAGGTCGAAGAGAGGCAAAGCGAGTGAAGATACTGATTATCGACGACGAAGAAATTATGCGCGTTTCGGTGCAGAACGCCCTGGCCGACGCCGGCCACGAGGCGATCGCCTGCGGGACGGCCGAAGAGGGGCTGGCGCATCTGGCGGAGGAGCGATTCGACGCAGCGGTGGTCGATTTGAAGATGCCGGGGATGGGCGGGATGGAATTTCTGGAAGTGGTGCGCCGGGATAGCGTCTCCATGAGCGTCGTCATAATGACCGCCTACGGCACGGTGGAGACGGCCGTGGAGGCGATGAAGAAGGGGGCATACGATTACCTCACCAAGCCGTTCGACACCGATGAGCTCATCCTGATTCTGACGCGCTTGCAGGAGCATCGGGAGGTGGTGGAGGAGAATCGCAGATTGAAAGACAGCCTGCAGGAGCGGCACGGCTTCCACCGACTGGTGGGGAAGAGCTCGGGGATGCAGAAGGTGTATGAGGCGCTCGACGTGGTCTGTGCCTGTGACTGCGCGGTCCTGGTGACCGGGGAGACCGGCACCGGCAAGGAGATGGTCGCCCGGGCGATTCACTTCAACAGCAAACGCCGGAGTGGGCCGCTGGTGGCGGTGAGCTGCGCGGCACTCTCGACCGAGATCCTGGAGAGCGAACTTTTCGGGCATGTACGCGGCGCTTTTACCGGAGCGACTGCCGACAAGAAAGGGCGGTTCGAACTGGCCCACGGAGGCACGCTGTTCCTGGACGAGGTAGACGACATCCCTCTGGAACTGCAGGTCAAGCTCCTGCGCGTGCTGGAAAACGGCGCGTTCGAAAGGGTTGGCTCAGGTGAGAGCGTTTCTGTGGATGTGCGCATCGTCGCGGCATCCAAAAGCGATCTGCGTCAGCGCATAGAGGAAGGGAGCTTTCGGGACGATCTGTTCTATCGGCTCAACCAGGTGCCGATCTATCTTCCTCCCCTCAGAGAACGGCGGGAGGATACCCCTCTGCTCATAGAACACTTCATGCAGGATATGGAATCCCCTTCCCGGATTTCTTCCCAGGCGGCACAGGCGTTGATGGACTACGGCTGGCCCGGCAATATCCGGGAGTTGAAGCACGTTCTCGAGCGTCTGGTCATGTTCCATCCGCAGCGGATCGACGTGGAGAATCTGCCGGAAGAGGTGCTAATCCCGCCCGTTCCTCCGGTCGATGGATTGGTGGAGGAGGGGTCCTTTGAAGAGGCGATGAGTGCTGCGGAGAAGTTTCTGCTGATGAAGGCGCTCGAACGGACGGGTGGCAACCAGCGGGAGGCGGCCCGGCAGCTGGGTATGCCGGCTTCCTCCCTGCGCTCCCGTCTGGAGCGGCACAAGCTCATCTGAAGATCTGCCTGCCCGTACCCATCCCACCCCATATTGCTGCACGAAGATTCGCGCGTTGTGCACGAATCTTCGTGCAGCTTTTGTTTTTGCGGTATTTCCTCTCAGTCTATTTATATTCATAAATTGTTTATTAACAATATAATATATTGTTTAATTGCAATGGGGAATCGCCCTGAATCGCCTGGTACGCAGCTTGCGATGTCTTTATTGGGATCGTCGTCTGCTCGTCGAGAACGGATCTATTCCGGAGAAGCGGGAGGAGCTGTGGCGACAGGCGATTCGATTCTTCGATACGCCAGTGGACGAGAGGACCATGGTGCTAAAAGAGGCAGGGGTTGTGGATACAGCACATCGCGGAGGGACAGCGGTCAGCCGCATCGACGACTGCGGCATCACCCAGCTCTACCTCCGCGTGTGGTCCGTGGATGGGGGGGATATAGCTACCCAGGCCAGGGAAATCTACGCGAATCTGCACGGCCTGCTGCTGGAGCACGGCGCGGGGAAACGGGATGTCATCACCCAGAAGGCTTTTTTTGGCGATCTGGACGGCCAGATCGGAATTTTCAAGGATATCGGCGAAGCTTTCTTCCGCGAGGATGAGTGCGATTTTCCCGCCACGACTTATATACAGCAGCCTCCATGTCCATCTGGCGCGCTCTGCGAACTGCAGGCGCGGGTTATTTTTGCCAGCGGAGGGGAGGGGATCGAGGTGCGCACGCTGGCCGGCGTAAACAGTCCGGCCGCCGGGAAGGTGGTGTCGTACCGGGATTACGATCAGGTTTTTCTGCACAGTCTGACGGGAAGCCAGCGGGGCGACAGGTCTGATTTGACCGCTCAACTGGAGAGCGCTCTGATACAGGCGGAGGTCCTCCTGGCACAGGGGAATATGACTTTTCACGACGTAGTTCGCACCTGGATTTATCTGGAAGACGTCGAGGCGGATTGTGCCGCGGTGGAGCGGGCCCGGGATTGGTTTTTCAGCTCCAGAGAGGTGCAGCACCCGACTTTTGGCATGGGTATTCAGAGCGGGATGTTGCCGTTCGGCCAGAAGGTCGGACTGGATCTGTACGCCGTGCGGGGACGGCCGTCGGTAAAGATCGAGACGGCACAGGCGCCGCTGCTGGAGGAGACCACGGCATCCGGTTCGGCTTTTGCGCACGGAACTACCGTAACCCAGGAGGATCGGGTAGTGGCCTATGTCTCGGGAGTCGCCAACGGCAGCGACCGGGATCGGGGGACTTCCTTTGCCGAGAGACAGATGATGCGGGCGTTGATGAAGATGGAGGGATTGCTGAACGACTGCGGAGGGGGAACGAGCGATATCGTGCGCGCTACGACCTGTCTGAGAGAACCGGCACATTTTCCGATTTTCCGGGCGATCAGCGCCGAGTGTGGCTTGCCTCAGGATATCCCCCACACAGTCTGCCATGCGGATAGGCGGCGGAGTGAGCGGGTATGCGAAATCGAGGTGGAGGCGGTTTTTACGCCTCTGAGTTGATGGCATCTCCGGGGCCAATTTCCGAACTATACACGATGAAAAAGCTGTTACAGAAAGAACGCCATGGACGTCGATTTTGCGAAAGGAGGAAATACCAGCACTTTTGAGAGGATGCCGTCATATCTGTCATGTCCCATAATTCACGGCGCTCCAGGTGGTGTGCCCACTCTCACCTTATTGCCAAATAGGAGTTCTTCTCTCCATGAATAAAAAATCCATTTTGACTGGTGTTGCCCTTGCCTTTGCTGGGCTGCTGGGTGTCGCCAGCCATCAGGCGGATGCGCAGGCGGGCCTTATGTCCCAGCGTGTTTCTTCACCCCCTGTCATTGACGGTGTTGCGGAAGCTACTTGGGACGATATACCCTCCGTTTCCCTCGCTGCCGTGGGGGGGGCCAACACCGGCTCCAGCGATGTGACGCTGAAGTCGGTCTATAGTGGTGACCGCGTCTACTTCCTCGTGCAGTGGACCGACCCTACCGAGAGCACGCGGCGCTTCCCCTGGGTGAAGCAGGAGGACGGCTCGTGGTTGCAGTTGAACGATGGCAGCGACCATGACGAGACCGAGTACTACGAAGACAAGTTTGCCTTCATCTGGAACATCGATAACTCGATCTCCGGTTTCAATGAGGGTGGCTGCATGGTCACCTGCCATGTCGGCGAGCCCAACAAGTCTTACGGCAACAAGTACGCTCCGGGCGCTAGTGAGATGGGTGACATCTGGCATTGGAAGGGTGTCCGCAGCAACCCCCTCGGCTACATTGACGACCAGTATCTAGATGGCACCCAGTGGTCTGCGGACACCCCCTCGGCGGGCCGTCACAGCGATCCTCGCGATGGGGGCAGTTACGTCAACAACAAGAATGAGGCTGGTGATGCACCCGCCTTCAGCGGTCCTGAGGGGGCCAACGGCTCGTACTGGATCGTGGACGAAGAGAAGGTGGAGTTTGTCGATACCTTCTCCTCCGGCGACGAGTTGCCCGGAATCATCCTATCCCGTCCCACCGGGGACCGTGGTGACATATCCGCCAAGGGCGTGTACAGCAATGGCGGCTGGACCCTGGAGATATCCCGAGCCCTGGTCACGGGCAGCGACGTCGATGTCCAGTTCGATAATCTCAACGCGACCTACTACTTCGGCGTTGCTCCTTTCGACAACGCCCAGGTGCGCCACGCCTACCAAACCGGCGTGACTGCTCTCACGTTTGAAACCGCAGACTACGTAGGGCACGACGCGTGCAAGGGATGTCACTCGTCGGTTTACGCCGAGTACATTCAATCGGGCCATTCCTACAAGCTCAATAAGGTCGTGAATGGCCAGGCGCCGACCTATCCGCACTCGGTGGTGCCCAGCCCGCCCGAGGGGTACACCTGGGACGACGTCACCTACGTGATTGGCGGATTTGGCTGGAAGGCGCGCTTTCTCGACCTGAATGGGTACATCATTACCGGCGACGCGGTGCAGTGGAACCTGGAGACCCAGACGTGGAGTGGATACCACGCGGACGAAGCGGTGGGGACCAAGCCGTACAACTGCGGCACCTGCCACACCACCGGTTGGCAGACCTTGGAGGAGAACGGCGGGGTGCACCAGGACGGTCTGGAGGGGATGGCCGGGACCTTTGCGGCTCCGGGCGTCGAGTGCGAAGGCTGTCACGGTCCGGGCGGCGACCACGTCGGCGGTCCGTCGAAGACCAATATTCAAAAAGACACTACCAAGGAGATGTGCGGATCGTGCCACTTCCGCGACAGCGGGCATAGGATCGCCGCTTCGGGCGGGCTGATCAAGCATCACGAGCAGTACGACGAACTGGTCAATTCGCCGCACGAGTTCATGGAATGCGGCCAGTGCCACGACCCGCACAAGAGCACCAAATACGAGCTGGGCGGGGTGACCGAAGGCGCCGACTGCATCAAGTGCCACGGCGACGTGGAGATCAAGGTGGCGGGGATGGCCGATCATTCGTGCGAGAGCTGCCATATGCCCAAGGCGACCAAGTCGGCGGTCAAGACGGCGGAGTTCGATAAAGAGGACGACACCGGCTTCCTGGGCGACATCAGCTCGCACACCTTCAAGATCAACACCAATCCGGACGCCATGATGTTCACTGCGGACGGGAAGTTCGTGGAGCTGGACGCCGAGGGACACGCCATTGTCACGGCGGACTTCGCCTGCGCAGCCTGCCACGGCAAGGATGGCATAGCATCTGAGCAGACGGCGGCCTGGATGTTTGCCAATGCGGCGATCGTGCACACAAGTGGTCAGCTGGTTGACACTGGTGAGGAGCGCGTTCTGGCTTCCCTGCCGACCAAGGGACGCGGCCTGACCATCAGCGGGGCGGTGGCCGGCGGTCGGCGGATGCGGCTGAGAGGCAGCCAGCCCAATCCGTTCAACAGCTCGACGATGATCAACTACGAGATCATCGAAGCGTCACCGGTCCGTCTGGAGGTCTTCGACATGACGGGTCAGAAGGTGAGAACCCTGGTCAACTTCACCCAGGAGCCGGGATCTTATCAGATCATGTGGAACGGTCGGGATGCCGATGGCCGCGAGTTGGCCACGGGGACTTACCTGTACCGTCTGCAGGCCGGCGCCGAGGTGCTGAGAGAGAAGATGACGCTGCTGAAGTAGAAGAAACATCTTTTTATCTCAGGCTTGTCAACGACATCCCCGTCAGAACGTTCCGGCGGGGATGTCGTTTTTTTTAGCGCTAGCCGAGAAAGCTGGGGGAGAAGCCGACTGCCAACTCAGTGTTGCCGAAGGAGGCGCGGAGTATCATCTTATTTTTTACAGCCAGCAGGTCGCGAAAAATCCGGATATTTCCATATCGTCGGCATCGCGGCCGGACGCGTTTTTGTAGAGGCATTTCGAGGCGGCAGAAAGCGGGTCGAAGTGAGTAAGAGATCTCCCGGAGGATCGCGGAAGAGACTGCCGATCATCGGCTGGCGGGAGTGGGTGACCCTTCCCGAGTTGGGAATCGATGCGGTCAAGGCGAAGGTGGATACCGGCGCTCGTTCGTCGGCTCTGCACGCCTTCGACGTGGAGGTGCTCGAGTGGGAGGGGCTCTCGATAGTGCGCTTCAAGGTGCACCCTCTGCAGCGGGACAGCCGGAGGACGGTGGCGCTGAAGGCGGAGCTGTTCGACGAGCGGCAGGTGCGCAATCCCGGGGGGCGGTTGGAGCTGCGTCCGGTCATCCAGACTGCGGTGGAGCTAATGGGGCAGCGGTGGCCGATCGAGCTGACCCTTACCAACCGCGATGCGATGGGATTCCGCATGCTGCTCGGGAGACGGGCGGTGCGCGGGAAGTTCGCGATCGACCCCGGGCGCTCTTTTCTGGGTGGTGGAGCCGAACGGGCTGACGCTTCTTCAGTGATCTAAATTCTCGCAGGTTGTGCCGTGTTCATCGGCAATTGAAATATTCCGATAGAAATGGGGAAAAGGGATGTTGACGGATCGTGAAGGATGGGCTATGTTCCTTTTGTTTGATATATCAAACAAAAGTTTCATAGAGCGTCTTTTTTATTCTTTCAACGGGAAGGGAGTGCGCCATGATTCGCTCATCGAGAACTTATAATGTTGTTTTTATTGTCCTTTCTCTGGCAGGGGTGATGTCTGCTCCAGCTCTGGCAAAGCCCACTGACCGGCTCTACGAATTGAAGTGTGGGCGTTGTCACGCGGCGCATGATCCGACCGAATACGCGGCTGAGGAGTGGGTGGGTTTGGTGAATTCGATGAAGTCACAGGCGGCGCTGACGGTTGCAGAGATGGAGGAATTGGTCGCATATCTGGAGAGCGAGAGCCGCGAAGGGCAATCGGAGGAGGGTAGTGGGCCGATGCTGGGAGGGTATCTGTATACGGAATACTTCCGCACATCCGAGAAGGCAAAGAATTTTGATATCCACTACCTGGCGGTTTCGATTTCGGGCTGGGCGAGCGAGCAGATCAGCTATTTCGGCGAATTCGAACTCGAACACGGTGGGAAGGGGGACAACACCTTTGTCGAACAGGCGTATATCGACTACTGGCTGACGCGTAACGTCGCCGTCAAGATCGGGGGACTGCTGACGCCGTTCAACCGGTTCGACGAGTTCCACGATCCGCTGGGCAACGCGCTCATCACCCGGCCGCAGATGGCGCGGGAGATCGGGGTGAGCGCCTGGAAGGATGTGGGGGTGGATCTCCACGGGTTCGCCCGCTTGAACGAGGAGACGGCGGTCAACTTCGATCTCTACGCGATCAACGGACTGGGAGCTGGGGTGAACCTGCGGGGCAGCCGGCAGTATCGCGACAACAACGAGCAGCTGGCTTTTGGGGGACGTCTGAACGTCGTGTATCGCGATTTTCTGGAGGTGGGGGGCTCCGCGTACCGAGGGGCCTGGGACGATGCCGGCGATCTCGATCTGACGATGCTGGGAGGGCACTTCATGCTGCGCACCGGCGTGGCGAATGTGTACGGGGAGTGGGCGCAGGCGACGTCGGAGAATGCGGCTGATGCAGAGGAGGGAGAGATGTCCGGATACTTCGTCCAGGCTTCTCGTCTGATTCAATCGCGCTACCGGCCGGCGATCCGATGGGGCGGACTGGATTATTTGGACAGGGGGGATCTGCTGGGGCGGAATGCCGGAAAGGGGGACAAGGAATTGACGGAACTGGCGTTCGCCTTCTCCTACTATCCGACGTCTCCGGTGGTTTTCAAGGTGGAGTACACTTTCTTCAAAGAGGGAGATCGAGTGGCCGAAAAGGACGACGATCAGCTGGGGCTGCAGGCGGCGGTCAGGTTTTGAAGGGAGGCTTTATAGACGCGTTTGGGAAGAGCGGGGCGATCGAGTGATGGCCCATTCAAAAGGGCGAGGTGGGGAGTCGGTCCTGTTTGGACGCGTTTCCCCCCCGATTCTTAAAAAGGGGTCAGCGACCAAAGAATACTTAGGTGCGGACGATTCGAGAAGAGGATCCCATATCCTCCAAAATGGCCGATGAGCAGAGAAATGTTCTCCCGCCGTTCCGCAACAAACGACATCCCCGTCAGACGCGAAGTCCGGCGGGGATGTCGTTTGTTGCGCTGAGATGATTCGCTACTACCGCGCGACGGCGATATGGCTCACTATGCCGCGCAGCATGCCGGCGAACAAGACTTGATGCAGTGGGTAGAGAGCGTACCAATAGAGCACGCCGCCCAGACCCATCGGCTCGAAAATGGCCGTCTGACGAATCGTGCAGCCGTTCCGCTGTTCCTCCACCTCGAACTGCAGCCACCCCTTTCCGGGCAGTTTCATCTCCGCCGCCAGCCGCAGCAGGCGATCCGCTTCAATCGCCTCCACCTGCCAGCCGTCTACCGTATCACCGCGAATCAACTGGTCCGGATCCCGCCGGCCCCGACTTATTCCCACTCCACCGACAATCAGGTCGATGAATCCGCGCAGGCACCACAGCCAGTTGCCGAAATACCAGCCGGTCTGCCCCCCGATTCGCCGAATGGGCGCGAAGGCATCCGCACCGCTGCAAGCCACCTGCGTGGACCGAGAATCCATTAATTGCCTGCCCGTTTTTCCCTCTCCTCTTTCCATCTTTCCTCTGCGCAGCGCGTTCTTTTAAAACCCTCATCCGGAAACAACTCGATCATTCCCCAGAATTCCCGGACCCGGCTGATGCTCTGTAATCCCCCCATTTATTGGGCTTGGTCTAATCTCCGACAATCAGCCGTGTCACCTCCGCTTCCATCTCCTGGATACGGCGGGCCATGGTCTGCAGAATCCGATAGGACAGAGAGGCATCCTCGTGCAGGCGGCGGAGAAGTGTTTTCTTATCCACGGTGAGCACCCTGACCGGCTCCAGAGCGCGCACTGTAGCGCGCACAGTACCCGCCTGTCCCCTGCGCTCGAAGAACGGCACTTCGCCGAAGAAGTCGCCCTGGTTCAGCACGGCCAGGCGCACCTCCTGGGTATCCCTTTCGTTGATCACCTCGACCTGCCCCTCCTGAATCACGTACATCGCCTGCCCTTCCTCTCCCTGGCGGACGATCACCTCACCGCTCTCGAATGTCTTGCCCAGAGTGCCTTTATTCAAAGAATCCTCTCCTTCTTTCTCTCTTGAAAAAGAGCCGACCGGGGAACGGCTACTGCTGCTTCAGCAGTTCCAACGGATCGATGTGCCCTTCCGGCGTCTTGCGGGAATTCCCGATGGAAGCAATCAAGTTTTTCAAAAAGCAGCCCGCAAAAGCGGGATGGAGCATGCGACGCAAGACATCGCGATAGGGAGCGCTTCCGGTAAAAGTATCCCACAGCACCGTACTCATCCGGCGCTGATCTCCCTCCTGCCGCTGTTCGTCGGCGGCCATGTGCAAAACAGCGCGAGAGGCAAACCCTCGTTTCTGAATCTGCCGCGTTACGGCAAAAATCCCCTTGCCGATGACATTGTCGGTGCCGATCGCCTTGCACACCGGCCAGTAGTGGCGTTTGAAATCTTCGCTGGATACTCCCTCGAAGACGGCGGTAGTGGCGGCCGCCTTGGCCGTGCGGTAGGCGGCGCCGATCCCATCTTTGTACAGTTTGGTCACCCCGCAGTCGCCGATCATTACCACCCTGTCCTTAAACGGTTGGTCGGCACCGCTGATATTTATCCGGGGGGCGCAGTGGCAGAGGGTTTCGGGCGTCTGCCAGCCGGGGGGGAGGCACTTTTTCACCTCGGGGGCATCCAGAAATTTATCTACCAGTTCCTTGTCGATATCCTCCCCCATCAGGCATACCGTCAGGTAATCCCCTTTGGGAATGAGAGCGGCGAACTCCAGGCGCGGCAGATCGAACAAGAAGACGTGCATGGCGTTGCCCACGTACTTCTGCACCATCTTTTGACCCAGGGGGAATTCGCAGATGTAGGTCTTGGTAGTTTCGGGCGGCTGATAGCCAAAACCCAGCCCCTCGAAGAGTTTCAGCGAATTGGTATTGACACCCACCGCTCCCACGACCAGGTCGTACACCTGGGCGATTCCGCCTTTGGGCGCCACCTGGGGTCGTCCCTCTTCCCATTCGATCCCCTCCACCCGGGCCTGCACCAGCTGCGCCCCTTTTTCCACCGCCAGGTTCTGCAGAAAGCCGTCAAAGCTGTCCCACTTTACCTCCTTTATCCCGCGCGGCCCTCCTCCCCGATGTACGGCCGCTATCCTCTTTTCGCGCAGCGGTGTCTCTATGCGGGTACTGGCTCTGTCCGTGTGCAGCACATAGGCATCGATTCCCCTCTGCACTACTTTGGTCGGAAGATTGATGCCGTCGGTGGCCAGAATTTGCACCAGCGATTCGGAGATGATCCCGCCGCAGTGGTTGCAACTGGCGGGACCGGGACGGGAAAAGATGCGCGGATCGTAGACATCCACCCCGATTTCCGTGCCCATCCTCTCGGCCATGTCCAGGAGGAAGTAGCTAAAAAAAGATCCGGCCGGACCGCCTCCGATCACGGCGACGCGCGCGCCGTCTTCCAACTGGAGAGAAGACGGCGCGTCGGACCGCTGTTCTGCAAACTCGCTCCCGAGCGTCCGCGAACCTCTACCTAAGCTCATTCTGCGCAACTCCTCTGAGCGTTTTTCGTGAATTTCGACTCCAAATCCCGAGACGGATCGGAGGGCGTGAAGACGGCTTCAAAATACCATCCTGGTCGCTGCCGCCTTTTTCATTTTTTGTCCGCACCGGTATCCGCGGCGATGTCGGTTACGCGCAGGAACTCGATGAGGTCGACCATCTCTCGCTCGTCGATCCGGGGCCAGGGAATCTCCCGCTCCTCCATGCCGGCGACCATCTCCATGCCGTGATTCCACATGGTGCGGCAGAATTCCACCGGTGGCGGGCGGATTTCATCCGCGCTATTTCCCAAATCGGCCCGCCTCTTCTGCGCGTCGCTCGGGTGGCAGGTCCGGCACCCCTTTTCAGTGAAGATATCCGCTCCCGCGATCGGGTCGCCCGGTCGGCCGATGAAGCGGGCGGAGTAGAGGAAGGCGATGAGATCGGCCATCTCCCGCTCGGAGAATGTGGGGCGGGAGATTTTTTTCGTCAGCATCTCCCTGCGCATGGCCGGTTCGTGATTCCACATCAGTTGGGCGAATCGGGTGAGGGTTCTGGGAAGGGAATTGCCGCTCTCACCAAAATTGGGCCCTGCTCGTTCTCCACTGGCGCCTGTCGCATGGCAGGCACTGCATCTCTTTTTCGAGAACAGGGCCGCTCCCGCCTGGGGATCGGCCGGGATGAGATAGACGCGCGTCTCTTGAGGTGGGGCGGCGCTGCGGATGTAGGAGAAGATGTCGATGAGGTCAGAATCGCGGAACTCCGGCCAGCCAATGTTTCTGTCCTCTACCATTTGTTCCATACTCGAGGCGTGGTTCCACATCTTCTGGGCCCAGAGTACCGGGTTGGCGTAGCGCACCCCCTCGGTCAGATCGGGACCATCCGCCTCGCCCTCTCCCTGAACCGCGTGACATACGATGCAGTTTTTTTTCGCCAGCAGCGCTTTCCCCCTATCAGGATTTCCGGGTTCATCGAAGTAGCGGACAGAGTAGAGGAAGGCGAAGAGGTCGGTCATCTCCTCCCGACTCATCATCGAAGGAGCAAGGGATCCCACCCCCATTTGTTCCCACATCTGGGGTGCGTGGTTCCACATCGCCGCAGCCATCTGGGTAGCGCTCAGATGGCCGATCGGCTTTTTCTCGAGATGAGGCTCTCTCTTGGTTTCTCCACCAAATGCCGAGTGGCAGGTGACGCAGTCTCGGGAAAAGAAGAGCTCTATCCCCCGCTGCGGATCTCCAGGGAGGACATAGCTCTTTTCGCCGGCGCGAACGGGATGCGAGCAGCAGGCCAGGAAGGTGGTTAGCAGGATGAGTATTCGACCAGGGTTCATGATGTTAAAGTAGAGTGTGTCCTCCAATGGGAAGGGGATTTTCTGATAGAAGGAGAGATGCAAGAGACGCGTTTGTCCTCTGCAAGATACTCTACGCCTAATAGTAAAGAGAACCGACGGGCGATATCTGTAGGGGGAATCCCCTATTTTCCTCCTATTGTTATCGGGAAAACCCTGATTTTTACCTATAGATCTCTCTTTTGGTTCCGGATTCGGTCTTTAGCTCCAGAATCGCAGGGTTGCTTGCAAGGATGGCAGAATGGATCTGGTGGCAGGTTGGTAATTCCCTAAAGCAGCCCTTTCTCGATGGCGTAGCGCACGAGTTCGGCGCGGTTGCGGAGTTTCAGTTTTTCCATGATGTGGGATCTGTGGGTTTCGATCGTCTTGACGCTGACGAAGAGGCTGTCGGCGGTCTGCTGGTTGGTGTGGCCCTTGGCGATTAGCTGCAGCACTTCGTGCTCGCGGCCGGTCAGGCGGTCGTACTCTTCCGACGTCTCGGGGGGGCGGGCATCTTTCTGGAGATAGCCTTCGACGACCACCTTCGCCATGGAGGGATAGATGTAGACGTCGCCTCGATGCACGGCGCGAATAGCGGCGGTGAGTTCGGTGTCGGCCGCCTTTTTGAGGACGTAGCCGGAGGCCCCGGCCTGGAGGCACTGGCGGAGATACCCTTCGTCGTCGTGCATCGTCAGGATGAGGATTTTCATCTCGGGGTTTTTCTTCACGAGTTCCCGGGTCGCCTGCAGTCCCCCCATGCCGGCCATGGTGATGTCCATGAGGACGATATCGGGCTGGAGTTCCGCCACTTTCTCGATCGCCTCTTCCCCGTTCTCCGCCTCCCCTCCCACTTCGATGTCGGGCTGGGCATCGAGCAGCATGCGCAGACCGGCTCTCAGCACGGCGTGGTCGTCTGCCAGCAGAACCTTGATTTTGGCCATTCTCTCATCCCTCTCCGCTTGTGGGGACTTCGACGAAGACCGTCGTTCCCGTTCCCGGATTCGACTCGATAGTCAACGCGCCGCCGATGAGCGAGGCGCGTTCCTGCATGCCGAAGAGACCGAGCTTCATCTCCATGCGCGAATCCATTACCTCGGCCACATCGAACCCCTTGCCATCATCTTCGACGATGACCAGGATTGCCGTTCCCCGCGATTCGACGAGGATGCTGACGTTCGCGGGCTCGGCGTGTTTCACCGCATTGTTCAGCGCCTCCTGGACGATCCGGTAGAGCGGCATCTCGAATCGGGAGGGGAGGCGCTGGCCTTCCTCGAAACCGGTGGACTGGTAGTCCACGTTTATGCCGAACTGGCGGGAGAAGTCGCCGGCGTAGCGCTCGATGGCGACCAGCAGGCCCAGGTCATCCAGGGAACTGGGGCGCAGACCGAGGGCGAGGGTATGCACTTCGTCGAGAGTTTCTCCCGTCAGCAGGCGCAATTCCGCAATCCTCTCCTGAACCTCCTTCAAGGTCTCGGCCATTTCGACCGTTTTGAGTCCGACCATGAGGGAGGTGAGGGACTGGCTGGTCTGGTCGTGGAGTTCCCTGGCAATGCGCTTGCGCTCCTCTTCCTGAACGGTGATGACCTTTTCCAAAAGCTGCGAACGCATCCACTCTTCGTGCTGCAATTTCTCCCTGGATCGGCTGATGCTCTCGATCATGGCGTTGAAGGCGATGCTGAGTTGCCCAATTTCGTCGTTGGCCCACACGGGGGCACGCCGCTGGAAATCCTCTCTACCGATTGCCTCTGTCGCCTCCACCAGGTCGAGGATCGGCCGGGTCAGGACCGCGGTCAGCACGTAGGCGGCGAGCACTCCGAGCAGAGAGGCGACGCCGGTGACGACGAGGAGATAGTTGGTGATGGCGGCCACGGTCCCGTCGAGTTCCCTGTCGGACAGGCCGATGTGGACGACGGCCGTCCCTTCATCCCAGATCGGCAGGGTGATATCGAAGATCACCTCTTCGCCGATATCGAGCACCTCGACGCTGGATCTGAGGCCGTGCTGCCAGTCGGTATTGACGGTGAGGAGGTCGATGGGAAGGCCGCCCTCGAAGGTGTGGACGAGGATATCCCGCGAGCGGTCGAGGACGAATACATAGTCGACATCGTCGCTGTTGGTCGCGGTTTCGTCGACCAGTCTGCGCAGGGCGGGGATATCGCCGGCGTCGATCAGGTTCGCACTGCGTGCCGCCAGTTCGTGGGCGATGGCGGTGCCCCGCTCCACCGACTGGTCTATCAAGGTCGCCCTGAAGCTGCTGCGCACGAGGAGTATGACGCTCAGTCCCAGGAGCAGCACCAGCCCGAGCGCGATACCCATGATCTTCACGCGAATCTTGACCGCGAGGATCTTCGACCAGACGAGAGACCAGAGTTTGCTCGGTTCCATCGAAATTTCGCCGATCGGTGTGCAGTGCTCGTTGTGAGGCGGCAGAAATGGGTCTATTTGCCGGGGCGTCCCGTCCGCATTGGGCGCGGGGGCATTCCCCGGGACAGATCGCCCCGAGAAAATGGTCGTCCTCCAGAGTCCAAATTGTCCCGATTCTACCATAGGATAACACATTCAGAGCGGGGATTGCAGCGTTTTTGGCGAGAATCAGGGTTTCCCCTGATGGGAACCCCCTAAAACCGGGGATTTCCCCTACGGAAATCGGCGTCGGGATGTTTTATCATAAACCAAGCGATGGACGAAAATGCGCAAAATTTGCGAGAAAGACCCTTATTCGGCGTAGAGGAGAAATCCCATGAGAGACGAGGGGAACAGGACGGCACCACCGGTGGCCGGCGGGGAGAAGGTGCGCCCCGAGTCTCTGCCTGAGGCGATGAAACGGATTAAAAGGACGATCATCGAAGATACGCTGGCAGCGTATGGTGGGAATCGCACCCACACCGCCAGGCGGCAGCGCCTCCCCCCGATATCTCAGAAGCAGCCATCCCACCTGGTAAGTCCCAAATCCAAATAGATATTCCGACCCGGCTGCCGTCGCCGCGGCAACTGGGGAGCATCGAGTCCAGCCCCTCAACACCGCGACCAGATTCCGGAGTGAGTATGTCCAGAAAAGATCGCCACTCCAGGACCAGGAACATGGCCCTGTGGTCCTGCCTCACCGCGATGTTTGCTGTGGGGTGGCTCGGATGCGATGTCGATGTCGAGCACGAGGATCCGCACACCGCAGCAGTGTTCCAGGTGTCTGCCGACGATCAGCTCATCGCCGTACCACCCCCTCCCTTTTCCGAAGATGTCTTCCCCTGTTCCGATTGTCACGAGGGGGAGGAAGTAAACAGGACTCGTCGCGTCGTCGAGGATCACGAAGATGTGGTCTTCGACCACGACTCGGAGAACCGATGGTGCCTCGATTGTCACGATGCGGACAACCGCGACAAACTGCGGCTGGCCAGCGGGGCGCTGCTCGAATTTACCGAGTCGTACCGGCTGTGCGGTCAGTGTCACGGGCCCAAATTGAGAGACTGGAAGGCCGGGGCGCACGGCAAACGGACCGGCTCCTGGTCGGGGAAGAAGCAATATCTGCTGTGTGTCCACTGCCACAACCCGCATACCCCGCAGTTCGCGCCGCTCAAGCCCCAGCCGGCCCCAACGAGACCGGAGAATCTGTGATGAAGTCACAGGACCAGACCATCCAACCTGCCGCGAAGGTCTCACGGCGCGACGCGATCAAGGGACTGTTTGCGCTTGTCGCCCTGGCCACTACTTCTGGATGCAAGAGTGACTCCGATGCCCTGGATGCCTATGTCCAACAGAACTTCAGGGAGATGACCGCGGAGCAGCTCGAGGAGGCACTTAGCCGCTGGGAGCGTCGGTACGCCGAGACCTTCAAAAAAGAGGTCGAGGTGAGCGCGACCCCGGCCCAAGAGGGGGTGCTGTTCGGCTATGCCCTCGATATCTCGCGCTGCATCGGCTGCCGGCGCTGCGTCTATGCCTGCGTCGATGAGAACAACCAGTCTCGCGCCCCCCAGGTCCACTGGATCAAAGTACTCGAAATGGAGAAGGACAAGGGCGTTAATCTGCACCACGCGGATCAATATTACGACCGTGAAGTCGTGCCGCACCCGGGCAAGTTCTACTTCCCCGTGGCCTGCCAGCAGTGCGAGAACCCGCCCTGCGTCAAAGCCTGCCCGGTCTCGGCGACCTGGAAGGAGCCGGACGGCATCGTCACCATCGACTACGATTGGTGCATCGGCTGCCGCTGTTGCGTGACGGCCTGTCCGTACGGAGCTCGCAGTTTCAACTGGGCCGAACCGCACCTCGAGCCGGATGAATTAAACACCAAGACAGAGTATCTGGGCAATCGTCCGCGCACTCGGGGTGTGGTTGAGAAATGTACTTTCTGTCTGCAGCGGGCGCGGAAGGGCCTGTACCCGGCCTGTGTCGAGGTCTGTCCGGTGGGGGCGCGCAAGTTCGGTAACCTGAACGATCCCGACGGCGAACTCCGCTACATCATCGAGAACAAGCGCTGCTTCATTCTGAAAGAAGAACTCAATACCCAGCCCAAGTTCCTGTACTACTACGGCGTCTGATGGGAGACCAAGGCCTTGAAGGGATCTAGCCATTTCATTCGAGACAGCATCCGGATCGTTGCCCAGGGGAGTCCGGCGTACTTCGGCTGGTTGGCGCTCCTGGCAATTTGCGTCGTGCAGGGCCTGCTGGCCTACCAGGATCAGGTCGAGACCGGGCTCATCCTCACCAGCATGCGGGATTCGGTTTCCTGGGGGTTCTACATCGGCAATTTCACCTTTCTGGTCGGTGTGGCGGCGGCGGCCGTGTTGCTGGTGATACCGGCCTATGTCTACCACTGGAAGCCGATCCGCGAGGTTGCCCTGTTCGGCGAGTTGCTGGCCGTCGTCTCCATTATCATGTGCCTGTTGTTCATCGCCGTCGATATGGGGCATCCGGAGCGGTTCTGGCACATGATTCCGATGCTGGGAACGATCAATTTTCCCTCGTCTATCATGGCCTGGGACGCACTGGTGCTGAACTTCTACCTGATCCTCAACCTGTCGGTGGCGTCCTACATCATTTACTGCGCCAACCAGGGCCGTCACTACAATCCCAGGGTAGTCGTCCCGCTCGTGATCCTGTCGGTCCCGGCGGCCGTGAGTATCCACACGGTCACCGCTTTCCTCTACAACGGCATGGCGGCGCGGCCCTACTGGAACTCGGCGATCCTGACGCCGCGATTTCTCGCCTCTGCGTTCTGCTCCGGGCCAGCCATCCTGCTCATTCTCTTCCAGATCCTGCGCAAGGCGACGCAGTTCGAGATCCGCGACGATGCTATACACAAGATCGCCGAGTTGATGGCCTACGCGATGGCGTTCAACCTGTTCCTCTTTGGCGCCGAGGTCTTCAAGGAGTTCTACTCCGATACCCACCACCTGATCCACTACAAATACCTCTTTGGGCTGCTGCACGGCACGGCCTCCCCGCTCGCTCCGTTCGCCTGGATGTCGCTGCTCTTTGCCATCGTCGCGTTTCTGCTTTTCCTGGTACCTGCCACCCGGAAGAATGTCGTCACCATGAACATTGGCTGCCTGCTGATCTACGTTTCGGTGTACATCGAGAAGGGGGTTGCCCTTATCATTCCGGGCTACACGCCCGACGTGCTGGGACAGATCTACCATTACGTTCCGAGCCTCACCGAATTGCGCGTCGCCGTCGGCGTCTTCGGGATCGGCTTCCTGCTGTTCACCTTGATGGTCAAGGTGTCGATTCGCGTACTGTTCACGCAGCCCGTTACCACCCCGGCGTGATGTTCGGCATTTCGGTCGAAAATGGAATTCTATAGAGGCTTTGTGCGTTTCCAACGAAGAGAGTCAGGAATTCCAAGATACTGCGATAGTGCAGCCAATTCTGGAAAGGGGTGAGCTCAATGCCTCAACAGGTTCAGCGGCTGGTCATCGTGTTCGTCGTGGCAATTGGCGCTCTTGTGGGAGCGCGTCAGATCATGACGCCGGAGAGTTTTGGCAAGACGGGTCATTACAGGGCCGCGGCCATCGATTCGGTGCTGACTCTCCCCATCCGCTACGCGGGGGAGCAGGTCTGCCTCGACTGTCACGACGACATCGGCGAGATGAAGATCAGCTCCAATCACTCCGGCCTGTCGTGCGAGGTCTGCCACGCGCCGGCCGCAGGGCACGCCGACGATCCGGACACCTTCCTGCCGCCGGCTCCGCGCCAGCGCGGGTATTGCCCTCTCTGCCACGGGTACAATCCATCCAGACCGAGCGGTTTTCCGCAGATCGATCCGGTCAGTCACAATCCGGTGCAGGCGTGCGTGACCTGTCACGATCCGCACGCTCCGGAGCCGCCCGACGGGCCCGCCGAGTGTCAGGGCTGTCACCAGGGGATCGTGCGCACCAAGGCGGTGTCGCATCACGCCCAGCTCCCCTGCGCCCGCTGTCACGCCAACACCGAAGAGCACCGGGCCAGTCCACATCCGCGGGAGCTGCTTCCAGACAAGCCCCGCACGCGGGCGCTGTGCGGCGAGTGCCACGCCAGCGCAGACGCGCCGCGGGAGATCCCCCGCATCGATCTGGACAGTCACGAGCCGAAGTATCTCTGCTGGCAGTGCCACTACCCCCACCACCCGGAGGCGAAGTGATGGCGCAGGAAACCCGACCAGAAAAGCGCAGCGCGACGGAGAAAGGAAAGAGTCAGGACCGCCGCACCTTTCTCAAACAGTGCCTGCGCGGCAGTCCGCTGTTGCTGGGGATTCTCCCCCTGGAGGCGGAAGGGGCGGAAGAGGAAGAGGCGTACCAACCGGAGGAACACCTCTATGGAATGGGCATAGACGTGGACAAGTGCATCGGCTGCGGTCGCTGCGTAGATGCCTGCAAAAACGAGAACGACGTGCCGCGCGAGCCGTTTTTCTTCCGCACCTGGGTGGAGCGCTACGTGGTGCGCGAAGAGGGCGAAGTGGAGGTGGACAGCCCCAACGGCGGCATCGATGGTTTTCCGCTCCAGGTCGACGACAGGGAGGTGCAGCGCACCTTTTTCGTGCCCAAGCTGTGCAACCACTGCAGCAATGCTCCCTGCGTCCAGGTCTGTCCGGTGGGGGCGACCTTCACCACCGAGGACGGAGTCGTGCTGGTGGATCCGGACTATTGCATCGGCTGCCGTTACTGCATCCAGGCCTGTCCGTACGGCGCTCGTTTTTTGCATCCGGAGACGCGCACGGCGGAGAAGTGCACCTTTTGCTACCACCGCGTCAGGCGCGGTTTGCAGCCGGCCTGCGTCGAGGTTTGTCCGACCAAGGCGCGCGTTTTCGGCGACACGCGTCAGCGCAGCAGCCCGCTGGCGCGTTTTTTCCGCTTCAACAAGATCCAGATGCTCAAGCCGCACCTGAACACCGAGCCCAAGGTATTCTACGCGGCGCTGGACGCGTCGGTTGGCTGAGCCGCGGACCAGGCACGCAATCGGGGGAAAGACGATATGGAATCGGCAGAACTCTACGCGCACCTCCATCTGGTGCTCAAGCAGGTCACCGGCTACATCTATCCGAACGAGGCGGAGCTCCACTGGGGGCTCCTGGTGGTGGTCTATCCCTATCTGACCGGTTTGGTGGCCGGCGCCTTCATCCTGGCGTCACTTGAGCGGGTCTTCAACGTGAAGGCGCTGGAGCCGACTTACCGGCTGTCGCTGCTGACCGCCCTCGCCTTCATGATAGTGGCGCCGGTGCCGCTGCTGGCCCACCTGGGGCATCCGGAGCGGGCGTTTGAGATCTTTCTGACCCCGCACCTGCAGTCGGCGATGGCGATGTTCGGGTTTGTGTACGCCTGGTATTTGGGGGTGGTCCTGCTGCTGGAGATCTGGTTCGATTACCGCAAGGACATGGTGGTGTGGGCCGGGCAGGAGCGTGGCTGGCGACGCTGGCTGCACCTGGCGCTGACGCTGGGGGCCACCGACGTATCGGAGAAATCGGTCGCCCTGGATCACAAGATTGGCAAGGCGATCACCATCATCGGCATTCCCTCCGCCTTCTTGCTGCACGGATATGTCGGTTTCATCTTCGGCTCGGTGAAGGCGAATCCGTGGTGGAGCAGCGTGCTGATTCCGGTCGTCTTTCTGTTTTCGGCGATCGTCTCGGGGATCGCGCTGATGGTGATCATCTACATGCTGTCCTGTATGCTGCGCTGGAAAAAGGTGGACATGACCTGTCTCGACACGCTGGCCACCTATCTGTTCTACGCGCTCGTCATCGATTTTTCTCTGGAGATGCTCGACTTCATCCACCGCCTCTACGAGGCGGAGGAATCGATCAAGATCCTGTCCCAGCTGATATCCAGCAAGCTGTTCATAAGCCTGGTCATCCTGCAGCTGTTCATGGGCACGGTGTTGCCGCTGGTCTCCCTGGTGCTGTTCAGTCCGGTGCTGCACCGCCGCGCGCTGGTGCAGATCCCAGATGAGCTGCGGCGCATGATGTACTGGGGGGTGGCGATCCTCATCCAGCTCGGCATTTTCAGCACGCGCTGGAATGTGGTGGTGGGTGGTCAGCTCTTTTCGAAGAGTTTGCGAGGGCTGACGGTGTACAAGATGGAGCTGCTGGGGTTGGAAGGACTGCTCATGGGCGGCTTTCTGCTGGTCCTGCCGCTGTTCATCCTGGCGCTGCTCATCTGGATATTACCCCCCTGGTCCGACAAGGAAGTGTCGATGCAGGAGGTGGCTCAGGGATAGGTTTTCTCGGGACACACGTAGGAAAGGAGAGCCCCATGACGGATCGAATCGATCTCACAGCGGCCCTGCAAGACCTGCGCAACATCGTTCAGAGTGTGGAATCGCGAGTGCGCCGCCTGGAATCGCTGGCGGGGGACCCGGGTGTGGAGAATGCCGCCGCAGTTTCGGCAGAGGAGAGTGTCGTTCCGGAAGCAAGCGAAGAGCCGGGCCGACCGGGGAAAGTCGATGCCCTAGAACAGGAGATCGGCGAGCGTTGGCTGGGGCCGGCCGGTATCGTCGCCCTGGTGGTAGGGACGGCTTTTTTTATTAACTATCCCTTTGGTCCGGCCTTTCCGCAGGGACTCCAGGTCGTCATCAGTTACCTGATTGCCGGCGGCATGTTTTTCCTCTCCCGAAAGGGGGGGGAGCGGTATCCCTTTGCCGCCCACCTGCTCTTTGCCGGAAGTCTGCTGCTGCTCTATCTGTCCACCCTGCGCCTCCATTTCTTCACCCCCGAGCCGATCCTCTCGAGCCGGACACTGGGGCTGGCGCTGCTACTGCTGGTGCCGGCTGGCGGGTTCTACGCGGCCACCCGGCGTCGAGCGGAGCACCTGGCGATCCTGGCCCTTCTCCTGGGGTTGGCCACCGCCGTTTTCAGCGACGCCGTCCATCTCACCCTGGGATTGGTGGCAGCCACGGCGGCGGGGGTGGTCTGGGTCGGCCAACGGCAGGGCTGGCGGCTGGCGATCCTCATCGGATTGCCCCTGGTCTATGTGGCCCATTTGCTCTGGTTTTTCAATAATCCGCTCCTCGGCCATCCCATTCAGGCGGTTCCCGAGCACCATTTCAACCTGATCTATGTCTTTATCTACTGTGCACTGTTCGGCGCGGTGGATCTGTTTCAGCAGCCCGAGGAGGATGTGGATTTGTTCGGCTCCTCCCTGGCGTTTGGCAATTGCGCTGGCCTTATCGCCCTAGTCGCCCTGGTGGGACCGGTCCACTTCCCCAGCCAGCTTTCGGCGCTCTACCTGCTGGCCACCATCGCCTGCCTGGGGCTGGCCTCTCTCTATTGGGTGTATCGCCAGAACAGGCTGACGACGGCCATCTATGCCTGCTTCGGTTACATGGCCCTGAGCGTCGCCATTATCACCCATTTCGCCAGCCCGGAGCAATTCGTCTGGCTGGCCTGGCAGAGTTTGCTGGTCATCTCCACGGCGATCTGGTTCCGCTCCAAGATCGTCGTGACCGCCAATATTTTCATCTACGCGGGCATCCTGCTCGTCTATCTGCTGCTGGAGTTGCCCCAGCTGTCGGTCAACCTGAGCTATGCCGCCGTCGCCCTGCTCAGCGCGCGGGTGATGAACTGGCAGAAGCAGCGCCTGGAACTGAAGACCGAGTTGATGCGCAATTCCTATCTCTTTTCGGCCTTTGTGATCGTGCCCTACGGTCTGTACCACGGCGTTCCAGCCAGCTATATCAGCCTCTCTTTCCTGGGGGTGGCCGCCTTCTACTTCGCGTTGAGCGTGCTGCTGAAGAACGAGAAATATCGGTGGATGGCCATTCTGACGATGCTGCTGACGGTGGTCTATGTCTTCTTGGTGGATCTGGGGCGACTCGGTCCGGCTTTCCGCATCATCTCTCTGCTGGTGCTAGGACTGGCGCTGACTGTGGTTTCCCTACTCTACACTCGCCATCGTCAACATTGAGACATCCACTCGCGCATCGGTCCGCTGCCATCGGGAGCCGACCGATGCGCGAGCGGAGTGTCATCTTGTTGATGCATTTTCCATCGGATGCCTTGTCCACGGCAGTGTTCGCTCGCCCTCGACTACCGGGTGGCGTTTCCATACAAGCTCTAAATCCCTGGAAGAATCCTCAATCGCCCGTTCATCGACCCCGGCCTACAGATGCCCAGAAGGGGTGGGAATTTTAGATTTCCACGCTAGGGTTACAAGCAACCAAAGAGGAGTGAAAAATGTCTGATCCCAAAGAGATTCTGATAGTGGACGACAGCGAGACCAACGTAGTCTTTCTGTCGCAAATTGTCGAGGATATCGGACATCAATTCCGAGTGGCCAGGAACGGCAAAGAAGCGAATTTGGCGATAGAGGCGAGCCGGCCGGATCTCGTTCTGCTCGACCTCATGATGCCACGCAAAAGCGGCATTGCCGTGTTTCAGGAAATGAAGGAAGATCCGAATCTCAAGGAGATCCCCATCATCATTATCACCGGAGCGTCAGAGGTTACGGGAGTAGATCTCAGGTCCGGGGAAGAAAGCCCCAAGGAGACCTATGGAGATGACATCGGGCACAGATTTGGAGCCGTCCTACATGAAAAGCTGAGTGGTCTTACGCCGGATGGCTTTATCGAGAAGCCAATCGATCCAACACTCTTGAGTGAAAAGATTGAGGAACTGTTGCCCTAATTTCTTTTGCGGTATCTTTAATGTCTTATCTAGATATCTGTAGTCGTGCGGATTTGTGGCTCAATTGGAGCGTCTGAATGACTCCGAAGGTCCAGAGTGTCCGGTGGCGGATTATGGTGCGATTGCTGCCCATGCTGGCACTGATCTTTATCGGCGTTCTGTATTGGCTGGGGGAGAATCTGGGAAACGCGCTGTATTCCACCAACCTGGAGATCGCCAGGCGTTCGAACATGATGGTAGTCAACGCGGTCGAATTGTCTATGTTGACAGACGAGGAGACCCATTCACAGTGGGATCGAGTCTCCCGGAAGATTGCCCGGGATGAGACAACCGAGATTCAGGTTGTCAATATTCGTGGCGAAGCTCTCTTTTCGACCGATCCAGACGAGGGCGGGACAACGTATCATCTCGACGATTCCCCGTGCTCTGTGTGCCATGAGAACGGTTCCAAGCAGGCTTCCACCCAGACTGCCTTCATTCACGATTCCAAAGACGCCCCCTATCAGGTCTTTGCAGCACCGCTGAACAATGCCGGGGATTGCCGAACCTGCCATTCAAAGGAGGGCCCCAAGCTGGGGATGGTCTTCGTGCAGCAGAGCCTGGAGCCGATACACGAACAAGTCCGGGCCATCCAGATCGGCATCGCCATTGCGGGTGTAATCGCTATGGTATTGACGATATCGACAATTCGCATGCTGCTCGGCCAATACCTCGACCGTCCGCTGAGAAGACTGGTTGCCGGCGCCCGGGCGATCGGCACTGGAAACCTGCAACATACGATCGAGCTGTCCGAGCAGACCGAATTGGCCGTGCTGGCCGACACGCTCAATGCTTCGACAGTGCGTCTCGCGGGCCTGCAGAAGGAACTGGTAGAACAGGAGCGACTCGCGGCCATCGGCGAGACCGTGGCCGGGTTGGCGCACTGCCTGAAGAACACGCTCAACGGCCTGAGAGCCGGGCAGTACGTCATCGATAGAGGTGTGGAGAAGAACGACACCGAGAAGCTCAAAACGGGCTGGCGTGTCATGAAGGAAGGGGTCCACCAGGTGGAAAGACTCACTTCTGACATGCTCTATTGTGTCAAGGAGCGAGTGCCCGAGCGGGAGCCCACCGACCCCAACGAGATCATCCGGGAGATAATCGACCTGCTGCGAGAGATGGCGACCGAAAAGGAGGTGGAACTTCGCGCGGCCCTCGATGAGGAGATGGGTGTAGAAGCGCTGGACCGCACTATGATCTATCGGGCAATCCTCAATCTCGTCACCAATGCGATCGACGCCTGTACTGAGTCGGAGTCGGGGGACCTGGTTATCTTGAGAAGCCAGGGCACGCCCGAGGAAATCGTGCTCACAGTTGAGGACAACGGCATCGGTATGTCGGATGCAATCCAAGCCCGACTATTCACCCGCTTCTTCTCCACCAAGTCGAGCGGAGGAACCGGTCTTGGTCTATCGGTCGTCAAGAAAATCACAGAAGAACACGGTGGTACTCTCCGGGTGAAATCTGAAGTAGGCAAGGGTACTGAATTTCACATACACCTTCCGAGAACAACTGTATAGGGCACTTGAAAATGAATCTCCCCTCCAAGATTCCCAAACCCGTTATCCGAAGGTTCAGCCTGTACCTGCGCCAGCTCGAAGCGCTTCAAGTCGATCGTGTCGCGACCGTCTCCAGCCACGATCTCGCCCAGCCTTTCGGCTTTTCCGACGCGCAAGTCCGCAAGGACCTGGGCTACTTTGGACAGTTTGGTCGGCCTGGTGTGGGCTACGAGGTGATGCCGCTCATCCACCGTCTGCGCAGTATCTTGGGCACCGATAGCGTCTCCCATATCCTTCTCGTCGGAGCCGGCAACCTCGGCAAGGCGGTCACTATCTACCAGGGTTTCCGCGCCAAGGGTTTCGAACTGGTAGCCGTATTCGACAACGATCCCGGTCTGATCGGCCGGCGCGTCGGCCAGCTACCCGTTCAACCGATGAAAGATCTCGCTCAGACCACCAGTCAGCACGATGCAACTCTGGCCATCATTGCCGTTCCCGTCGCCGCCGCCCAGAACGTTGCCGATCAACTCGTCGCCGTCGGCGTCAATGGAATCCTCAACTTCGCTCCGACGCGGCTCAATCCTCTGCCTGGAGTCAGCATTCTCGATGTCGATATCGGTACCGAACTCGAGCAGCTCAACTTTCTGGTCAATAAAAATTCTCCGGAGATATCCGACCAAAAAGAGATCTTGATAGTGGATGATAGCGAGGCAAGCGTGGTCTTCCTGGCGCAGATTGTCGAGGATCTTGGACATCGGTTCCGAGTGGCCAGAAACGGGGAAGAAGCGAATAAGGCGATAAAGAAGAGCCGTCCCGACCTCGTCCTGCTCGATCTCATGATGCCACGTAAGAGCGGGATCTCGGTGTTTCAGGAAATGAAGGAAGATCGGGTTCTAAGGAAAATCCCCATCATCGTTGTCACGGGAGCGTCGGAGATTACGGGAGTGAATCTCGGGACCGGGACAGAGGTTTCCAAAGAGACCTCTGAGAACGACGACGCGCGCCAACTCGGGGTCATTCTACATGAAATACTGAAAGGTCTTACACCGGATGGTTTTATCGAGAAGCCGATTGAGCCAACGCTCTTGAGCAAGAAAATCGTGGAACTGTTGTCATAGTCTTTTTTTAACGATAAGCGCCCCACTTTTCACATCCAATTTCCCCCCCATCGCGCTTTAGCCCGATCGACGGAGAATTTGCGTTATGCCGAATGTCGGCGAATCGTACGGGGCGGCGGTAAAGGCCGCCCGTCTCACCTTGGTGCTCAATCTGCTTCTCTGCGTCTCCAAGATCGTCGCAGGTTGGATGGGAAATTCGTTTGCGCTGATCGCCGACGGGCTCAACAACCTGACCGACGTGGGGATTTCGGCCGCTCTATTCGTCGGCATGAAGCTGGCCCAGAAGCCCCCGGACAGCCACCATCCGTACGGCCATGGCAAGATTGAGCAGGAATTGACGCGGATCGTCGCCACTGCCGTGCTGGTCACGGGTGGGGGAATCATCTGGGAGGGGATCCGACGATTCTCTCACGAAGTGGCACCGCCCGATCGGCTGGTGCTGGTGGTTGCGGCGGTGTCGATCGGCTTCAAGATTTTCATGTACTACTACCAGAACAGGATGGCCAAGAAGCTGAGGAGCAGCGCCCTGGCCGCCGACGCGCTCAACCACAAGGCGGACGTGGCGTCCACTTCGTGTGTACTGCTGGGCACGGCGGTGGTGCGGCTGGCCGGGCCGGAGTGGGGAGTCGCCGACGAGCTGGCTGCGGTCCTGGTAGGGATATTGATGGTGGTGGCGGCCGGCCACACGATCTACGAGGCGAGCAGTGCGATGCTGGACGAGATGCCGCCGGAGGAGACGGTGACGGCGATCCGCCAGCTGGCCGAGGGGTACCCCGGAATCGAGGGGGTGGATCTGATCGTCGGGCGCAAAAGCGGCATGCACTATCTGATCGACCTGCATTTGAAGGTGGCGGATGAGATGCAGGTTCGGGAAGCCCACTTTCTGGGGCATCAGGTGAAGGACTGGGTCATGGCCGAGATGCCGGAGATCGTCGACATCGTCGTCCACATGGAGCCGGAAGACCAGTTCTGGAAGGCGTGAGGGAGCGTTTGCTCGCGCTCATGCAAAAAAAAGTATCCTTTGCGTGCTTTCATGCATCATATGGAAGAGATTTTCACCAACTCAACGCGGAGGAAGGTGCCATGCAGTGCAACGTGGGTAAAGCGGACAAGATAGCCAGGATCATCGGCGGACTGGCGATCATCGCCGCCGGCATCTATTTCGGGAGCTGGTGGGGCGCGATTGGCGCGCTGCCGCTGGTCACCGCGGCACTAGGCTGGTGCCCGGCCTATCTGCCATTCGGTATTTCCACCTGTAAGACAGAGACGTCGGCCGCCGAGTAGAGCGGTGGGGATCTTTTGCTCGAACAAGGGGTTGACAGTTATAATAGTTTTATATTAAATAATATAATATTAAAAATTATTACATCAACAAGATTGAAAGGCACCAGCCTCTCGATCGCCCAACTGCACATCACAAGGAGGAAGCAATGGCTGTGACTAAGAGATGGAGCGCTGTCGCCCTGGCGGCGCTGCTGGTTATCGGAGTGAGTTTTGAAGCCGAGGCCCGCGGCAAGCGGGTCGGCCAGATTCCCAACGGCAGCGCGCTGGGCTGTGCCAACTGTCACGTCGCCGCGGGCGGCGGGGGGCCGCGCAACAGCTTCGGGCAGATGGTCGGAACGAGTTTTCTCTCCGGCGGCGATGTGGTCTGGGGAGCAGAGCTGGCGGCGCTGGACGCCGACGGCGACGGGGCCACCAACGGCGAGGAGCTGGGCGATCCGGAGGGGACCTGGAGCATCGGCGACGCGAATCCGGGTGATGTCGCTGCAGTGACCAAGCCCTGGGATGCGGATAGCCGTCCCCCGGAGCCGACGCCGACGGCGGTGGAGGCGTCGACCTGGGCCGCTGTCAAGGCGCTGCTGCAGGAGAGGGTGGAGTAAGCACATATCAAAATCCAGCGATAAGGCGAGATAATCCACCTTCCCAATGGCGCTGGATAGAGCATTAACGCCTCCTTCACCTTTTGCGTGAGGGAGGCGTTTTTTTGCCATCGGCAGCAGGAGGCATGCCGTTATGGTAACGTTACGATTGTGTTACTCCGGTCCTGGTTTTATATTACGAACGCGTTTCTGGCGCATTTTTATTATCCAATAAAAAGCTGTAAATAATTGGCTTATGGCGCTTGTTAGCAGGGGATGGCAAGCGCCAGGGAATTCCGCATCGGACGGTTCGCCCAAATATCCGGTCGAGGTTTTGGGGGGAGATCGGCCCCGGGCAAGGAGGAGCCATGGAGCGGCATTTCGACCAGCAGTTGGACGAGGTAAAGGGGGAACTGCTGAAGATGGGGGCGGCGGTCGAGGAGTCGATCGACCAGGCGGTGCGCGCTCTGGTCGATCGGGACGAAAAGTTGATCCAGACCGTCCTCGAAGGGGGCAAGCGAATCGACGCCTGGGAGATACAGATCGAGGAGGCCTGTCTCACGCTGCTGGCGACCCAGGGGCCGGTGGCTCGCGATCTGCGATTGATCGCCACGATGATCAAGATCAACGAGGATCTGGAGCGGATCAACGACCACGCGGTCAACATCGTCCAGCGGGCGGAGGCGCTCAACCGGATGCCGCTGCTCAAGCCGCTGATCGACATTCCGCGGATGGCGGAGCTGGCGCAGTCGATGGTCAAGGATGGGCTGGACGCGTTCGTGCAGCGGGACGTGGAGCTGGCGCGCGAGGTGGCGCAGCGGGACGAGGAAGTGGATCAGCTGCGGGATCAGATCTTTCGGGAGTTGCTGACCTATATGCACGCCACAGGGCAACCGGACACGGTGGATCGGGCGATCTATCTGATTCTGGTGTCGCGGGATCTGGAGCGGGTGGGGGATCACGCTTCGGATATCGTCGAGAACGTCACTTATATGGTTGAGGGCCGCATCGTGCGCCACCGGAAAGAGGAGTGGTGGAACGAAGAGAGCGGCAGAGAGGGAGATACGCAGTGAGCGAAAACTCGCGAGCGGGAATTTTCAAGCCGATCTTTCTGGTCCTGATCATCTACGTATTTCTGCTCAGCATCAAGCTGCTGGGCCACTCATTCAAGCTCTTTGGATCCGGCTTTGCCGAGGGGATGCTGCAGGCGACTGCAGATCCGTTCGTCGGACTTTTGACCGGGATTCTGGCCACCAGCCTGATTCAGAGTTCGTCGACGACCACTTCGATTGTGGTCGGCCTGGTGGCGGGTGGGGGACTGTCCCTGCCCAACGCCATCCCGATCATCATGGGGGCCAACATCGGCACCACGATCACCAACACGCTGGTGTCGATGGGGCACATCACCAACCGGGTGGAGTTCAAGCGGGCGTTCACGGCCGGCATCGTGCACGATTTTTTTAATATGGCGGCGGTGATCACGCTGTTCCCCATCGAACTGAAATTCGGCATTATCGAGCGCGCCGCCCGAGCCCTGGGGGAGGGATTCGAGGGAGTGGGGGGAACGAAGGCGTTCAATCCGCTCAAGGCGATCTTGAATCCGGTTATCAAGTGGATCGACGGTCTGCTGATCCCACTGCCTTACGGCAACGTGCTGATGATGGTGATCGCCCTGGTGCTCATGTTCGGGGCGCTGACGCTGCTGGTCAAAACCATCCGCTCTCTGATGCTGGGCAAGCTCGAGGTGGTGATTCAGCGGTATCTGTTCAGGAACGATGTGATGGGACTGCTGCTGGGGATTGTGATGACGGCAGTGGTGCAGAGCAGCTCGATCACTACGTCGGTCATCATCCCCCTGGCGGGCGCGGGACTGGTAACGGTGCGCCAGCTTTTCCCCTACACTCTGGGCGCCAATATCGGGACCACGGTGACCGCCATTCTGGCGGCGCTGGCCACGCAGAATCCGGTGGCCGTCACCGTGGCCTTCGCGCATCTGTGCTTCAATATCTTCGGAATATTGATCTTCTATCCACTCAAGTTTATTCCGATCCGGTTGGCGCTGTTCGTCGGCGAAAAGGCGACGGTTTCGAACCGAAGCATGATTCTATTCGTCGTCGTGTATCTCCTGCTATATTTGGTGCCGTTAGCTTTTATTATCCTGACCTGACCCTTGCGGGCATTCAATACGAGGTAGCTGAAAATGTGGAGAAAATTGATCAACCTCTGGAGAGAGGACAACCTGCTCGAACAGGCCTGGCAGGAATCCTACAAGATGCTCGAGATCGATCAGGAGATGTTCCTGGAGGCGGTCCAGATCCTGCGTGAAACCACGGGCACCGACGTCGATGAGGAGGTGCGCAGCAAGGATAAACTGGTCGATGCGTACGAGCAGGACGTGCGCCGCAAGGTGCTGACCCACTGCGCGCTGTCGGATTCCTCTCAGGTCCCCGGAGGGATGGCACTGGTCACCATCGTCGTCGATATCGAGCGGATCGGGGACTATATCAAGCACATGATCGATATCGCGGCCAACTATCCCAAGCAGCTGCACGGGGGCAAGTACGAGGAGGATTTGCAGCGGGTGGAGGAAGCGGTGAAGGAGAACTTCGCGCGCACTCGGGCGTGTATCGAGAGCAGCGACGAGCGGGAGGCAGCCAAGCTACTGCAGGACTACTCCTGGGTGAAACAGGCCTGCTTCGACCAGCTGATGACGCTGATCAGCAATATGGAGGCGGAGATGCCGGCGGCGCAGGCGGCGGCGCTGGCGCTCTACTTTCGGTTCCTGAAGCGGATCAACTCGCACCTGCTCAACATCACTACGAGCGTGATCCAGCCGTTCGACATGATCGGAGTCAAGAAGTAGAGGAAGAACAGGACCGAGCGGCTACTTCCAGAGGAAGATCAAAGATAGAGGGATCAGGTAGAAGGCCAGGATCAGATAGGCTACGGCGTAGAACCTGTTCTTACTGGTCAGGTCGGCCAGGGCTCGGGCCATGCGCACCGGTATCTGGCGAACGGGTGGTAGCGGATAGATCAGGCCGATGCCCGTCAGGTTGAAAAACAGGTGGGCGAAGGCCACGGTCACCGCCGCTATATTGCCCGTGGACAGGGAGGCCAGCATCGCCGTCACCGTGGTGCCGACGTTCGCTCCCAGCGTGTAGGGAAAGATTTGCTCTACGGTCAGGATACCGGTCCCGACCAGGGGCACGATCAGGGAGGTGGTGATGGAACTGCTCTGCACCATCGACGTAATCACCATGCCGACGAACATGGCCGTTAGCGGAGCCCCGAAAAGGTAGCGCTGCAGGAAACGTTCGGAGCGCTTCATCACGATTCCCTTGGTCAGGTCGACCAGGAATTTGAGCGCCAGGAACATTAGCGCGAGGGCTACGATCAGGGACACGAACGGATTACTTCCGAGCAACCCGATTAGAGACTTCACCGCCGGCTCCACGATAATTTTGAGGGGGCTGGCGAATTTCATTCCCCCCATGTCGGCGAATATTCCGGTTATCTGCAGCGAGAGCCATTCCAAATACCCGAAGGCGATTTCCAGCGGTAGCAGGATGGCGACGACGAGCAGGTTGAAAAAGTCGTGGACGGCCGCTCCTGCCAGTGCCCGCTTGAACTCCTCCTTGCGGGTAATATGTCCCATCGACACCAGGATATTGGTCACGCTGGTGCCGATATTGGCGCCCATGACCACCGGGATGGCTCCCTCGATGGTCAAGGCGCCGCCGGCTACCATCCCCACGGTGATCGAGGTGGTCGTCGAGGAACTCTGAACCAGGGTCGTGGCCAGGATTCCGGCTACGAGGCCGACCAGGGGGTTAGAGGTCATCTCGATGAGCTGTCTGGCCAGGTCCTGGCCAAACAGCTTGAAAGACGCGCCCAGTAAGCCGATGCTGACCAAAAATGTGTAGAGGACCAGGATCAGGAGGACGATCTGTACTGCGAACTGCCTGGATTCTCGATTCATCTCGTATATTTCCGGATGATCATGCGATCGGTTCCTCTGGTAAACTCAGGAAGGCTGGCTCGAGATAAGTTGGTTCTGAGTTGGACGAGCCGGTTTTCTCAAGGGGGAGTAGCAGATAGGAACTATAAAGTTATTTGCACTGGCCCTGTACTAGCTTTATATACCAAATTATCTGGAACAGTTCAAATTGTCTCTATAGATAATTATTGAGGAGGGATTATGGAAATGCGTTTCGTCTTGCTGGGGAGCGGCGCAGTGCGCAACAATCCGCGGCGGGCCGGACCGTCGCAGATTCTGCAGATAGGGGAGCGGGTGCTGATGTTCGACTGCGGGCGAGCGGCGTCGTGGCGTCTGGGGCAGACCGGGGTGCAGATCGAGAAGGTGGATCGGCTGTTCTTCACCCATCTGCACTTCGATCACGTCTGCGATTTTCCGTATTTCGCGTTTGTGGGCTGGAACAATGGGAGGGAGCAGCCGCTGCGGCTGTTCGGGCCGCAGGGGACGCAGGAGTTCGCCGAGAAGATCATCCGACCGCCGTTCGAGCAGGATATCGCCAGCCGGCTGGGGCATGGGAAGGAGCTGTTCGGGCTGGAACCCGAGGTGGTAGAGGTGGCGGAGTCGGGAGAGTTTCTGACGGAGGAGGATTACCGGGTTTCGGCGATGTTCGTGGACCACGCGGGGATGCCGACGATGGCGTTTCGGGTGGATGCCGGGGATAAGCGGGTGGTGATCACCGGGGACGGGCGGCCGGAGGAGGGGTTCATCGACTTCTGCCGGGGGGCAGACCTGCTGGTCTGCGAGTGCTCGGGGACGGCGGTCTTTCTCAGCAATCAGCCGTGGGGTGCCTGGCATATCACGCCACCGGAGATCGCCGGTCTGGCAGTGGCGGCGGGGGTGAAGAGGGTGATGATCAAGCACCTGGTGATCGAGGATATCAGCGGGGATCTGACGGTCGCGGAGCGGATGGGGGAGCAGATCGCCCAGGGGTACGGAGGGGAGGTATTGGTGGGGGAGGATGGGCTGGAGGTGGAACTGGGTTGACGCGAGAGAGAGCACCGGTACAGTAGAAGTATGAAAACTAGGCGAGAAGATACAGAGCTGGCAGAGCGCGACTTCGAGGTGGAGGGTATGACGTGCGCGGCGTGCGTGCGCCGGGTGGAGCGGAAGGTGGGCAAGCTGGAGGGGGTTGCGAGTGTGGCGGTGAATCTGGCGACCGAGCGGATGAACGTGCGTTTCGAACCGGAAGTTCTGGATGTGGAGGGGATTGCGGCGGCGGTAGAGGGAGCGGGGTTTGGGGCGCGGGTGCGCGAGGAAGAGGGGAACGGTCGATCCGAGATCGAGACGGCGACGCTGGGGGTCGGGGGTATGACGTGCGCGGCGTGCGTGCGTCGGGTGGAACGGAAGGTGGGGAAGGTGGAAGGGGTGGTGGACGTGTCGGTGAATTTGACGACGGAAGAGGCGCGGGTCGAGTACGACGGCGGTGTGGTGCGGCTGCGAGATGTGAAGCAGGCGGTAGTGGAGGCGGGATTCGAGGTGCTGGAGCGGGACGAGGGGGATGAGAGGAGAGAGCGGAAGCGGGCGGAGATCGAGGGGCAGCGGCGAGCACTGGTGGCGGCGGCGGCGTTCTGGGTTCCGCTCTTCGCGCTGGAGATGGGGGGGATGGCCGGACTGCCGGTGCCGGATTTCCTCTCCTTTGGACTCCACCCGCTGCGCGTCGGCTGGCTGCATCTGCTGCTGGTGCTGCCGGTGATGTGGATCGGTCGGAGGATCTACGCGGATGGGACGCGCAACCTGCTGCGCGGCGGGCCGAACATGTTTTCGCTGATAGCCATCGGCACGGCGGCGGCGTTTTTGTTCAGCGGCTGGGGATTGGGGAGTTTGCTGTTGGGGCGGGTGTCGATGTTTCACACCTACTTTCCGGCGGTGTCGACGATTTTGACGCTGATGCTGCTGGGGCGGTATCTGGAGGCGCTGTCCAGGAACCGGGCGGGGGAGGCGATCCAGGCGCTGGTCGATTTGCAGCCGAAGTCGGCGACGCTGCTGGTCGACGGAGAAGAGCGGGCGATCGGTGCCGACGAGGTGGAGGTGGACGATCTGCTGCGGGTGCGGCCGGGGGAGCGGCTGCCGACCGACGGGGAGGTGGCGGAGGGGCGTTCGGCGGTAGACGAGTCGATGCTGACGGGGGAGTCGCTGCCGGTGGCCAAGGAGATGGGGGATCGGGTGATTGGGGGGAGCATCAATCGGGAGGGACTGCTGGCGGTGCGGGCCACGCGGGTGGGGCGGGATACGGTGCTGGCGCAGATCGTGCGGCTGGTCGAGGAGGCGCAGCAGGGGAAGGCGCAGATCGCGCGACTGGCGGACGTGGTGGCCGGGTATTTCGTGCCCGCTGTAATCGGGATCGCACTGGTGGCGGGAATCGGCTGGCTGTTGAGTGGGGCGAGCGGTGCGTTTGCGCTGCAGATCGCGGTGGCGGTGCTGATCATCGCCTGTCCGTGCAGTCTGGGGCTGGCGACGCCGGCGGCAATTATGGTCGGCACGGGGAGAGGGGCACAGCTGGGAATTCTGGTGAAGAGTCCGGAGGCGCTGGAGCAGACGCACCGGCTGGAGATGGTGGTGCTCGACAAGACCGGCACGATCACCCGGGGGGAGCCGGCGGTGACCGATCTGGTGACGCTGGGTGAATGCTCCGAAAAGGATCTGTTGGCGCTGGCAGGGGCGGTGGAGCAGGGCTCGGAGCACCCGCTGGCGCAGGCGATCGTGCGGCGCGCTCGGGAGGAGGGGGTGGCGCTGGCGGTGGTGGCCGACTTCGAGGCGGTGCCGGGGCACGGAGCGCGGGGACGCGTGGAGGGGAAGCTGGTGGTGGTGGGCAATGGTCGGATGATGGCGGAGCAGGGGCGGGTGGAACTGCCGGAGGAACGGGCAGAGGCGCTGGCCGACGGGGGGAAGACGCCGGTATGGGTGGCAGTGGACGGTGAGTTGGTGGGATTGATCGGCCTGGCGGATGTGCCGCGGGAGGGGAGCGCGGCGGATATCGCGGAGTTCCGAGAAGCGGGACTGCGGGTGGCGATGGTTACCGGAGACAGTCGGCGGACTGCGGCGGCGATTGCGCGGCAGGTGGGGATCGATGAGGTGCGGGCGGAGGTGCTGCCCGAGGAGAAGGCGGAGGTGGTGCGCGGCCTGCAGGAGGAGGGGCTGCGGGTGGGGATGGTCGGCGACGGGATCAACGACGCGCCGGCCCTGGTGCAGGCGGACGTGGGGATCGCGGTGGCGGCAGGCACGGACGTGGCGATGGAGTCGGCCGATCTGGTGCTGATGAACGACCGGCTGAGCGACGTGGGGCGGGCGATCCGGCTGAGTCGGGCGGTGATGCGGACGATCCGGCAGAATCTGTTCTGGGCGTTTTTCTACAACGGGGTGGGACTGCCGGTGGCGGCGGGCGCACTCTATATTTTTGGAGGGCCGCTGCTGAGCCCGATGCTGGCGAGCGTGGCAATGGCGTTCAGTTCGGTGTCGGTGATCGGCAACGCGCTGCGTTTAAAGCGGTTCGAGAGGTAGCGGGCGATCCGAAGATCTCCGGCATCCTGTTTTTGGAGTTCTTCTGGTAGCAGTTGGAGGTTATTGTCAACGGTGATTCGATAGGAGATGATGATGATCAAGGTTTCGGTCGACGGGATGAGCTGTGAGAACTGCGTGCGCCACGTGAAGGAGGCGCTGGAGGGGTTGAGCGGGGTGACGGCGGTAGCGGTCAGTCTGGAGAAGGGGGAGGCGGAGGTGGAGGGAGGGGAGTTGAGCGACGAATTGATCAAGGAGACGCTCGACGAAGAGGGGTACGATGTGACCGGAATCGCCCGGAGCTGAGGAGGGGAGATGCTGCCGCTGCGCAAGGTGGAGATCAAGCGGCTGTTCGCCGAGGCGGCTGAGCAGTACCCGCCGCAGGTCGAGCTGGCTTTTCTATTGCAGAGCCTGGAGGATCCGCTCAATGTCGGCTCGATGTTCCGGGTTGCCGACGCCTGCGGGGCGGCGGAACTGGTGTTCACGGGCAAGACGCCGACTCCACCTGATCAAGTGATCGACCGGACCTCGCGCGGCCACGATCGGCGGATTCCCTGGCGGCGGATCGCGCAGATGGACGAGGCGCTGGACACGCTGCGAGCGGAGGGATACCACCTGGTGGCTCTGGAGACGGCGAAAGGGGCGATCTGTCATCTGGAATACGACTACCCGGCGAAGGTCTGCCTGGTGCTGGGCAACGAGAGCAAGGGAGTGTACGCCGCGACGCTGGCCAAATGCGACGGGGCGGTGTTTATTCCGATGTTCGGCAAGGGGCCGTCGATGAACGTGCACGTGGCTGCCGCTCTGGTGGCGTATCAGGCGCTGATCGGTCGGCGGTTGGGGTGAGTGGGAGAGAGGGGGATTTTTCCTCGCTATTAGTGAATTTTGCAGGCGTCGGCATTTTTAACTTTCTTTGACAATCACTTTTGATCTACATTTTTTATTTTCCATAAGTCCTGTAAAAATATAGTTTTTTTCTTTTATTGTAATTTCTTTGAAGAAGTTTGACTGATTCAGGGCGAATTCTTATACTAAAAATACATATAGCACATAGTTTTATAGTATTCTTATTGCACTACATTGGAGAATCCCATGCCGCAACTGCATTTATACGTGCCGGATGACCTGGCCGAGGAGATCCGCCAGCGGGCCGAATCTCGGGGCGTGAGCGTCTCCCGTCTCCTTTCCGATCTGGTCCGTCGCGAAGTGGGCTGCGGATGGCCCGAGGGTTTTTTCGAACGGGTAGTGGGAGGATGGCAGGGAGAAGCGCCCCAGCGTCCGTCTCAAGGCGCGTTCGAGGAACGGGAGTCTTTCTGAATGCATCTGCTCGATACCAACACCTGCATCGGCATTCTGACCAATCGGGTTCCGCAGGCGGTGGCGCGGCTGCGGGAATTCGACGCAGCGGAGATCTGTCTGTGCTCTGTGGTCAAGGCCGAGTTGCTCTACGGAGCCCGCAAGAGCGCTCGCGTCGCTGAGAATCTGCGTCTGCTGGAAACGTTTTTCGCTCCGTTCACTTGCTTGTCCTTCGATGACCGCTGCGCCGACCAATACGGGCTGATTCGCGCCGACCTAGAGCGCTCGGGTAATCCGATAGGCCCCAATGATCTGATGATCGCCGCTATTGCGCGGACGCACGACTGCACGCTGGTCACGCACAACGTGGGCGAGTTTGCGCGAGTGGTGGGGTTGAGGGTGGAGGATTGGGTGGAGAAGGGGTAGGTTGTCTGTCGATCCTGAACTGAGAAGAATGGACTTGAGAGTCGAAACTTGAGCAATCCAGCGACGGGGCGAACAGAAGGTCAGGAGGGGATTCGCGGCTTCCTGCTCCACGTCTTCCAGCGGCAGCAGGGGAGACGGACGGCGCTCTACGCGGTGGGGCGACTGGAGACGGGGGAGACGTTCGGATTGCTCGATAGTCGGGCGCGGCCCGGTTTCTACGTCCGGGTTTCCGATCGGGAGCGGGTGCGGTATCGAGATGGCGGGAAACTGAGGGAGTGCGGTCTGGCGACGATGGACGGGGAGGCGGTCGAGCGGATCGACTGCCAGACGCTGAGGTCGGCGCGGCGCCTGGCAAAGCAGCTGCAGGAGGGAGGGGTGCGGACCTACGAGGCGGATCTCAACTACTGTCACCAGTATCTGATCGAGCGGAATCTGCGCGGCTCGGTGCGTATTTTTGGGGAGTCGCAGCAGGGGCGAGGGGTCGATCGGGTGTACATCGACCCGCGTCTGGAAGCGTGTGAATGGGAGCCGGAGCTGGCGGTGCTGGCGCTGGATATCGAGACTGAGGGGGAGGAGACGGCGGTGCTGGCGGTTTCTCTGGTGGGGAGCGGGTCGGAGGAGAAGCACCGGGTGGAGGAGATCCATCTGGTTGGAGAAGGGGTGGCCGGGGACGAGGAGAATGTGTTCTGTCACGCCGATGAACAGGGATTGCTGCGAGGGTTGGGGGAGCGAGTGCTGCAGATCGATCCGGACGTGTTGACCGGCTGGAACGTGGTCGACTTCGATCTGGCGGTGCTGCAGCGGCGGTGTGCGTTGCACGGGTTGCCTTTCAATCTGGGGCGGACGGATGATTCCTCCTGGTATCGGGAAGGGGAGATATGGGGGGGGAGCCGGATGACGGTGTACGGGCGACAGATTCTCGACGCCCTGCATCTGGTGCGAGGGACGCTGCAGAAGTACGACGACTATCGGCTGGACACGGTGGCGCGCGCGATCCTGGGACGGGGCAAGACGCTGCAGGCGGCCGAGGAGGAGAGCATGCCCGAGGCCATTTTGCGGGCGTTCGCCGACGACCGAAGGGCGTTTTGCGACTACTGTCTGGAGGACGCGCGCCTGGTGCGGGATATTCTGGTGGAGGAGGGGTTGATCGAGCTGACGCTGCAGCGCAGTCTGCTGACCGGGCTGCCGCTGGAGCGGGCCTGGGGGAGCATCGCCGCCTTCGACTTCCTGTATATCAGTCAGCTGCACCGGCGGGGGATGGTGGCGCCGAGTGTCGGGGTGGACCGGGAATACGAAGGGGGGGCACCGGGAGGGCTGGTTTTGGAGCCGCTCGCGGGGCTCTATCGGCACGTCTTCGTCTTTGACTTCAAGAGTCTGTATCCGTCGCTGATCCGGACCTTTAATATCGATCCGCTCGCGCACGCCCGCGCCCAGCAGGGGGAGGCGGATTGCGTGGTGGCACCGAACGGGGCGCGCTTTGCGCGCGAGTCGGGGATTTTGCCGGAAATGCTGGAGCGGTTTTTCGCCAGCCGCGACGAGGCGAAGGGGCGGGGGGATGCGCTGGCCTCCTACGCGTACAAGATCGTCATGAACTCGTTCTACGGGGTGCTGGCCACCGGGGCGTGCCGGTTTGCCTCGGATCGGCTGGCCGGGGCGATCACCGAGTGTGGGCACTACATCCTGCGCTATGCTCAAGGGTTGCTCGAAGAGGCGGGTTGCCGGGTGATCTACGGGGATACGGATTCGGTGTTTGTCGACGCGGGATTAGAGGAGGCGTGCGCTGCAGAAGCGGCCCGGGAACGGGGGCGGGAGCTGTGCGCTCGGGCCAATGCGCAGCTGGCCGAGCACGTCAGCGCGGAATATGGGGTGGTTTCGCGTTTGGAGCTGGAATTCGAGAAGTACTACGCGCGATTCTTTCTGCCTCCGATGCGCGGCAGCGAGAAGGGGAGGGCGAAGGGGTACGCCGGTTTGCGGGTCGACAAGCAGGGGGAGCATCTGGATATCGTCGGCATGGAGGCGGTGCGCCGCGACTGGACTAAAATGGCCCACGATCTGCAGCGGGAGCTGCTGGGGATGCTCTTTCACGACGCGCCCATCGAGACGATTGAGGGGTGCATCGGGGACTGGGTTCGGGCGGTGCGAGGGGGGGAGAAGGATGAGGATCTGGTCTATATCAAGGGGCTGCGCAAGCCGGTCGCCGCGTACACGCGCAGCAGTCCACCGCACGTGCAGGCGGCCCGGCTGCTGGATAAGCCACCCGGCGTGATTCGCTACGTGATCACCCGCAGCGGACCCCAGCCGGTGGAGCGAGTGTCGGCTCCACTGGACTACGAGCACTACGTGGAAAAGCAGATCGAGCCGCTGGTGCGCACCGTCGCCCAGGTTTGCCCGGTCGATGCGGATGCGGCGCTCCGGGGGATAGTGGATCTATTCGGGGATTATTTCCTGCCGCGCTGATACAGGGTCTTTGGAAAACGGAGCGCATTTCGTTCCGTTTTCAAAGATCGCTTTGCTTCGCCTCCTCGAGGCTATTGCAGTCGAGAATTCGGCGCGTCGTCTGCAGCAAGGAGGTGAAGGTGAAGGGCTTGTGGACGAAGGCATAGACGTGCTCCAGATCCACCTTACCCTGGGCAGAGCCGCTGAGATAGGCGACCTTGACCTGTGGATCGATGGTGCGCAACTGGGCCAGGACTTCCTGACCGGTCATATCGGGCATCTGCAGGTCGAGGAAGATCAGGCCGATCTTTTCTCTTTCGCGCTGGTACGCCTCCAGGCCGTCCTGCCCATTCACTCCTTCTATGACCCGGTACCCCTTGTATTCGAGCATACGACGCGTGGTGTTGCGCACGATGTCGTCGTCGTCGATGAGGAGGATGGTTTCCCCCGCTCCGGGGGGGCCGCCGACGGTGGAGCTGTTGGCCAGTCCGGAGGACGGTGGTGGAGGTGTCATATCGATTGTTCTCCTCGGTAGTAGACGGTACAATACACCTTCTGGTGTCTAGCTGATATGATGTATATCACATTTCGTGTCAGATTGTAATGGAATAGCGTAAATTTAATACTTCATAAATATTAAGTCGATAGCGAGGAAAAAGGGAAAAACAGGTGAATGAGACAGCGAGTGAGTCATTGTTGTTTCATGCTGTTTCAAGAAGGTGTCTCAGAGAGGCCGCAGACGGTAGACGAAATCGCCAAAGGAAATCCGTAGAAGCGGTTTCCATGCTCCATTTGGCTGCCGCTGAATCCTCCGGTATCGCGATCTTCGACTGTGCGGGACGATCCGGAAAGTTCAGCTCCAGGCTTGGCGGAAGAATTCGACCCAGTTGCCGTGCATGATCTTGGCGGCGTCCTCCTCACTGTATCCCCGTTTGTACATCAGCTCTGGAATTTTCTGTAGATCGACGATGGTGTCCAGGTCACCGGGGGTCTGTTCGGTGCCGTAGCCGCCGTCCAGATCGGAGCCGATGCCGGCGTGGTCGGCGTTGCCGGCGAGTTGGCAGATGTGGTCGAGCTGGTCGGCGACTACTTCCAGCGAGATGACGGAAGGGCTGGTCTCCCCCTTGATCCAGCCGGGGTAGAGCATCCAGGCGTCCAGGGCGACGCCGATGACGCCGTTCCGTTCGACGAGTGCGCGGATCTGCTCATCGCTGTACTGGCGACCGCCGGGGACCAGAGCGCGGCAGTTGTTGTGGCTGGCCAGGACCGGGCCGGAGAAGTTCTCCAGCGCCTCCCAGAACGCCTGATCGGCCAGGTGAGTCAGGTCGAGGATCATACCGACCGAGTCCATACCGCGCAGCAGCGGCACGCCCAGTTCGGTGAGGCCGCCCTCGGTGCCGGTGCCGTGGGCGTAGGCGCTGATGCCGTAGTGGGAGAGACTGACCACGCGCAGACCGTCTTCCCACCAGGACTCCACCTGCTCGGGCCAGGCGATCGGATCGGCCCCTTCCATACTGAGGATGAATCCCAGCGGCTCGTCCGCACCCCCTTTCTGCCAGGCGGCAAAGTGTCGATCCAGGCCGGCGAGGTCGGTGATCATGCGCGCTTTCCCCTGGCTCTCGAGGACGCGGTAGTAGGCGAGCTGGCCCTGGGCGGCGGCGTAGGAGATTTCCTGGTGGGCGGTGCCGGTGGCCGGGCTGCCGGGGCGGGCGGTACGCGAGATGACGGTGATCACCGAGATGGCGAGTTCGGCCTGGCGCATTTCGGGGAGGGCGACGGTGCCGTTGCCCCTGCCGGGGTCGGTCATGCCGGCCTCGAGGCGGCGGATTTCGGGGACGGTAAGGTTTACGTCCCGGTTCCACTCCAGGGCGTTCATGGCCAGGTCGAGGTGGGAGTCGATCATCAACATAGGGGAGTCCTTTGCGGAATGAATGGTTTTCTCAAGTGTGTTCCTTTTCCAGCGCCTCGTATTTCGGGATCAGGTTTTCGTAAATCTGGACAGCTTCGGGATTCGGCTGGATGGTCGAACCGGCCGCAGGTTGGGTAAAGGGGGCGACGATAGCCGACCAGCTCTGTTCGTTCCCCTGTTCGCGCTGATGGCTGAAGCTGGCACGCAGGGCGGCGCCCAGAGTCGCCGAATTGGTGGTTTCAAACCGGTGGACCGGGCAGGCGTGGGCGTCGGCGAAGATCTGCAGAATTTCGGCGTTGGCCGAGGCGCCGCCGGTGACGTAGAGGGAGGAGATGTCGACGCCCATCCAGCGGGAGTGAATGACGGAGGAGAACGCCTGAGCTTCGATGACGGCGCGAACGTTGGCGCTGGCCGCAGACGGATCGAGATGATCGCGGACGACGTTCGACTCGGGGACTCTGGGGACGATCTCCGGATCGAAGTAGGGGAGCATGAGACCGCCGTCGTTGCCCGGATCGGTCTCCTCGAGGGCGCGGGTGAAGCCGTTCCAGTTCAGGTTGTACTGGTCGCGTACCGCCTCGCGCGCCAGGCTGCCGTTGAGGAAGCAGATCAAGGCCATGTAGTGGAGGTCGTCGGGGGAGGCGAAGAGGGCGCCTTCTCCCTGTGCGGAGGTGCGCGGTGCGTCCATGCAGGCGAAGAGGGTGTCGGAGGTGCCCAGGCTGAGGGCGACTCTGCCGGGTTCGACCAGGCCGAGGCCGATCAGACTACAGGGGTTGTCGCCGGAGAAGGGGAGGATGGCGCAGTCCGGGGCAAAGCCGTAGCGGGCGACGTAGTACGGGCTGATCGGGCCGGCGATTTTTGTGGAAAGGGTGGCCGGCGGGAGTTTGGTGGCCAGGTCGGGCGCGGTGGCGTCCAGCGCCTGCGGGGACCACTGGCGAGTGCGGATATCGAGCAGGTTGGTGCCGCTGCCGTCACCGGCATCGACGGAGACGAGGCGACCGGTCAGGAGGCTGGCGACAAAGGCGCTGACCAGGCCGATGTAAGCGGTCTGGGCGTACGCCTCGGGTTCGGTCTGGTAAAACTTGCGGATCTGGGGGCCGCTGAAGCGCTCGAAAGCGGTATTGCCGGTCAGCTCGAGCAGGGCCTTGGTGCCGCCGACGGCCGCTTCGATCTCCCGGCACTGGGTGGCGGTGGAGGTATCCATCCAGATCGGCGCAGTGGAGCGGGAGAAGATCTCTTTGAGCTGGTCTTTGAGGGGATGACCGGGGTCGAGGTTGGACAGAGCCCGGGCGCCGCGATCGTTGAGATAGACGGTGCCGTGCTGCTGGCCGCTGCCGGCGATCGCCCGGATCTGGCCCAGGTCGTGGCCCTGGGTCTTCAATGTCTGGAGGAGGAGGTCGAGCGCTTCGATCCACATCAGAGGAGGGGAATGAACCACGCCGTCGCCCAGGTCGAGGGTCCCGTTTTCGACGCCGTAGGCCGAGGCGAAATGTTCGTCGAAGTTGATCGATTCCTCGGCGGTGATAGTGCCGCTGTCGGTGTCGATCAGCAGTCCGGTCATGGACTGAGTGCTGGAGTCAATGCCCAGGTATTTGCTCACAGTAAACCTTGAAGCGCACGTGGACGTGCGCGATCCCGGCGACTTGAGGCCATTGCGTTAGCAGAGCCGTTCGCCGGCATCGCATCATCGTCCCCGGCGCCATCCGTAGTCATACCCGTCGAAGTGCTGGACGAGAGAAAACCGATGGGCCGGTGCGCTGATTTTATGGGTTGTGGTTTTGAGGTCGAGTATGCCCGTGGCTCTTACGCCGCCGATTCGCCCGACGTGATACCCGGCATACTTTCCCTTCGGCATGTAGAGACGGGCCTGGTCGCCCGTCTGAAACCCCTGGATCCGCTTGACGGCCTGTCCTCGGGTGCGCGGGAAACCATACCTATCTACGCGGCAGGCCTGGCGGTTGCCGCGCCCCAGGGCTTTGATTTCGGCATACTGCATCCAGGGGTCGAGGTGGACGCGCTGGCCACTGGTGCCCACGCAGGCGGCGTCTATCCAGTGTGCCTTGGGGTAGTGTTGTCGCGAACGGTTATACTTGGTCCGCCCACCCGACCAGAAGGTCACCGGCAGCCCCAACAGCTTCAGGGCATTGCCAATGGCATAGCGCGTAGCATTGACGGCCGCCGCATCGCGCAGAGGGCGCTTGGTCCGTGCCTGCACCTCGGGATAACCAAACTCAGCCGCCGTCCGGTTGCCCTTCGCCTCGTTGCAGGGGCGACACGACAGACCCAGGTTGCTCGCGCGGTTACTGCCACCACGGCTCTTCGGCGTGAGGTGCTCTACCTCCAGGGGGACATTCTCAACCCCACAGTAGACGCACTTCCGGGAAAACTTTTCGAGCAGGTACTCGCGCAACTCGTAGCCGGCCAATTCGCCCTGCTGATACTCGACCCCGGAGATCTCTGGGTTGTCCACCTTCTGCAGGTCAAAACGCACCGTCTCGACAGCGATCCGAGTGACCAGCGCCCACCGACACAACCGCTCCGCCCACTGGCGGACATTGTCCACTCGCGAGCGCAGCGACGGAGGGAGCCAGCCCAACGGCCTGGTCCGGTGGGCGAATCGTGCCGGGCGATAGCGCGTCTTACGGCTCCGCCGGCCGCGACGAAGCGCTCGACGCTTCTCCAGCGCCGCGCGAATCGCCAGGCCGCGGTGCTGTAGCTTGCCCGCCCAGATCACTGCGTTACCCCTTTGATGACGCGCCACCAGGGCGATCCCAGTGGTGCGCGACCCAGGGTCCGTTTTCAGCTCGATTTCCTGGAGGGCACCGCCCTCCCGGTTCTTGAGGATGATAGTGAACGGGTAGCGACGGTAGATCGCCGCCCGCCCTTTGCCGAGAAGCTCCTTGGCCCGATACATAGGACAGGGCATCAAGGGCTTACGATTCTTGTCCAAAACGAATGCTCGGTTGATCATAGCGGTTACCCGCTCCTTCCTGTGTAACGGTCTCCTCGCCAATGTTATCCGACGGTTTTCAGTGGTGGCACTGGCCGTAATCCCGACCCGTCCTGTTTAACCATCACCCGCAGAGCCTGGGGCTGGAGATGCACCTCAGGGTGCCTATATCATTCGCCGGTAACGTAGTGCCCACCTCGAGCACTCAGGCTGGTTGAGTCAGTTCAGTCGGTAAGCCCCTCAGGACGAGGAGCGTCCGATTGGCGCCGGGGACTCAACTTAATTAAGTTGATTTACTTTGCTCGCCATAATAATAAAAAGGGGGAGGGGATGCAAAAGAGGGAAGCGTTTCCTCCAGGTGACCGCAGCATCCGTTCCCGTATCGCTATTCAGGGGTAACAGCGCCTCACATCGAGAGCAAAAGATCCGTTTCTTGCCGGTTCACGGGTTAAGAGCGGAACCCCTTTTGTCGTTTGTGTGAGGGGCCATAATTCAGAGAACCGAAAGGAAGTGCACGCGCATGTCAGTGCTCCGCAAAGTCGATCCGCACGTCGCTACCATCATCGCCGCTGAGAACCGGCGCCAGCACGCCAAGATCCGCCTTATACCCTCCGAGAACTACGTCAGTCGAGCGGTGTTGGAGGCGACCGGATCGGTGCTGACCAACAAGTACTCCGAAGGATACGCACGCAAGCGCTACTACGAGGGACAGCAGCAGATCGACCGACTGGAAGAGCTGTGCATGGCGCGGGCCAGAGAGCTGTTCGGCGCCGAGCATGCCAACATCCAACCGTATTCCGGATCGCCGGCCAACCAGGCGGTGTACGTGGCGCTGAGCAAACCGGGGGATACGATCATGGGGTTGTCGCTGGCCCACGGCGGCCATCTGACCCACGGAGACGGGGTCAGCGTCTCGGGGATGTTCTACAACGCGGTGCACTACGGGGTGGACAGGGAGACCGGTCTGCTGGACTACGAGGAGGTAGAGCGTCTGGCCCGGGAACACCGGCCGAAGCTGATCTTTTGCGGGGGATCGGCCTATCCGCGTCTCATCGACTTCGAGCGGTTCGGGGCTATCGGTCGCAGTGTCGGCGCCGTGGTCGTGGCCGACATCGCCCATATCTCGGGGCTGGTCGCCGCGGGCGTCCATCCGAGTCCGGTGGAGCATGTGGAGGTGGTGACCACCACCACGCACAAGTCGCTGCGCGGTCCCCGCGGCGGCATGATTCTGTGCAAGAAGGAGTACGCCGAGGCGATCGACAAGGCGGTTTTTCCCGGTTTACAGGGGGGCCCTCACAACCACACCATGGCGGGGCTGGCCGTGGCTTTGATGGAGGCGAACTCCGAGGAGTTCAGGCAGTATTCGGAGCAGACGGTCGACAATGCCAGGACGCTGGCAGCGGCGCTGACGGAGCGCGGTTTCTCGCTGAGCTCCGGAGGGACGGACAATCACCTGATTCTCATCGATGTGACGCCCAAGGGGGTCACCGGCAAGCAGATGTCCAAGTCGCTGGATGCGGCGGGCATCGTTTGCAACTTCAACCGGATTCCGTTCGATTCGCGTCCTCCTGCAAACCCCAGTGGTATCCGCATCGGCACGCCGGCGGTGACCAGCCGCGGCTTCGGTCCTGAAGAGATGGTGCAACTCGCCGAGTGGATGGCCCGAGTGGCCGGAGCGAGAGGAGATGCGGGGCTGAGTCTGGAGGAGCGGAGGAAGGTCTATCAGGAGGTGGCGGCGGAGGTGCAGGCGCTGTGCGACCGGTTTCCGGCGCCGGGGCTGGCGTACGACGAGAACGAAAAAATCCTCTAACGTCCCAAAGGGCGAAAAAATCCCTGGGGGCGAAGAGGAACGGGGTGACCTGGCGGGAACCAGGTCACATGGTGAAATTGACGCCGAGCCTGATGAACACCCAGGTGAGGGCGATCAACAAGAGAAACGGCACGGCGTAGCGGACACGCGACATGGGGAGGACCTCCGGGGAGTTAGAGGGTCGGTGTCATTTGCTGTGCAAGAGTGAATATAATAACTTAATACAGATTTCCAAGTATATTTTTCCCCCTAAGTCAAACGCGGTGAAGGTTTTGCCGCGTTTTTCTTTTTGTCGTATTCTCTTGGGTGACGCAATAGATGGGGGCTCGTTGAGCGCAAAGCTCAAAATGAAGTGGTATCATTGAGTTTTCAACCTTTGGACGAAACGGCAGATTCAGGAGGGGACAAATCGTGAAAATCGCGCGCATAAAGTTGCACATGGTCAACGTGCCCGAGCGGCACTGGTGGTGGTCGGACGACGCGTACGGCCAGCCGCTCCACCAGCGGGCGGAGCACGGGATCGCCGAAGTGGAGACGGATGAAGGGTTGATCGGGTTGACACAGATCGAGCGCTTCACGCCGATGGCGACGATCGAGGAGGCGTTTTCCTCCTGGCTGGGACAGGATGTGCTACAGGTCAACCTGGCCCGGGGCGGATCAGCACTGGTCGGCTCGTTCGAGCAGGTGGTGCTCGATCTGCGGGGACAGGCACTGGGGGTGCCGATCTGGCAGCTGCTGGGGGGGAAGCTGCGGGACTGGATTCCGGTCACCCAGTGCACCGGATACAAGACGCCGGAGCATACGGCCGAGGATGCGCAGTGGGGCTGGGAGCGGGGGTTTCGCGTCTACAAGATGAAGTGCATCCATGGAGAGGAGAACGCGGAGGAACGAATTCGCTACATCGTCGACCGGGTGGAGGCGATTCACCGGGTGCTGCCGGAGATGCCGGTGAGGCCGGATATACGCTGGCGACTGGAAGAGGTGTGGGTGGTGCAGGAGTTGGTGCGCCGGTTGGAGGGTCACGCCATCGATTGTCTGGAGAGTCCGATCGCCAAAGGGGCGGCGGGGGGGAGTTTTTCGGAATGGCGGCGACTGCGCCACTGCATCGAGCTGCCGGTGGGGGACCACGTCTCCGGGGCGGAGGATCTGATTCGGCGCTTCCAGGCGGAGGCGTTGGACTGCGCCATCGCCGGCGGGCGGAGCTATCTGGAGGCGCTGGCGCAGTCGCGCCTGGCCCGCGATCTGGGGATGGGGGGCTGGTCGCAGACGGTGGCGTACGGACCGGGGGCGGCCATGGGGCTGCACGTGGCCGCCTGCATGCCGCATCTGAACAAAGCGTACGACATGGTCGGCCCCATGGCCTGGGAACACGATCTGACCAACGAAGAGTTTCCGTTCGAGAAGGGGTGTTTCGCGGTGCCGGATCGTCCGGGGCTGGGGTACACACTCGACCACGATGCGGTCGCGCAGTATCTGGTGAGCGAGCGCGTTTTCGAATAGGCGGAGAGGGATGGCCAACGTATACGAGAGACTGGGGGTGCGCATCGTCATCAACGGGGTGGGACCGGCCACGCGGCTGAGCGGGGGGATCATGCGGCCGGAGGTGGCCGAGGCGATGAAGGAAGCTTCGCAGCACTGCGTGGATATTGCCGAGCTGCAGGCGAGAGCCGGCGAGATCATCGCCGCGGCGACCGGAGCGGAAGCGGGGTACGTGACATCGGGAGCGGCGGCCGGGTTGCTGCTGGGAACGGCCGCCTGCGTGACCGGGCTGGATCCGGTGGCGATGAACCGGCTGCCGGATACGAAGGGGATGAAGGATCGGGTGATCATTTCACGCAGCCAGCGGAATTTTTACGATCACGCGATTCGCACGGCAGGAGTCGAACTGGTGGAGGTGGGGATCGCCGATCGGTTCAGCGGGGCCGGAGTGCGCGACACTGAGGCATGGGAGATCGCCGCGGCGATCGACGAGCGCACGGCGGCGGTTTGCTATGTGGCCTACGGTCATTCCCTGCCGCCGCTGCCCGAGGTGGTGGAGGTGGCACACGCCGCCGGTCTGCCGGTGCTGGTGGACGCGGCCGGTCAACTGCCGCCGGCTGGCAACTTGAAGCGGTTTATCGCCGAAGGAGCTGATCTGGTTGCCTTCAGCGGCGGCAAGGCAATGGGGGGGCCACAGAGTTCGGGAATTCTGTGCGGGCGGCGAGATTTGATCGCGGCGGCGGCGCTGCAGCATCTGGATCTGGATGTCCTGCCCCGTCTGTGGCGGCCCCCGGAGAAGCTGATCGACCGGCAGCAACTGCCCGGCGCTCCGCAGCACGGGATCGGTCGTCCGTGCAAGGTCGGCAAGGAGGAGATCGTCGGTCTGTTGACGGCGCTGGATCTGTTCATCGGGTTGGATCCGGAGGAGAGAAGGGGGGGATGGAGGAAGCTGATGGAGGAGTTGGTGGATGCTTGCAGCGGCGTGGCACACATCGAGCCGACACTTGTGGCCGACCGCAAGCGGCCCGAGATTCCGGTGGTGCACCTGCAGCTGGACGAGGAGGGGGCGGGGATTTCGGCGCTGGATCTGGTCGAGCAACTGCAGGATGGCGAACCGTGTATCCACGCCAATCCGGGGCAGGTGAGCGATGGGGTGGTGATTTTCGGGCCGACCTGTCTCAAGGAAGGAGAGCCGGAGATCATCGGCCGGCGGCTGCGGGAGCTGTTGGGGGGATCGTGAATTCCGGCAATTGGTGCAGCGGTGAACCGCGGTGCAGCCAGGGGGCGAAAATCCGGAAACCGGGGTGGATCTCGATTCGCGGGGATGTCAAGGACGTGCGGATCTCGAAAAAGTGCTTGGGAGATGTTCTTTGAGTTCGTAACATATCTCTGTAACAAAGGGATTGCTGGAAAGGGCAGGGGTGCGAATGGAGCGCGTTCCTGCCCTTTTTGTTTGCGTACTTTGGAATATTCTTCCTTCTATATAGGAGTATTGCTATGAAAAAGATCCTGGTTGCCGTCGATTTTTCCGAGGCGTCCGTCGAGGCGGTGCGCTGCGCCATGGAGATCGGCGAGAAGTTCGGCAGCCGATTGTTGTTGCTCCACATCATCCACGATCCGGCCGACACGCCCGGTTTCTACCTGGCGAAGAAGGCGGGCAAGAAGGTGTTGCGCAATATGGAGCAGTCGGCGCAGCAGATGATGGAGGAGTTCGTGGCCGAGCACGCCAAGGGGTGCGAGGGGTGCGAGGCGCGCGTGGTGCCGGGGCTGCCCGCCGCTCAGATCGTCCAGGCGGCGGAGAAGGGGAAGGTCGATCTCGTCGTCGTCGGCACCCGGGGGCGGGGCGGTCTGGAGCGCCTCATGCTGGGCAGCGTGGCCGACAAGGTGATCCGCAGCGTGCCCTGTCCGGTGCTGACGGTGCGCGGGCCGGTGAAGAAAACCAGTAGAAAGAGGAAGGGCTGAGATGAACGAAGGCAATCGTCGATATCTCTTTCTGGGGGCGTGCGGAGCGCTGATCGTCGGAGCGGGTGCCGCCTACGGCGCGGCCGCTTCGGGGGGAAGTCAGAAATCGCTCGATTTTTTCGCCATGGGCATGGGTTTGCTGGGCGGGTTGGCGCTCTTTCTGTTCGGCATGGGGCAGATGGCCGGGGCGCTGAAAGCGCTGGCGGGTGAGCGGCTGAAGGTAATTCTCGCCAAGTTGACGACCAATCGCGTCACCGGGGTGTTTACCGGGGCGCTGGTCACCAGCATCATCCAGTCCTCCTCGGTGACCACGGTGCTCACCGTCGGCTTTATCTCCGCCGGGGTGCTTTCCCTGTCGCAGTCGGTGGGCATCATCTTCGGTTCCAACATCGGCACCACGATGACGGCGCAGATTATCGCCTTCAAGGTCACCAAATTCGCCCTGTTGATGGTGGCCATCGGTTTCGGCATGCTGTTCATCGGCAAACGGGACAAAATCAAGCAGTACGGCACCATGATCATGGGACTGGGGCTGGTTTTTTTCGGCATGAGTCTGATGAGTTCGGCGATGAAACCGCTGCGCACGTATCAGCCGTTTCTGGACTTGATGACGCAGATGGAATCGCCGTTGCTGGGCATCCTCGTCGCCGCCCTTTTTACCGCACTGGTGCAGTCCTCTTCGGCGACGACCGGTATCGTCATCGTCATGGCCAGCCAGGGGTTGATCTCGCTGTCGGCGGGGATTGCCCTGATCTTTGGCTCCAATGTCGGCACCTGCGTCACGGCCATGCTGGCCTCTCTTGGCAAGCCGCGCGAAGCAGTGCGGGCCAGCATGGTACACGTGCTTTTCAATATCTGTGGGGTGCTGGTCTGGGTCCTGTTCATCGACCATCTGGCAGAGTGGGTGACGCGGCTGTCGCCGGTTGCGGTCGGACTGTCGGGGACGGATAAGCTGGCGGCCGAAATGCCGCGCCAGATCGCCAACGCACACACTGTCTTCAACATCGCCAACACGCTCATATTCCTGCCGCTGGCCGGGCAGTTCGCGCGCCTGGCGGAGTATCTGGTACCGGACAAGGTGGAGTTGGCAGAGAAGGGTGAGGGGGTCGCCGAGATGGAAACGACGATGCAGAACCTGGATCCGTCTCTGCTGATGATGCCCTCTCTGGCGCTGGAGCAGACCCGTGGGGCGATCGTCCACATGGGTTCGATAGTCCGTTCGATGCTGGCCGACATCGTTCCCGCCATCATCGAAGGCGACGAGGGGGAGGCCGATCACGTTCGGAGACGGGATGAGCAGGTAGATGCGCTGGACGAGGAGATCACGTCGTATATGATCCGTTTGACGCGCCGCTATCTGACAAGGGAACAGTCCGAGGAGGATGCGCGGTTGCTGAACGTGACCGACGAACTGGAGCACATCGGCGATGTGATCGAGAACAACATAGTCGGCCTGTTGAACAAGAAGATCGAGGGTGGCATTGCCTTTTCCGATGAGGGCAGGGAGGAGATCGTCGAATACCACCGGCGCGTGCTCGAGAGTTTCGATCTGGCCATGGAGGCTTTCCAGCGGACGGATCTCGAAAAGGCGCAGGGGGTCGTGGAGATCAAGGCGGAACTGGTGGAATTGGAGCAAGCCTACCGGATGTCCCACTACCGCCGGATGAGTAGCGAAAAGCGCGAGGGAGAGGGGAGCAGCCAGATCCACCTGGATCTGATCGACTATCTGCGGCGCATCGACTCGTACGCCGAGTCGATTGCCCGCACGGTGCTCGAGTGCCAGGAACTGGAGGAGGTCTGAAGAGCGAGCTGCAGGAGGTCTGAATAGAGCGACCGGCGACCGCTGAATGCCCGAAAAGGGGGCAACGGCCGCCGGTCATTTTTTTGAGCTGCGGCGGAGGGGATACCGGGAGAGAAATTTTCTCGAGCGGAGTCTTCTCTACGCGCGCAGCAGGGGCTGCAGGTCGCTCAGGATCTGGTCGAGTTCGCGATGGTCTGCGGCGTCCAGTTCCACGCCACCCGGTCTGAGCAGGGTGGAGGTGGCGAATACGCCCCGTTTCACCATCACTTCCTTGCAGATCGTCAGCCCCATGATGATGATGAGATTGATCAGGGGGAGGAGCTGGTTGAAGATGCGGCGGGCGCCGGCTTCGTCGCCGGACTGGTATGTTTCCCAGACCTGGGCGTGGACGTCGACCGCTTCAGCGGCGGGCATGAAGCCGGTGGCGCCCCGATGCAGTTCGGACATCATCCAGCGGTCGTGACCGCCGGCGAACACGCCCAGACACTCCTCGCCGACCTGGTCGACGACGGCGCCGACGCTGTGGGCGGTGGGGGCCATCTCCTCCTTGACGTACTGGACTTCGTCGATTTCGCGCAGCAGGTGGATGATAAAGGCGGGGTCTATGCCGGGCTGGCTGTGCTGGATGAAGACCGGCAGCCGGGCGGCGCTGGCGATTTTTTGATAATACGCCTCGATCTTTTCCCGGTTGCCTCCCTCTAAGGGCAGGGCGATCACGGCGTCGGCGCCGGCTTTGGCGGCGTGGGCGGCGCATTCGACGGCGACGGTGGTGCTGCTGGGGGCGGCCACTCCGGCGACGACCGGCAGCTGTCCGGCCGCCTCTCCGATGACGACTTCGACAAGCCGTTTGCGCTCCCCTTCGCTGAGACACTGAAATTCGCTGCCGAGGACGGGGAAGACCAATCCGTGGGCTCCCGCTTCGATGCAGAAGGATACTTCCCGTTTCAGGCTGCCTTCGTCCAGGTCGCCGTTTTTGTCGACCGGCGTCAGCAGGACGGGGAAGAGGCCGCGCATGACTTCGCTCATGTGATTGGCTCCCGATTTGCTCGTTGGTGGGTGGTCGGAGATAGGGTGGATCTCCGGAGAACCGGGCTCGAAAGAGTTGGAATTCCGGTCGAGCGAAGTTCTCGCTTATATATCCAGATTGTTCCGGAGATCGCTCCGTCTGGAGATATAGATTTATAGAATGTTACAGTGTCGCGGCGGGCGGGACAATAGGAGAGTTTGCCCGAGGGGGAGGCGAGGGCGTATTTTTTGCGCTCGAATGGGTGTGAAATCTATATGGAAGGATGACTGCGATGAGTCGTATCGACTACCACCAGCCGTTCTATCTACCGGCAAACCGGGTTTGGCGGACCTATCTGGGGGGGCGCACGCTGGATCGGATCGAAGGAGAGATGGAGCCGAAAGATTCTCACTTCCCGGAGGATTGGATCGGCTCGGCGACGCGGGCGGTGAATCCAGGGCGCGAAGAGTTGGTCGACGAGGGGATCGGGAAGGCGCTGGCCGCTGGTGGGTCATTCAGTATGGAGGAGATCTATCGGACCGATCCGGAAAAGGGGCTGGGGGCGGCGCACGTGGAGGCGTTCGGGGCGGAGCCGTATCTGCTGGTCAAACTGCTCGATTCGGCCATGCGGTTGCACATCCAGGCGCATCCGAGCGTTTCGTGGGCGCGCGAGCATCTCGGCGCGGACAGCGGCAAGACCGAGGCGTGGTGGATACTGGGAGCGCGGGATGCGGAGCCGTACGTATTCATGGGATTCCAGCGGCCGCCGGAGGTCGCGGAGTGGCGGCGGATCGTCGAGGCGCAGGACATTGAGGGGATGCTATCCTGTTTCGAGCGGATTCCGGTGAACCCGGGGGACGTGTTGTTGGTGGAAGGGGGGGTGCCACACGCCATCGGGCCGGGGTTGTTAATGGTGGAGATTCAGGAGCCGACCGACTATGTGGTGCGCTGCGAATACGCGCACGGCGGTCTGGAACTGCCGGAGTCGGCGCGGACTATGGGGTTGGGATTGGAGCGGGTGCTGGATATGTTCGATTATACACCGTATCCGAGTGAGGAGGTGAAGGAGCGGTTCGGGCCGCAGCCGAGGGTGGTGAGTGAAGGGGAGGGGGGGCGAGAAGAATTGCTGTTGGGGGCACCGCAGACCGATCGGCTGGAGGTGCGCCGGATCGAGTGTTCGGGGAGGGTCGATCTGGCGCTGGACGGACGTTTTTCGATTCTGATCGTTCTGGAGGGGGCGGGGCGGGTGATCGGCGATGGCGTGGAACTGCCGGTGGGGCAGTGGTCGCGCCTTTTTCTGCCGGCCGCCCTGAGCGATGTGAAACTGGAGGGACGACTGCAGGTGGCTCGCTGCTTGCCGCCGAAGCCGTGAACATCGGTGCCGGCGGCTGAGAGAACGGGCAGTCGCGATCCCGATAATGCGGAAGGGTTTCATCCTCAAAGGATGAAACCCTTTCTGCGTTTAGCTCGGATCGGTTCACTGCCTATGTAGAGCTTTCCAATTGAGCGCCTCGATAGGCGGAACCCAGGAGTGCCGTCTTGTCGTTGAGTATGATATTGACGGGCACCAGGCGCAGGGCTTTGTCCATGCGTCCCTTGTTCAGAAAACTCTCCACAAAGGAGCTGTTACGGAGTTTATCGGCGATTTTTGGGGCGATGCCGCCGCCCACGTAGAGGCCGCCGGTGGCCATGAATTTGAGGGCCAGATTGCCCGCTTCGGCTCCGTACAGCGAGACGAACAGATCAAGGGCCTGGACGGCCAGTTCGCAGCGTCCCTCCAGGGCGATCTGCGAGATGAGGCCGGAGCGATCGTCCGCCTTTTCCAGCGCTTCGCCAAGCCAGCTCGGCTCGGGGCCGCGGTCGGTGTCGCGGAGGAAGTCGTAGACCGAGGCCAGACCGGGGCCGGAGACCACGCGCTCCCAGCTGACATGGTCGAACTTCCGGTTCAGATAGACCCAGAGCTCCGCCTCCAGGTCGCTGTTGGGGGCGAAGGTGGCGTGGCCGCCTTCCGAGGCCACGGCAGTGTAGTGGTCGCCGGTCCAGCACAGCCCTCCCTCGCCCAGACCGGTACCGGCGGCGATGACGGCCACGTTCCCCTGGGGGTCGTTCTCCCCTTCGTTGAGGACTACCAGGTCCTCTTCTTTGAGCACCTGGGTGCCGTAAGAGGTGGCCTCCAGATCGTTGAGCAGGGTGATCTGATCGACCTGGAGCGCGGCGCGGAGTTCGTCCGGGTCGATCAACCAGGGCAGATTGACGGCGCGCACCGGTAGCTGGCGCACCGGACCGGGCACGGCCATGACGACGCGACCGGGTTGGCGACCGGTCTCCTGGACGAACGCCTGGAGGAGTGCACCCAGGCTGGGGTAATCGGGAGTGGCATAGCGGGCTTCGGCTACCGGTTCGAAGTCGGATCCGGTAGCCGAATACAGAGCCAGGTAGGTCTTGGTGCCGCCCACATCTCCGGCGAGGATCACAGTTCCGTCCATTGTCTCCATTCTCTGTCGAATAAAAGATCGGCTTCTTTGGGACCCCACGATCCCGCCGGATAGGAGGGGACGCGGGTCGAGGAGGGGGCGTTCCAGGCTTCCAGTATCGGCATGAGCAGCTCCCACGATTTCTCGATCCAATCGCTGCTGCCGTAGAGGGTGGCGTCCCCTCGCAGGCAGTCGAGGAGCAGGGTCTCGTAAGCCTCGGGATTGCGCCCCCCGAAGGTCTCGGCGTAGTCGAAGTCCATTTCCACGGTGCCCAGTTTCACTTCCGGCCCGGGAATCTTGCCGTTGAAGGAGAGAGAGATCCCCTCCTCCGGTTGGATGTGGATGGTCAGGGTGCTGGCCGGCAGGTCGGTGTCGCTTTCGAAGATCAGATGAGGCGGGCGCTTGAAGTGCAACGTGACGGCGCTGACCCGCTTTTTCAGCCGCTTGCCGGTGCGCACGTAGAAGGGCACCCCCTGCCAGCGCCAGTTGTCGATGGTGAACTCCATGGCGGCGAAGGTCTCGGTGCGCGAGCGGAGAGCGACATCCGGCTCTTCCAGATAGCCACAGACCGGCTCATCGGCGATCGCTCCCTGGCCATACTGGCCGCGCACGGCAAAACGGTCGACCTGACCGATGCTGAAGGGACGGATCGCCTTGAGCACTTTCAGCTTTTCGATGCGCACGCTCTCGGCGTCGAAGGAGGAAGGGGGTTCCATGGCGATGACGCAGAGCGCCTGCAGCAGGTGGTTCTGGATCATGTCGCGCAGGGCGCCGGATTGGTCGTAGTAGCCGGCGCGGTGCTCGACGCCGACGGTTTCGGCCGCCGTGATCTGCACGTAGTCGACGTAGCGGCGGTTCCACAGCGGCTCGAAGATGGAGTTGCCCAGGCGGAAGACCAGGATATTCTGCACTGTCTCCTTGCCCAGGTAGTGATCGATCCGGTAGATCTGATGCTCGGCGAAGACGCGATGGAGGAACTGGTTGAGGGTGCGCGCCGATTCGTAGTCGTGGCCGAACGGCTTTTCGACGATGATGCGCGACCAGCCGCAGTCCTCCCGATCTTCGCAGTTGAGTCCGGCCTCACCCAGCTGTTTGACGATATCGAGATAGACCTGCGGGGGAACCGAGCAGTAGAAGCAGCGGTTTCCCTGCGTGCCTCTCTGCACATCCAGTTCTTCGAGCCGGGTGCGAAGCAGCTGGTAGGTGGCTCCATCATCGGGATTGCCACGCACGTAGAACAGTTTGTCCAGAAAGGTGTCGACTGTTTCCCGGTCTAATTGGCCGACGAATTCCTGCAGCGCCTGGCGCATCTGCTCGCGGAAGCTGACGTCGTCCATCTCGCGGCGGGCCACGCCGATCAGGGCAAACGATTCGGGCAGCCTGCCCTGCTGATCGAGATGCCAGATGGCGGGAACCAGCTTGCGGCGGGTCAGATCCCCGGAGGCACCGAAGATGATCAGGACGCAGGGGTCGGGCATCCGTTCGGGAAGTACGAAGGTTCCGCTCATCGTTTCCTCGCAGTCGGATCGGGATTATCGATTAAAAAACGGCAAGCTCCAGGCACAAAGAAAGGGCTACAGTGGAAAACCACCATAGCCCCCCCACACCGCCTCGTTCTTGTGTGGTCACTCCAAAATAAATGCAAGAACTCGAATTGTCAATTGCAGAATGAAGGATAGAAGTTTCCGGGTCCGCACCGCCCGCACCGTCTTGCTTTGTTGTGGCGTTGCTGGCTATATTCGTAACGAAATGTGCGCTTGTCGTTTGACGCCGTCCCCGCGGCGCTGACTGGCGTCTTCCCCGCACAATTGCCCCATCTCTTCTCCTCTATCGGTGCTGGGTTCTCGAGAGGGGTTGAGATCATTTCTCCCTCTTGTTCATTCCTGGTCCATATGCTGGACTACCGGACAGGTTTCGCGTGGCTACGATTATTGACGGCAAGAACAGCATTCCCTTCATGCGCGGGATGCTCGTGCACTATCTGATTCAGCGAGGGTTTTCCCACGATGAGGCGCGCCAGGTCGCCAACGCGGCGCGGGATGCGTTGAGCAAGGCAAAGAGCGTTCGCAAGAAGGAGATTGTCCGTCTGGTCGACGGACTGATTCGAGAGCAGTTTGGAGATCGGGATATCGGCGATCTGGTCTTTTGGGAGCGACTGCCCACCAGCATTACCGTCGAGCGCAGCAGCGGTTCACGGCCGTTCTCGCGAGAGATACTCTCGCATTCCGTCCGCATCTCGGGGTTGGCTCCGGACCAGGCGTATGAAATCGCCACGGTTATCGAAGCGCGGCTGCTCGATCAGCGTCGCCAGCACGTCACCCACGAAGAGTTAGAAGATCTCACCGTCGAGTTCCTCAAAAAAAATCATGATGAGTCGTACGCCGAGCGCTATCAGGTGTGGCGCGTCTGGAACGAACTGGACAAACCGTTGATCGTTCTGATAGGGGGCGCCAGCGGGGTGGGCAAGACGACGCTGGCCATCAGCCTGGCCAATCTGCTGGACATTCCGCGAGTAATGGCGACCGACGACATCCGCCAGATCATGCGATTGATGCTGTCGGCGGAGTTGATGCCGGCGCTGCATCCTTCGTCGTATGCGGCGAGTGAGGCGGTTCTGGGAGATGAGGATTCGACGATCTCCGGCTTTCTGGAGCAGGCCAGGATCGTCAGCGTCGGGGTGAGGGGAATCATCGATCGGTGTATAGAGGAGAACAGTAGCGTCATCATCGACGGCGTCCATTTGTTGCCCGAACTACTCGACATGGAGAGCTACGCGCGTTCGGCTTTTATGGCGCCCCTCTTTCTATCGCTGGCCGACAGTCAGGCTTACGAGGCGCGCTTCGCCGAACGGGCCAGCAGCGCTCCCCGCCGCCCCAAACACAAGTATCTCTCCCATCTGAGCGAAATTCTCGAGATCCAGGAATACGTGCTCGAATCGAGTACGGCGCACGGTATTCCCATTCTCGAGACCAGTTCGGTAGACGACCTGATCAGTGCGGCGGCGATGGTCGTGGGAGAGCGATTGCAGGACCAGGTGGAAGTGCAGCAAATCCTCAATGGCAACGGCAAAAAGAAAAAGAAGAAGAATTGAGCAATCGGTCGATCCCGTTTTTTCATTGCATCCAGGGTGCGTTGGATTTATTATATTGAACGCTTGTCGCATTTTGTCGACGGCTCAGAGTAGTTGAAGATCCATATTTTGACGATCTCGTAAAAAAGTGGACGCGATCTCATCGACCCACAAGATGCTGGTTTGAGGCAGAGATCTACAGGCCGAGTGGGATAGACGAGATCGTTGAAGAGGACTTTTTACGATTGCATCGTATTTTGCTTTCACTGGATGGGGTTCCGGAATGCTAGGTAAAAAGGACAATGGCGCACCGGCCGGCGGCCAGACGCTCAACACCATCATCGGTCGCGGCACGCTTTTCGAAGGCACCATGAAAGTGGAGAACAGTGTGCGCATCGACGGGGTCTTCAAAGGGGAACTGACCTGCTCCGGGGCGCTGACTATTAGCCAGGCGGGCGAGGCCTACGCCCATCTCGAAGGCAAGGATATCTACATCAACGGCATCGTCCGCGGCACCGTCCGCGCCGAAAAGGTGCGGCTGGACAGCCAGGCGCGCTTCATCGGCGATATATACGCCAACGCGCTGTCGGTTTCGGAAGGGGCGGTCTTTCACGGAAGCTGTTCCATGGAAATCGACGACGAGGAGCGGGAAGGACAAAAACCCGGAGCTGTCAACAATGCACAGGGCAAGAACAAGGTGGATGGCGCCCTGAGGCAGCCGGCCGGCGGGAAATCGCAGGTGGCCAAGAACTGAAGGACAGTCCGCCCGTCTCAGGATATCCGATCCGCCGACACAATTCTTCCTCTCGCGGGAAAATAGCTCCATCCGAGATCGTTTACCCGCTCGTTTATTTCTTTTTATAAATCCCATAAAAACAGAACTTTAAAAATTTTCTTCCAGAGCTGGTATAGGCTTTGCTTTGAAGGTCGTAAGATCTTTCTACAGCGCACCTTCAATCGACTGAAGTCCTATGCCCGCACGCATCAACCACAATGCCCATCTCCGCCAGGTCCATCGCAATCTCGACGTGCACTATTCCGGGGCTTCCCGGCAGATCGAAAAGCTCTCTTCGGGCCGGCGGGTCAATCGTTCGAGCGACGATCCGGCCAGTCTGTCGCTGGCCGACGGCATCAATTCGGAGATTCGCGCGCTGAGCGAAGGAGGGCGGAACGTCCAGCAGAGTGTCCAGATGTTGCAGGTGGCAGAGGGCGCGCTGGCCGAGATCTCCGACATGGTCCGGCGGATGCAGGAGCTGTCTTCCCAGGCGGCTTCGACTACCTACAACACCAACGACCGGTATGCCATCAACCAGGAATTCCAATCCCTCAAGGCGGAGATTCAACGGGTTGCCGAATTCACCACCTATAATGGAATTCCCCTGTTGAGCGAGGAGCAGGAATTCGCCATACAGGCGGGACCCTCCGAAACCAGCAACGACGTCTCCAGGATAGAACTCGGCGACATGCGCGCCTCGGGGGAGAGGCTCAATATAGAAGCGCTGACGATCGACACGATGCCGTCCGCCCAGCAGTCTATGGATCATCTACAGCTGGCCCAGGAGAGCGTGCTGAGCCAGCGCAACCGGATCGCCGCCTTCCAGAATCGCCTGGTCTTGAGCGCAACGACCACCGCCAGCATCGTCGAAAAGATGGGCACTTCGGAGTCTGAGATCCGGGATGCGGATATCGCCCGGTCGATGACCGAACTGACTCAGTCACAGATCATGGCGCAGACGGCAGCCCGTTTCGCTCTCGATGTCGACAATGATATCGAGCAGATCCTCTCTCTGCTGCGGTGATGCAGCGGCCGGCAATCGCACCCCTACATATAGAGAAGATAGAAGCGCCAGCTCGGATGGAAGCGAACGGCAGGCGTGGGGAAGTGCAGCCAGTTGAGCTGCTTTTTGACGTGGGACCAGAATCTCCCCTTCCCAGGTAAGAAACGGGCGTCGTAGTCGAGGGCGAAGAAGAACTCGGGGCTGGCATCCGGCAGGTCCGGATAGCGCTTGTTGGGGCCCTTGCTCTTGACGTTGCTGCCGTGCAGTCCGGTGGCGCCATAGCCCCAGGCCAGCCCCAGACCGTCGGGCCAGCGGGAGGCGGCGGGGGCGGGCAGGAAATCCTCGATCGATAGCGTCAGCCAGAAGGTCATTCCCTCGTAGTCGTCGATCAGGTGATCGACGCGCGGTCTTCCGTCCAGGGTTCTCTGGCGGCGGTCCAGGTAGAGGTTGGAGGGGTGATAGCTGGCCTTGAAACGGATGGCCTGAGTGCGGGGAAACCAGGTGTGGATCAGGGGAATGCTGGCGCCGACGGTGTTGGCGACAAAATCCGGGATGCTGAATCCCCACTGGTCGAAATAGGCGTCGCGCATTTCTATCTGGAGCAGGGCCGCCCAGCTGGCAAAGGTGCCCAACAGCGCCGCCGGCCGGGGCCGAAAACCGGACCAGGTGAAGGCATCGGTGAGAGCCTGGCCCATGAGGATCCCCCCCATGAAGTGGCCTCCCTTGTCCAGGTTCAGATAGGTCTCTCCGCTCCAGTCTCTGATCCAGCGAATATGGTCCTGCTTCTGACCCTGATACCAGGCGCGATCGAAATACTTGAACCCCGCATAGTGGAGCACGGCGCCGGTGCCGCCGATAAGGGCCAGGCGGTCGAAGTGGAGTTTCTGCGTCTCCTCCGCATCCCGAGATGATTCTTCCGCCGCCTCGACAGAGCAAGTCCCCGACGCGACCAGACACAGAAGAAGAAGGGTTTTACAGAGGGGTTGGAATTTCACTGTCGGGCCTTGAGTCGGTGTGTTGGAACCGGTATGCGGCGCCGGAGGTCTTTGTGTAACAGGAGAGCAGGCATTAAGTTAGATTTGATGTAGAGAAGGGTGGCTACTCGAGAATAGAGGCGAATACTGCGAATGTTCTTGGGACTAAAATATACTCTGAGAGGTTCCCGGCACAACTCCGACAAAGGAATTGTCGATTGATGTGGCGATCCCGATTGGGGATACGACCGCTGCGGATTCTATAGATGGCAGAAGGCGAGGCAACCAGGCAGAGTCCGGATAACGGATCCAAGCGCCGTCGGCGTCGACAGCAGGCGCCGGTAGAGGTGATAGCTGCGCCTGCCGTGCCGTCCAAGCGTCGTCAGAGGAAGGGGATCGCCCTGCGCTGGCAGCAGTGGATGCGCGAACTATTGCCCTCCATTGGTCTCTCCTCCACTTTTCGCGCCTATCTATTCGTCGGCAGCATTCTGGCTATTTTGGCCTATTTACTCTACAACGAGTCGATCATTCGCGAGATAAGGAATCAGGAAAAGCGCAACGTCGATCTGTACGCCGAGTTGATTTCCCTGTCGGCGAGGGGAACCGACGAACAGTCGATCGCCATTTTTACGGAGATCACCACCAATCCGAACATCGACTTTCCCAGAATCCGCACCGATCATCGAGGGAAGATCATCGAATGGAAAGGGGTGGAAATCTCCGCGGCGGATACGACCGGTTTCGTTTCTCGCCTGTGGCAGAGGATGGCGTTCTGGCGAGAAGAGGAGGCGGAAGTTATCGGCGACACCCTGCAGATTCTGCAGCGCATCGTCGAAGAGATGGATGCCAAAAATCCTCCCAAGGTCTTCTATCTGCTCGCCGATGTGCAGGGCTATCTACACTGCGCCGAGGAGCGGCTAGTGATCAGCGATGGTCAGGGGGAGATCATCGAATGGAGCGGGGACCGCCTGCCGGCGCGGAAGGACACGACGGCTGCAGCGCGCGCTGCAGTGCGCACCTTCCTGCAGGAGAGGCGCAACGCTGAAGATCCGCTTCTTTTTAGGGTGCCGGTGGCCACTTTCAGCTATCTGCACTTCGACGGCAGGAATGCCATCATCACCGACAACAGAGGGGAAGTGGTGGGCTGGCAGGGAGAGGGGCTGCCGGCGCGGGAGGACAGTACGGCTGCGGCGCGCGCTGCAGTGCGCGCCTTTCTGCAGGGGATGGGGGACGCCAGTGAGCCGCTGCCCTTCGAGATCCCTGCCGAAACTTTCATTCACTACGGGGAATCCGGTTTGGTCAGGCGCATCTCCCGATCGATTTTTATTCAGATCGGCGCGCTGCTGCTGTTCCTGCTGGTGGGGTACGTGGGGTTCCGCAATATCAAGCGGAGCGAGCAGCGCTCCATCTGGGTGGGGATGGCCAAGGAGACGGCCCATCAGCTGGGCACGCCGCTCTCGTCCCTGGCAGGCTGGCTGGAGTTGATCGGCCACGAATTGGATAAGGGGCGCAGTGGAGAGACTGCGGAGCCGACTAATGTGGAGCGGATCGGCGAAATGGCGGGAGAGATGCAGAAGGATATGCAGCGGCTCACGCAGATCGCCTCGCGCTTCAGCCAGATCGGCTCGGTGCCCGAGCTGAAAATGGGGGACGTGGTCGCCATTCTGGAAGAGACAGCGGCCTATTTTCGGAACCGGGGGCCGCAGTTCGGGCGCTACGAGATCCAGATCGAGGTATCCGAACCGATTCCGCAGATTCCCCTCAACGCGGATCTGGTCGGCTGGATATTCGAGAACCTGTTCAAGAATGCCATGGATGCCATCGAGCACGAGGCGGGGCGCATCGACATACACGTCGCGCTGCTCGCCGAACGCCAGGGTGTGCAGATCACTTTCCAGGACAACGGTCGCGGCATCGATGCGGAGCACATTGCCCGGATCTTCGACCCGGGATTCAGCACCAAAAAGCGGGGTTGGGGGCTGGGCCTGGCCTTTGTCAAACGGATCGTCGAGGAGTACCACGGTGGCCGGGTAGGCGTCGTCCAGAGCGTATCGGGAGAAGGGACTACATTTGAGGTCATCCTCCCCCTGAAGGATGTCTGAGGATGAGGGGTGTGAGTTGGAACGAGTTCAGGCTTCCAGTGGTCGTATAGACGGCGGACGGGATAAAAGAGGCTTCGCCGCCTTGTAGGAATGCACAACGCTGCGCGGATGTCGCGCAAAGAAAGGTCGCATGGAGACGAACAAGAGAAAGATCCTGTGGGCCGACGACGAGATCGATCTGTTGCGCCCGCATCATCTCTTCCTCGACGACAAGGGGTACGAGGTGACGCCGGTGAGCAACGGCCGCGACGCCATCGCGCTGATCGCCAAGGAGCCGTTCGATATCGTCCTTCTGGACGAGACGATGCCCGGCCTGGACGGCCTGTCGACGCTGGAGCAGATCAAGGAGCTCGACCCGAACATTCCGGTCGTCATGATCACCAAGAACGAAGAAGAGCACCTGATGAACGAGGCGATCGGCCGGCGCATCGACGACTATCTGACCAAGCCGGTCAATCCGAGCCAGATCTTCATGGCCTGCAAGAGGATTCTCGACAGTCGGCAGATCCGCCAGAGCCAGGCCGGTCAAAGCTACGTCTCCAAGGCGAATCAGATTAGGGCGCGGCTGACCGGAGAGGTGACCTGGCAGACGTGGATCGATATTCACCGGGAGTTGTGCGAGTGGGATATCGAGATCGGTCGCCTGGGGGATGTCGGGCTGCAGCAGATGATCGAGGGACAACGGCGCGAGTGCAACATCGAATTCGCCCGCTTCATCGAGCGGAGCTATCCGACCTGGATCGGCAGCGAGGAGGAATCGCCGCCGCTTTCGGTGGACGTCGTGCCGGAGTTCGTCGCCCCCTATTTGGAGCAGGGGCGCCAGGTGTTTTTCATCATCGTCGACTGTATGCGGCTCGATCATTGGATGATGATGGAGGCGATGCTGGCCGAGTATTTCAGCATCCGGCGGTCGTACCACTATTCGATTCTGCCCACGGCCACCCCCTATGCGCGCAACGCCATCTTCAGCGGCCTTTTTCCGGCGGAGATCGCCAAGAAATACGGCGATCTCTGGAAGGATGCAGGGTCGGACGAGACCAGCCTGAACCGGTCCGAGCCAAAGTACATCGACGACCAGATTCGGGATATGGGCATCGAGCTGAAAACCGCTTCGCAGTATGTCAAGGTGCTCGAGGCGAAGGAAGGGCAGAAGCTGACGCGCAAGATCAGTTCGCTGGCCAAGACTGATCTGGTTTCGGTGGTCTACAACTTCGTCGATATATTGGTGCACGGGCGTTCGCAGTCGCGACTGATCAAGGAGATCGCCCCGGACGAAAAGGCTTTCCGCTCGCTGGTCGAATCCTGGTTCGCGCACTCGACGCTCTTCGAAACGCTGAAACAGCTGGCCCGCACTCAGGCAGTGGTAGTGCTGACCACCGACCACGGCGCGGTGCGCGGCAACCGGGCGGCTACCGTTTATGGGGACAAACAGACCTCCACCAATCTGCGCTACAAGGTGGGCAACCATCTGCGCTGCGATGCCAAGGAGGCGCTGCTGGTGCGCGATCCCGAATCGTTCGGGCTGCCGCGTTCGGGGTTGGGGACGAACTTCATGTTCGCTAAGGAGGACTACTACTTCATCTATCCGACCAATTTCAACGAGTATCAGCGCCAGTACCGCGACAGCTTTCAACACGGAGGCATCTCACTGGATGAGATGATCCTGCCGATAGCCATCATGGAGCCTCGATGACGGACGGGATGGTCGAAGAGCGCACGCTGATCAGCCGCTCTCCCGAGGAGACCCAGGCGCTGGGAGAGGAGTTGGCCGGCCAACTGGAGCCGGGGGACCTGCTGGCCTTTTTTGGCGATCTGGGCAGTGGCAAGACCTGCATGATCCAGGGGATCTGCCGAGGATTGGGGGTGGCCGACTACGTCACCAGCCCCACTTTCATCCTGATCAACGAATACGCAGGCCAACTGCGAGAGCAGCCGATTCCGGTCTACCATTTCGATCTGTATCGCCTGCGAGAGCCGGAGGAGCTTGAGAATCTGGGCGCTGAGGATTACTTTTATGGCCAGGGTATATGCCTCATCGAGTGGGCTGAGCACGCCGGTCTGCTGCTGCCGCTTCACCGCAGAGAGGTAGCTATGGAGTATCTGACGGCGACCGAGCGGCGAGTGGTGTTGCGTTCGTCGATGCCCTGATTTTACGTCGTCCGGTTTCCCGTCTCCCCATATCGCATTGACGATCTCGTAAAAAGTAACCACGATCTCACCGACCCCACAAGATGCTGCCTCTAGTGCTGCCAGACGGGAATAACTGCCTGGTTCTTCGCAGGTCCCACCAAGGGAGCCGTCAACCTGTCAACAACTTCCGCCAGGCAGCACTAGGGCGAAGGTCTGTATGCCAGATGCGGTAGACGAGGTGCCTCCCAACTCGTTGGGAGGCGTTTAAAAGGACTTTTTACGATTGCATCAAGCATCCCCAAAAAATTGTTGCACTTTTTTGTCCTCAGTGGGTCTATATAGCGGGTGCGCTGGAGTGGATGGGCGATCCTGCGGAGAGGGATGTCGCAGATGTTGAGAGCGCAGCTGTGTGGAAAGCGACCTTTGGGTCACCTGCTCCTGCTGCTGTGGAGCGCGTGGGCGCTCTGGTCGCCGGCCGTTGCCCGAGCCGAAGGGGCGGAGTTGACGCGGCTGATCGACAGTCCGACCGCCGGTCTGGTGGAAAAGGGGAAGTTCGCCTTCGATATGAGGCTGTTTCAAGAAGGCGGACTCATGGGACAGCTGAACGCCGGCGCGCTCAAGCGATTGACGATCGGCGTCTCCTACGGCGGGGAACGGATCATCGGCGACCGGACGATCGATTGGTACGCGCGACTGGAAGCCGGGGTTCGCTATCGGATCATAGAAGAGAGCCAGACCTGGCCAGCCCTGGTGATCGGCTACGAGACTCAGGGGTACGGCGCCTACGCCGGCAAGCGCTACCAGGTCAAGTCGAAGGGCGTTTTTCTGAGTTTCAGCAAGAACTATCTGTCCAGCCTGGGGCAGTTCGGCGTGCACGGCGGGGTGAATTTAACGCGCGAGGACGCGGACGGGGACGACGATCCGTCCGGATGGGTGGGAGCGGACAAGAGCATCAACGAGGATCTGGTGCTGGTGGGAGAATACGATCTGGGGCTCGACGATGACGGCAGCGAATCGCTGGGCACGGGCGAGGGGTATCTGAATGCAGGTGCGCGCTGGGCAGTTTCGCCGCAGTTGACGATTGGTTTCTACATGAAAAATCTGCTGGGCAACGGGGCTGGAAATCGGGAAGCGAGCCGAGAACTTTCGGTCCTCTATTCGGAGGAATTCTGATGCGGACGGTCTTTTACATGTGGCTTATCGTCTTCGCCTGTCTGGCGGGGAGTGCGCTGGCTCAGGAAGAGCGGGCGATCGACAATTTTGCCGGTGTCGGGGTGCGCGCCATGGGCATGGGCGGCGCCTTTGTCGGGGTGGCCGACGACTTTACGGCGATCTACTGGAACCCGGCCGGTCTGGCGCAGATCGACCATCGGGAGGTCCACGTTTCCTTTCTGCGCAACAGTCACACCAACGATTCCGAGCTGGCCGGCACGTCTGCCTCCAGTGAGTTGAGCAATACCCGCTTCGGATCGCTGGGCGTCGTCTTCCCCTATCCGGTGTATCGAGGAAGCCTGGTTTTCGCCGCCGGCTTCAATCGGATCAAGGATTTCGATTGGAGTTTGCGCGAGCGGGGCTTTAGCGAGGATCTGCAGAGCGATCACTCTTTTCGCCACGAAGGGGAGTTGGCGCTGACCTCTCTGGCGGCTGCGGTGGACGTGTCGCCGTCGGTGTCTCTGGGGATGACCGTGGGGTTTGTCAGCGGCGACGACAAGGCGACGAATGAATTCAGCTGGACCGATAGCCAGGATCTCTTCGAGGAGAAGCGGTTTCTGGCGCGCGACAGCTTCGAAGACGAATACGAAAGCGCGTTTTACGCCGCGCTGGGCGGTATGGTGCGCTCCTCCGGAGAAAAACCCAAATTCCGCCTGGGGGCGACGATCGCCACCGGTACCACGCACGAGATTGCCTATGTCTTCCGGGGGGCGTCGAGCGAAGTCGGCTACGATCTGGTCGAATACGACGACGGCAGTCTGGAGGAGTATCCGGGAGAGGTTATCCGGGATGCTTACAAGATTTCTCTGCCTCTCGAGCTGGCCGTCGGCGCGTCGTACGCGCCGCTGGATGGGCTGCTGCTGGCCGGCAGTCTCCACTTTGCCGAATGGGAGCAGAGCGAATACGACGGGCGGGACGACAGTCAGCTGCGGGCCTATACCTCTTTTGAAAAACAGTACCGGAATAGCACGCGCTACCACCTGGGCGTGGAGTGGGAGGTGCCGACGGTGGCGCTGGACCTGCGGGCCGGGTTCTACAGCGATCCGCTGCCCTTCGTGGGGCCGCGAGATCCCGATCGTCTGCCCGATCCGGTCTCCAATCCCGAGATCGACATTGAGCAGGACCGCCGCTTTATCACGCTGGGTGTGGGGCTGCGGGTCGATGAGGTGGTGCAGGTCGATATGGCCTGGGTGCGCGGTAGCTTCGAGCAAGTAGAGGGAGCGCTGCGCGAGGAGAATTCCATCAATCGTCTATTTGCTTCAGTGGGGTACATATTCTGACTACTCACACGGGCAAAACGAGCTTTGCCCGTGTGAGTAGTTTAGCGGAAACAGAGCAAAGATATCTTTGCCCTGTTTCTGCACCCCCTTTGCATTACGGGGGATCTGGTGGGGTTGGAAGGGTTGTTGGGGATGGTTATATTCTAGCAATGGAACCAGGGCCGATGGCCATGCGTTCTCTATAGTGGAGAAATAATCGCTTCTCAGGAGGTGCGACACCATGAAAATCAAACTGACATGCGCGGCATTCGGGCTCTGCTGCCTCTTGCTGAGCGGGTGTTACACCGTGGTTCTGGGACCGCGGACGGCCGCCGATCTGGACGATCGGGAGCTGGGAATCGTCCAGGGGCAAGCCGAGGTGTCTGCAGCGGAGCAGTCCGACGATTACGAGGAGGAGTGGGACGAATACTATCGCTATCCCGGCGTTCCCGGTGGCTATGGCGGAGGATACGGTTACGGCGGTTATCCACAGTACGGGTACGGCCATTCCTCGGACGACGGCTATTACGGGTACGGCTACTCCCCCTACTACGGCTATTACGGCCACGGGCCCAGCTACTACGGTTACGACCCCTACTATCGGGATAGCCGTGGTTATTACATTCCGGCGGGATACGAGCTGGTGAATTCGGGGAACCTGAACGCTCTGGCGAGTGAACTGAGCGCCAGTCGCCAGGCGCTCGCCGAGTTGGAGGACCCGAGCGCTGCCGCGGCGGCGGAAGAGCGGCGGTTGGAACAGGAGCGCCGCGAGGAAGAGGCGTGGCTGCGGCGGGTCGAACCGAGAGTGCGGGAGACGCCGACGCCGACGCCCCGGAGTAGCTCTTCCTCCACTTCATCCTATTCGGCGCCGTCGACGACGGACAAATCGAGTTCGTCGAGTTCCTCTTCGAGCGGCAGCTCGGCCAAGTCTTCATCCGAAAAATCGAGCGCCAAGCCAAAAAAGACGCGGCGCTGATTCGCGAACATACGGATACGATAGAAGGGGTGTCGCCAACAACGGCGACACCCCTTTTTTTTGTCGAGAGAAGCAGATCAGTCGCCGCTCAGTTCGAAGTGGCGCTCCTGAATGCGGGGGGGCGGAGCCACGCGGCGGAGGAACTGCTCCAGGGGGCCGCTCAGCGCCATGAGCAACTGGCGCTCCCCCTGGTTGCTGCCGAACAGCTGCAGGCGGACCGGTTGCCAGTCGCGCTGCTGGCCGTTCTGCTGCCAGATGCGACCGGTGTGCAGGTTGACCAGACTGACCTTTATATCGACCGAGAGGTCGAGGCCAGGGTCGGAGGAAAGGCCGTAGGGAGTGGGTGCCATGGGCGTGGTGCGCGCCTGGAGATGTTCCAGTTCGACGAAGACGAGGACATCGAGTTCCAGCTTTTCCACCAGCGCCGTTCGCGTCTCTGCGGTGACGACATTGGTAGAGTCGAAGGCGAGGCTGTCTATTTGCCAGACGATTTCATCTTGAGAGATGACGGCGACATCGGGCAGGTTGCTCAGACTACGGCCGATACCATTGGCCAGTCTGGCCATTACCTTCTCGATATCGAGTTCTTTGTACGGCTCTATATTGGTCGCGCACATGACGCCGATCCGATCCATATCTTCGAGGAAAGGGCGCAGTGCCGGGTCGGGTGGAGAGGGGGCCGTGAACTCGATGCGCTTGAAGGAACTGCCGGTAGCGCAGCCGATTGCCAGGAGACAGATGAGGCCCAATAGTGGGAGTGCTTTGCGCCGATTTTTCAAAAGGACTGTCCAAAGCTGAAGTGGAATTTGTAATCCGAGTAGTTGCCCTGTAGATCGGTCTGCTTGGCGAATTCGAAGTTCATGGGCAGGATGAAGTAGACCAGCAGGCCAAAACCGACGCTGGCGCGCAACTGTTTCTGTCCCTCCGGCTCGAGCAGTTCGTACGGATTGTGGAAGGGCCAGAGATCCAGGTCGTCCTCCTCGTTCCAGGCGGTGCCGACGTCAAAGAAAAGGGATCCGTCGACGGCGGGAATGGCAAAGGTGCCGGGCCAGCCGAAGACGATCTGGCGGATAAAGGGCACCCGCAGTTCGGCGTTGAAGAGGGCAATCCGACTGCCGGTAAATTCGGAGAAACCGTAGCCGCGCAGGGGGCCCATGTTGAGATTCAGACCGGTGTAGAAGGGGAGAAACCAGGTCGGTCCGCCGAGGTTGTAGGCGAGTGCATTGCGGCCGATGGAGCCCACGCCGGAAGCGCGCAGGCCCAGCACCGACCAGCGCCCCAGGCGCAGGTAGTGGCGGTAGTCCAGCTCCAGGTGGGAAAAGGAGCGGTGGGATTTGGAGAAATCCAGGGTGCGCCCCACCGAGAGAAAATAGCCCCGACCGGCGGTCGGCCCGAGGAGGCCGTAGGTGACCGAATCGTGGACGTAGGCGGTCTTGAAGAGGTGAGCGCTGATCGATCCGTGCTCTTCCTCAACGGGCCAGACCTGGGCCTGGTTCTCGCTCACGTAGGTGTAGCTCATGTCGATGCGGCGGTAGAGATCGAGGGGGTAGCTGGCGTTGGCCATCATGCCTCGCTGCTGACTGCGGAGGATGCCGCTGAGGGGTCTGCCGTACTGATCGATGCCGATCGCCTGGCTGGTGTTGTAGAACTGGTTCCAGTTGAAAATGGAGACGTTGTAGGTGGGGCGCTGGCCGTAATAGCTGTAGGCCAGGGCGAAGTTGAAATCGTTGTTGATCTCCTGAGAGGCGATATAGTCGGTGGCCAGTGAGAGGGCGTGATTGCCAAGTAGATCGCTCATACTCAGCTGAGCGATGGAGGAGAAGAAGCCGTCGAAGTAGCCCATCTGCACGGAGACGCCGTCGAACTCGAGCTTGGGGGTATAGGGGCGCTGGGAGAGAATGGATTCTCCCTCATCCGGCTCGCTGGCGACCGGTTCGTCCACAGCGACTGGTGGCGCGACCTCCTTTCCGGCATCGCCGAGAAGGGGCAAACTGCCGGAGACATCGGCCAGGAGCACGGCATCGGGAGAAGGACTGCTCCTGGACGTCAACGGCACCGGCGGAAGGTTTGGAGAATTTTGCGTATCGGTCCGCGTCGCCGGCGACGGATGCAGAGGGATAGCGTCGGCACCGGTCAGCAAGCTGTCGATGGACGAGGAGGTTTCATCTGCAAGCAGAGGCTCCAACTGCGGCGCTGGCTCTTCACCGGCCCGGGCGAGGAGTTCGGCATCTCGCCTTCTGATCTCGGGAAGCTCCGGCATATCCATCAGATAGAGCTGGGAGCGGCCGTGGTAGTAGGTGCTCAGAACGATCTGCCGCCCATCCGGAGAGAGGGTTGGGGCCATGACCCCGCTCAGGGTGCGGGTCAGGCGGTATTCGCGCTGTTCCTCCAGATGATAGACGAAGAGGTCGTTGATCTTCTCGCGCGTGGAGACAAAGAGGAGCTTGTTGCCGGCGGGCAGCCACTGTGGCCATAGATCGTCGGTCGGGCTGGCGACGGCCGTGTGGACCTCGCCGCTCTCCAGATCGTAGATCTTGATGTCGAACTGGTTTTTGTGCTTGCTGCTGAAGGCGATGCGGGTGCCGTCGGGCGACCAGGCCGGGTGATCGTCGCGTTGCGGAGTGCCGGTGAGCTGCTGCAGCTGGCCGCTGTCGACGTCGAGCAGGTAGAGGTCGCTCTGGCCGTAGCCGGTGCCGATGAAGGCGAGGCGGCGGCTGTCGGGGGACCAGTCGAGCGCCTCGATCAGCTCGATGTGGTCGAAGCTCAGGCTCTGCTGCAGCTTTTTGTCGTAGAGATCCCACAGGAGGATCTGGTCCTTGGGACCATCCTTGGCCACGAAGGCGATGCGGGTGCCGTCCGGGGCCCAGTCGACGGTGCCGTCACCGAAGGTCAGGTAGTCGTACTCGGCGACGCGCATGCCGTGGGTGAGGCGCTCGACCAGGGAGCCGTCGCGCAGGCGGATGATGTCGACGTGCTGCTCGACGCCGTCCGAGGAGAGGGCGACGAGCATATCGCCGCTGAGCGACCATTGGGGAGCCAGGTAGGTGCTGTAAGTCTCGTCGTCATCGACGATCTTGCGGCCGATTTCGGAGAGGTAGTCGCGGGTCTGCAGCAGCGGCCAGTACTGCTTGCGCATGTGCGCCGACCAGCGCTCGTCGAGGCTTTTCATATCGAGATCGATCAGGCGCTTGAGCAGCTTGTCGGTGTCGTTCTGGGAGTCCCAGAGGCGCAGGATGCGGCTGACCTTTTCTGGGCCGTAGTTGGCCGCGATGTACTCCATGAGGCTGTGGCTCTGCTTGTAGGCGAGAAAGACGTTGCCGTAGCCCCACGCCATGTTCATCACTTCGAGGGGGATGAGCTCGTCGGTGAGGATGGCGTCGCGCAACACCATTTCGTCTATGGTATTGCGGCCCGAGGTGGTGTACTCGGCCAGTCCTTCCATAACCCAGGTGGGTGGAGCGCTGAGCGGGTTGGACAGGCGCTTTATCGGGCCCTTGTAGAGAATGTCGTACTGGAAGATATGCGTCAGTTCATGGGTCAGGACGCTTTCGAATTCATCGAGGTCGCCGTTGAAGGGGATGACCATGCGGTAGCGCAGCGGTTCGGCGAAACCGGCGACTCCGGGAGGCAGGAACTCGTGGATGATATTGGTCTGCTCGAACTCGTAGTGGGACTGGTAGATGACGATGGGTGGTTTGTGGGAGAGTTCGTGGTGGAGAGTCTCACTAATATGGTCGTACGCCTCTTCCAGGTAATCGACGGCGCGTTCGGCCAGCGCTTCGAATTCCGGCTCGTAGAGGAGCTGCAGGTGCTCGCTTTCGACGATATGCCAGTCGAAGTTTTTGTAGCGCACCTTGTTCTTGCCAAAACCCTGCTGTAGCTGCATGGTCAGGATGTCCTGAGCGTGCAGCCGCCGGACGGAGATCGGCAGCAAGAGGAGGAGGGCGAGGAGCGCAGCCCCCAGCGGAAGGAGCCGCCGTCTGAGAATCGGCTTCTCTAGCGCCTGCAAGTGATCACTCTCCTTTGAAGGGCGGACGATGCCGCTTTGAAAAAATGGCTCATCGTTAAAAGGATGGATTGTGCCGCTGATACGGATCGCGTCGAGCTCCCGGAGTGCGTCTCTTCAGATCGAATATATCGATCTTTCCGGAGGTGTCGTTCACCGCCTGCTGGAGTTTTTCCAGGCGGTGGAGGTTGGCCTGGTAGCGTTCTTTTCCTGGATTCAGTTCCCCGGCTCGGCGATAGAAATCGATCGCTTTAGCGGTCTGTCCAAAGTGTTCGTAGACGATGGCCAGATTGTTGTGAAGGCTGGCCGATGTACTGTCCTGCACGAGCCCTCTCTCCATATGCGAACGAGCTTCGTTCCACATCGAATGGTCGATGCACCAGAGGGCGTATTCGTTGACCTGTCTGGTAATCTCCGCCTGTTTGCGGGTCCGCTTGGTCCGCTGAGACCGGGATACGACATTGCCGGCAGAGAGGTTTTCGGTCGTATCTCGGAGAGTCGACGCGGTGGATGGGGCATCGACGGTGGACTGGAAGGCCGGGGTCGACGAAGCGGACGGATCGCGATTTTCCTCCGGCCGGCGGATCAGTTCCAGGCAGCCGCTCAGGAGGAGGCCGCACAGAGCGGTGAAGAGCAAAAGGAGCAGGCGTTTCAAGGGTTCTTTCCTTCCAACCTGATGGCGGCGACCTGAGAGGCGCGGGCCCGGCGAACGAGAATCCTATTGTCCAGGAGGGCCGACGGCGTGCCCGGGTTCAGATCGAGAGAATCGGCCAGGACCTGGGCGGTGCGGAGCAGCTGCCGACCTCGGCCGCTGGCGACGCACTGTTCCAGAGCGGGAAGATCGACACCGGCGGTGCGGGCCACCTCCTTCCAGTTTGGCGTTCCCGGACGGGTGGCTCCGAGGGTGGTGACGAAGGCCGGGTAACGGTCGGTCTGCTCGGTGGCCAGGCAAGCGCGCCGATCGAACTCTTCGGGGACATCGCTCCAGTCCGCATGTTCGGAGGCGAGGAGAGGTCCCAATAAATAGTGAATGCGTCCCGGTCGGCGCTCTGCGGACCAGAGGGGCAGAAATTCGCGCTCCATCTCCAGGTCCCAGGCGGGCAGGAACAGGTCCAGCCCGTCCGGCTGCGGCGTCCGTTCGGACCAGTAGGAGATGCCGGCGATGCGGGCTTGTACCAGATAGGAACTGTCGACGGGCGCGACCATGGAACGGACCCGCGGGAAGCGGGGGCTGGTGGCAAATTTCGCACTGAAAATATAGGCAGGAAATACCCGGATACCATACTTTTGTGCCAGCCCTGCTCCCTGGGGACTCTCCAATATATGGTTTTGGACTCTGGCGCCGGGAAAGAGTTCCAGCGTAGTGCGCAGAAAAGAGTCGGTGCTACAGGCCGGACAGGTGGCGCTGTTGAGCACCGTCAGGGTGAAGGGGACGGGCTCGTAGCGGACGCAGCGCGCCTGTGGGCTGTCCGGATGTTCGCAGAGAGCGAGCTGGCCGGGGTCCGCCTGACAGTCGGCGTCGGCTCCGCAGACCGGGATTTCGCGGCAGCGCGCGTCGTCGGGTAGTCGCCGACAGATGCTGCGGGTCAGAGAGAAGCCGTAGAGGTCGCCGGTGAACTCCTCGCCGTCGATCAACAGAGTAGGCGAGAGGTCGATTTGCAGGTCGTTGGCCAGGCGGATGTTGTCGCGGAACAGTCGTTCGCCGCGTCGGCTCATGGCCAGGGTCTGGAGGCTGTCGGGATCCAGACCGACTGCCCGGGCGCAGCGCTGCCAGTCTCCCCCCGCTCCCTGGCGACTGCGGCAGAGGATATAGGGAAGATGGCGATCGGGGTAGTCGGCTTTCAGGAGCAGCTGGCGGCGGCTTTCGTCGATCTCCTCGCGACCGTGCAGGCTGCGGAACGGCCCATCCCCCGGCGCCGTGTTGCGGTTGGCGCAGCCCGGGCGTCGCGCCGATTCTCTCGTTTTCTCGATGGCGGGTGCGGGAGAGGGGTGCGCCGCGCCGGTAGAGTCGGCCGCCGCTTCATCGGCGATGTAGTGGAGCTCGAGTTCGAGCTGGTCGGCAAAGCGAGCGGCGAGGGGGAGCAGGGCGCGTTCGGCTTCCATGCCGTAGGGGCACAGGCTCATCACGAACAGGTCCAGCCGCAATCCGGAATCGCTCTGCGGCAGGCGTTCGCGCAGTTCCCGCTCCACCGGAGATGGTTCCTGCTCCAGAGGAGAGGAAAAGAAGTTCAGATCGTTTTCATCGCAGTTGCAGGATGAGTCTGCGGCGGCGGATGAATCCGCTTTGGCAGGCGAGTCTGCCAAAGCTGCGGTCCAGGCCGGCGCGAGCGGGAACTGGAGGAGGATCAGGAGAATTCCAAGGTGCTTCATATAGCTCGGATAGGGTGTAAGTAGCTATTGGATGAGGCGCGGGCAGGTGGATTCAAGCTCTCGAGCGGCGCCGGTAGAGTTGGTATACAGGGTAGGCGATGAGCAGGAGGAAAAAGGGGGCGAACTGGGCCCATTTGACCCATGTCTGCTCTGTCCAGATGCCTGTTTTACTATACTCAATCAGCACTTCGTAGGCAAGGAGGACCAGACCGCTGAGGAGGATCCAGGCCGGCGGAGCGAAGAGCGGCAGAAAGGGGAGGATCCAGAGCAGATACCAGGGATGCAGGGTGGGAGAGAGCAGGAGGTAGGCGGACATGATCCAGAAGGCGGCGCGATACGGCTCAAAATGGCGGAGCGCGGTCCAGAGGAGGGTGAGCAGGAGAAGTCCGATACCCGTCCCTCTGGCCAGCATCAGGGAGTCGCCATCGGGAAAACCGCGTTCGAAGAGGAGGGCGAGAAGGGTGGAAATCGCGCCGTTGAACTGCCAGTGGCGCAGGTAGGTCTGGAGGCCGGCGAAGAGCTGTGGACCGGCGTCCAGGAAGGGGAGAAAGCCGAGAAGGGCGAGCAGGGGAAACCAGAGCAGGGGTAGACGGGGGCGGAGGGAGAGCCAGCGTTTCCAGGGAGGAACCGACCCCGATGGGGACAGATGACTCCAGAAAAGGGGGAGCAGCATAGCGGGAAGCAGTTTGCCGAGAAAGGCGCCGGCGAGAGCGGCACTGGCGCCCATCGGCCGCTCGCCGGCCAGATAGAAGAGGGCCAGCATCATCAGGAGAACGCCGAGGATATCGACGTGACCACTGCCGGCGATTTCGACGATGGCGAGGGGATTCCAGGCATAGAGAAGCACTCGGCGAGGGTCCTGGCAGCGCTGGCGGAGGATGGCAACGAGCAGCAGGATCAGGCCGATTTCGCAGAGCAGAAGGTCGAACTTCATCAGCTGCGGACCGGGACGCAGGGCGCAGACCAGGCGGAAGAAGAGCTGGGCCAGAGGGGGATAGACGGTCGGAATTTCCCTGTGGTTGATCTTTTCGTAATCCGCGTCGCGCAGGTGGGTCACCTCGGCTGCTTCGGGAGGATAGCGGTACGGGTTGATATCGGCGAGCTGAACCCGGCCATCCCAGACGTAGCGATGGATGTCGTCCGAGAGGGAGGGAGGGCTCCACCACATGGTCAGGCGGAAGAGCAGTCCGCAGAGCAGGATCAGGCGAATCGATCCGGCCGGGCGGCGGAGAATGTAGAGGGAGGAAAGCAGATAGAGGACGAAAATGGGAAAGATCCCGATCCAGAAGCGGGGCACATCGGCGCGCAGGTCGCCGATGGAGACGACGTAGAGGAGTGCGGCTTCGATAGCCAGGGCGGCGATCAGGAGGGGAGGAGAAGAGGGGCGCATGGGTTCAACGCCGTATCCGTCGTGCGCCGACGTAGCGCTGGTGGAAATAGGCGGCTGCGAGCGGGGTGATGGTCCCCCCCTTGCTGGAACTGGCGTGGGCGAAGCGGCCGTCGCCGATGTAGATGCCGACGTGGGAGACGCCCGGTCCTGCGTAGGTGTCGCGGAAGAAGATGAGGTCGCCCGGGTCCAGGTCGCGCCGGTCGTCGATCTGCTGCCCGAGTCGGTACATCTGTTTGGAAGTGCGCGGGAGTTCGACGCCGTAGGTTTCGCGGAAGATGGCGCGGGTGAAGGCGGAACAGTCCATGCCCCGGCGGGTGGTGCCGCCCCATTTGTAGGGCACGCCCAGATAGCTGTCGACGACTCGGAGCAAGCGGCTGTAGCCGGCGCTCTGTCGCTTTTCCAGTTCCGCGACTATCTGCGAGCGGGGCGCGCGGGTGTAGCGCGGAGCCGAAGTGACTCCGCAGCCCTGCCAGAACATGGAGGCGTGGAGAAGCAGGCCGAGAGGGATGGCGAGCGCCATCCTTTTTGTTCCGCCAGTGCTGAGGCTGGCCTTGCGAATCGATCGTCTTTCCACTTTTCTGCGCGGGAAGTGGGAGAGAGACGGGGGTGGAGATGGGAATGACAGGGTGGATCCTGAGGGCTGCATTCCCCGGGTAGAATAGTACTTAACTTAATGGTTTTGAACGGGTTGGGCAAGCGAGGACTCGATATGAGAAAGCCTTTCCAGGGCCGCAGTTCGACGCGATTGGAGGTAGTTGGTTGCCGGGAGGGGCGGCAAGCTGCATTATATAGGCGATTCGGATAGCAGATGAATTTCCGGGGCTCGTGTGGTAATCCAGAGCAGATCGGTATTCACAATATTCGACGCTATTCGCGAAGATTTACGGCGAGTAAATTGTGAGGACGCACTTGCAAGTCTGAGAGGGCGCACATGAAGATCGCGAAAATAGAACAGTTTTTTCCGCGTCAGCGGATGCGGCTCATCAAGATCAGCACCGATACCGGCCTGAGCGGCTGGGGTGAGACGACGCTGGAGGGGAAGCCGAAGAGCACCATGGGAGCGGTGGAGGAACTGGCCGGCTACCTGATCGGCAAGGATCCGCTGCGCATCGAGCACCACTGGCAGCAGATCTATCGCTCCGCCTTCTTTCGCGGCGGCAGCGTGTTGATGAGCGCCCTGTCGGGGATCGACCAGGCGCTCTGGGACATCGCCGGCAAGCATTATGGAGTGCCGGTCCATCGGCTGCTCGGCGGGCCGGTGCGCGACCGGGTGCGGGTCTACGCCCACTGGGGAATCGGCGGCGATACGGACGAAGCGCTGGCCGCTGCGAAGGAGCGGTTGGATGAATTGCTCAAATACGGGTATACCGCCTTCAAATCCGGTCCGGGGGGAAAGTGGCGGGGGCACGAACCGCCAAAGGTGATCGACGCCTTTGTCAAACGGGCCTACACCATGCGCGAGTGGGTCGGCGACGAGGTGGAGATCTGCTTCGACTTCCACGGCAAGATGACGCCGGCGCTGGCGATCGAGATCTGTCACGAGCTGAAGGGGATGCGGCCGCTGTTCGTGGAGGAGCCGGTGCCGCAGGAGAACGTCGACGCGCTCAAGCAGGTGTCGGATCACGTCCCCTTTCCGATCGCCACGGGGGAGCGGTTGCTGTCGCGCTGGGAGTTCAGGGAGATTTTCGAAAAACAGGCGGTGGCCTACATCCAGCCGGACGGATCGCACGCCGGGGGGATCAGCGAGCTGAAGCGGATCGCCAATATGGCGGAGGTGTACTACATTCACACCATGCCGCACTGCGCCATCGGTCCGGTGGCGCTGGCGGCCTGTCTGCAGGTGGATGCGGCGGTGCCGAATTTCCTCATTCAGGAACAGATCGGGCCGACGCATCTGTTCGACGTGCTCAGCGAAGCCTGGGAGGTGGAGGATGGGCATATCGTCCTGCCGGAGCGGCCCGGGCTGGGGTTTGAGATCGATGCGAAGGAGGTGGAAAAGAGGGTTGAGTACCGCGAGGAACTGGGCGGTGAGTACTACTACGAGTCGGACGGCAGCGTAGCGGATTGGTGAATCGGTGAGACGTCGGGATTTCGAAATGCTGGTGGAGCGGTGTCTGGGCCGGATTCCGTGCCGTTTTCGCGAGGCGATGACCAATGTGGCGGTCGTGGTCGACGACTGGCCGGATTCGGCGCTGATGGAAGAAGTGACCGGCGATCCGGACGAGGTGCTGTATGGGTTGTTCGACGGAGTGGCGCTGCCGGACAGGAGTTTGGACGACAGCGGCGATCTTCCCGCCCTCATCCGCATCTACCAGGGGCCGCTGGAGGAGGATTTCCCCGGGCGGAAAGAGCTGGAGTACGAGGTGGAGGTGACGCTGGTCCACGAGATCGCCCACTTCATGGGGTTGGACGAGGAGGCGATTCGGGAATACGGGTACGAGTAGGGAGTGGATTGAAAACGGTAATTTGAGGAAGGGGTGGCTATGTCAGATCGACCTAATATTCTGTTGCTGTTCACCGATATGCAGCGGGCGCACCCGCTGCTTTGTGGATAGAATCGAAAATTCAAGGAAAGGGTTGGTATGTCAGATCGACCAAATATTCTTCTTTTGTTTACCGATATGCAGCGGGCGGATACCATCGGCGCGCTGGGGAATCCGGTCATCAAAACCCCGCAGCTCGATCGTCTGGTCGCGGAGGGGACGTCGTTCACCAACGCCTTTACACCCTCACCGGTGTGCGTTTCGGCCCGTTGTTGTATGCAATACGGACTGTACCCGCAGCACACCGGGCTGTACAAAAACGGGCGGATGATGGAGGACAACGGCGCTTCGTTTCCGGCTCTTCTCGGCCGGGAGGGATACCGGAGCCACTCGGTGGGGAAGTGCCACTTCACCCCGGATCGGGATGCGCTGCGCGGCTTTCAGACGCGGCTGACGCAGGAGGAGAACATCTCCCACCCGGATGCGGACGACTACTGCCGGTTTTTGAAGGAGGGGGGGTACGACTATGTGGAGCCACAGGGAACGCGCGGCGAGATGTACTACATTCCGCAGGTCTCGCACCTGCCGGCGGAGGTCCATCCGAGCCAGTGGGTGGGGGATCGGAGCATCGAATTCATCGAAGAGGCGTGCTGTGAGAGCCAGCCGTGGATGCTGTTCTCCAGCTTCATCCACCCCCATCCCCCTTTTGCGCCGCCGAAGCCGTGGCACAAGCTCTATAGGGCGCCGCTGATGCCGCTGCCGAAGGTGCCGCCGGATGCGGAGGCGCTGCACACCTGGGTCAATCGATTCCAGAATCGGTACAAATATCGGGATCAGGGGATCGATCAGAATCTGATGCGTCTGATCAAGGCGTATTACTATGCGACGATTTCGTTCGTCGATTTTCAGGTCGGGCGCATTCTGCAGGTGCTGGAGGAGCGCGGGCAGCTGGATAATACGCTGATTGCGTTCACCTCGGACCACGGGGAATTTCTGGGGGACTACAACTGCTTCGGCAAGCGGAGCATGCACGACGCTGCGTCGCGAGTGCCGCTGCTGGTGCGCTATCCGGAGCGGTTCGAGCCGGGTGTGGTCTGCGCGCGCGCCGCCAATCTGGTCGACCTCTTTCCAACGTTTGTGGAAGCGGCCGGAGGGGATATGTCGGAGGTGTCGCTGGACGGGATGGATTTGCGGGCATTAGCGGTCGGTGAGACGGAGAGGAAACGGGTGTACTCCCAATTCGACAGCGGGGTGCGGGGAATCTATATGGTAGTCGACGAGAACTGGAAGTATTTCTATTCGGCGGCCGATGATATGGAGTTCCTGTTCGACAGGAAGGGTGATCCGGAGGAGACGCGCAACAGGGCGGGGTTGCCGTTCTGCCGGGAGATCAAAGAGGAGATGAAAGCGGATTTGCTCGGCTTTCTGCGGGGGACGGAGGAAGAGGATGCCTACGTGGAGCAGGAGGGGGAGCTCGACTGGAAGCGGTACCCCTACGATCGGGCGGTGTCGGTCGACCCGGATGCGGGACTGTTGATCCAGGATGCCCCCGGGTCGGTGGTCGAAATCGAGGGATACAGCGACTGATACCGGATTGCCAAACAGATGTCCGGATGTCACCGGGATTTCCGGAGAAGAATTGTCGAGCAGCAGGGCATCCCTAAATCGATTTCGGTATGAATGGGTTCCACTGACAGAAGAAGAGGAGAGATATGAAGGTTCTGTTCATCGGCGGCACGGGTACGATCAGCACCGCCTGCACGCGTCTGGCCGCGGAGCGCGGCATCGAGCTGTATCTGCTGAATCGGGGGCAGCGGCAGGTGGAGATACCGAACGGCGTCCAGGTCCTCAGGGGGGATATCGGAGATCGCGAAGGAGTAAAGGAACTGCTCGGAGGACATTTCTTCGACGCGGTGGTCGACTGGATCGCGTTCGATGTGGCGGCAATCGAGCGGGATATTGAGCTGTTTCGGGAGAGGACGGCTCAGTACGTCTTCATCAGCTCGGCTTCGGCCTATCAGAAGCCGATCGGGCATTATCTGATCACCGAATCGACGCCGCTGGTCAATCCGCACTGGGAGTATTCGCGCAAGAAGATCGCCTGCGAGGAGCGGCTGATGTGCGAGCATCGGGAGAGTGGTTTTCCGATCACCATCATTCGCCCTTCGCATACCTACGCTCCCACTTCGCTGCCGACCGCCGTGGGGGGTGGAGCGAACATGGTGCAGCGCATCCGCTCGGGGAAGAAGGTCATCGTCCACGGGGATGGGGAGTCGCTGTGGGTGCTGACCCACAACAGCGACTTCGCCAGGGCATTTACCGGCGTGCTGGGGCATCCCAAGGCTATCGGCAATGCCTATCACATCACCGGCGACGAGGTGCTCACCTGGAACCAGATTTACGGATGCATTGGTCGGGCGGCCGGAGCGGAACCGGAGCTGATCCACATCCCCTCGGACTTCATCGATCGCTTCGATCCGAGGACCGGGGCCGGTCTGCTGGGGGACAAGGCATGCAGCGTGGTCTTCGACAATACCAAGATCAAGCAGCTGGTGCCGGACTACGTGGCGACCGTGCCGTTTGCGCGAGGGGTCGAGGAGTGCATCGCCTGGTTGGATGCGGATGAGAGCCGGAAAGAGATCGATCCGGCGAAGGAAGAGATGATGGAGCGGATCATCGCGGCGTATGAACGTGCACTGGAATAGAAGAGGGAAGATATGAGCGACTGGTGGGAGAGCAGAAACTGGAGGCAGATCCAGACGAATCTGCGCGAGATCGACATGCTCGATATCGACGCCGAGCGCGTGGTGGCCGATATGCGGGATTTCAGCGCCAGTGTGCTGATGATCAACGCCGCCGGCATCATCGCCAGCTATCCGACGCAGCTGCCGTTTCATTTTCAAAGTCCGTTCTTAAAGGGAGACAGCCTGCAGGAGATCATCGCCGCCTGCCATAGGGGGAATATCCGGGTGAACGCGCGCACCGATTTTTCCAAGGTGCGCCGGCCGATCTACGAGCAGTATCCGGAGTGGGCGTATGTGAGTTCAAAGGGGGAGGTGGTCGACTACAATGGAGATGTGGCGGTCTGCATCAACGGGGAATACCAGCAGAAGTACGCCCTGGAGATCATCCGCGAGTTGCTCGAAAGCCACGATTTCGACGGCATTTTTTTCAATATGGGCGGTTTCCAGACGCGCGACTACAGCGGCAACTACTACGGTCCGTGCCACTGTGCCGGCTGCCAGCGGCGGTTCGGGGAGATGTTCGGGCTGGAATTGCCGACGACGGAGAGGATGGAGGATCCGGTTTTCCGGAAGTATTCGCTGTTCAAGGATCGGTGTTTGGAGGAGCACCACGAGAAAGTAGAGAGCTTCATCCGCGAGCTGAGACCCGACATTTGCATCGCCAATCATCGGGAGTCGCGACGGGGTTTTATTCGCCAGGAATCGAACACGGCGATCGAGCGGCCGTTGCCCCACTGGCAGTACAGCGCCTCGGACAACACCAAGTGGGCGACCAGCAGCTTTCCGCAGATGGTGTCGAGCAATACGACAGTGGACTTTATCGATTTTCCGTACAGACACGCGGCAGTGTCACCCGAGCAGCAGCGGCTGCGCCTGGCCCAGAATCTGGCGAACGGCGGGGGGCTCGATTTTTATCTGATCGGCCGGCTGGACAATCACGAAGACCGCTCCGGCTTTGCCGGGGTGAAGGAGATCTTCGGGTATCATGCGGCCAACGAGGGACAGTACGCCGATCTTCACTCCTGCGCCGACGTGGCGCTGCTCAACGGGCCGCACGCCGACCAGGGAGAGTTCCGCGGCTGGTTCCGGACGCTGGTGGAGAACCACTTCCTGTTCGATACGCTGATGACAGAGGTGGCGCTAGAATTGCCCTTGGAGAAATATCGGGCGCTGGTGGTGCCGGATCTGCAGGTGGTGTCGGATGAGCTGACCGCGAGCATAGATCGTTTTGTGGAGGAGGGGGGGTTGTTGATTGCCAGCGGCAGGAGCGGATTCCGGAACGAAGAGTTTGAGTTGCGCCCACAGCCGGCGCTCAACTGCCTGGGCATCGACCGGGTGAAGCGGGTGAGAACGGATACCCGATCCTCCTATCTCAAGTGGGGGGATGGAGAGGAGCGACGGCGCGGTGGGGAGACCGATCTGGTTTTTCTGGATGGACCGTATGTGTACGCGGATTATGCGGCCGCCGCGCAGCTGTATATGAAGCTGATTCCGCCGCACAACTTCGGTCCGCCCGAGCGGTGCTACTACGAGCTGGTGACGGACCATCCCGGTTTCGCCGTCCATCCGTTCGGGAAGGGAAAAGCGTTGTACGTCCCCTGGCTGCCGGGATCTCTTTTCCATCGCCAGGGGTATGCCAATACGGGAGATTTCTGCGCCGTCCTGCTGGAGGAGATCGCCGGTGTCGCACCGGTCGGCGGGGAGCTGTCGCCGATGGTCGAGGTGACGCTGTTCGAGAAGGGGGATGGGAGCGGTCGACTGCTGCACCTGGTCAACGGTTCGGGCCACTTCGGGACGAGTTTTTTCCCCCCGGTGCCGATGGCCGATCTGGAGGTGGTGGTGTCGTGTGCACAGGAGCCCGCGTCGGTGCAGGGTCTCCGCCAGGGAGAGGCGTGCGGCTTCGACTGGGCGGATGGGGTATTGGTCGTGCGGATCCCGCGGTTGGAGCTGTTCGAGGCGATCGCCATCGAAACGGAAGCGGTGGGGTGATGCGGGCTGCGGATCTCCGTTCAGCTACCTCAATGGGATCGGGATTTTGAAGCGTCGACGCCGAGGGCCCGCCGGGAAATCTCATTCTCCGGAACCCCGTAATCCCAGGACTGAGATGGAGGAGGTTCCCGTCTCTCGCTTCGTCGAGTTTTTGTTGAGGCGGGTGGGATCCAGGGGAGGCGTTGAGCCACTCGCCCATCTGGAATACGAAGAGGAACTGGCGCTCAAGAACGAAGCGCTGCGGGATTTCTGGAAATTCCACCAGCTGGGCATCGAGCCGGAGCCGATCCTGGCCTCTCCCCGCCCTCGACGCTATCGGACTACTACCCGCCGTCGAGCGCAGTTTGTCGGAGGGAGGCTGAGTCTGGGGTTCGGCCAGGGGGCGGGAAGAGGGGAATCGGAGCTGCCGCCTTCGATACTCGAGCCGGAGGGGCATGTGGAGATCTACCGGTTTCTTGTGGAGAAGGGGAACGCACCGGCCAATAGTTCGGTGGCCCGCAATCTCAACTATCTGATCGTGCGCGGCTCCTATGATGCTTTTTCGGTCGTCTTCAACATGGTCCGGCTCGACGGGTCGATCGTGCGCCGGTTGAAGATACTGGGAAAGCAGCTGGAGGAGTCCGGGATGTCGGTGGTCTCGGCCTTTGTCTTCCACGATCCGAGTCGCTCCGACTACTACTTCGAACGTGAGCCCCCGCCGGTTTCGGTGCGCCTGAAGAAGCTGTTTGGACCGGCGCGTTTGCTGCTGCGCTCTGAGCGGGGAAAGTATCTGCTGCCTCCCACCTCCTTTTCTCAGGTCAACGAATCGGTGGTGCCGCCCATGCTGGACAGGATCGGGGAATTATTGCGGCCGGCCGGAGAGGAGCGTCTGGTCGATCTGTTTTGCGGCTACGGTCTGTTTGCTCTCGCGCTGAGCCCGGACTGCGGCGAGGTCTACGGGGTCGATGCGAATCGGGAGGCGATCGCGGCGGCGACCGACAGTCTGCGTTTTCACCGGCCTCGGGGGAAGGTCGCCTTTTTCGACCGCAGGATCACTCCTTCGGCGCTGGCCAGAATTCTGCCCGCCAGCGGTGGGGAGGAACTGGCGATTCTCGATCCGCCGCGGCAGGGAGTGGGTGCCGAACTACTCGCCTATATGGCGTTGCGCCGGCCGCGCCGGATAGCGCACATCTTTTGCGGCATAGAGGCGATTCCCGGAGCGGTGGCCACCTGGCGGGAGAATGGTTATCGAGTGACGCGGAGCGCTCCCCTCGATATGTTCCCCGGAACTCCGAACCTGGAGACGCTGCTGCTGCTGGAGCCGGTTGAATAGATATCGAGGAACGGGCTGTCGATTCTAAAGAAGCGGCCGATCCCGGAAGATCGGTTGAGCTCGAAAGGTCTGGTAGCTCTATAAAATTTTGGGAAGTGATCGGATTTTTCCCACGGAGATCGAAATCTGTCAAATCTCCTTTTATATCGAGGTCGAGCAATGGAACTTTGCTGCGAGTTGCTGAAGAGTTGGGCGGAACGGGCCGAGGGTTACTGGTATGATATGCCCGATGAGCCGGGGTTGGGCTGTTACGGGACCGGTTATAACAGCTGGGGCGTGCAGACCAACCAGAAATATCTCAGCGCCGTGGCGGTGCTGGCGACCCTGGGGGAGCTGAAGGAAGAGGAGAGGGTGCGCTGGCGCGATCGGGCGCTGGCGGCGCTGCGTTTCAGCCTGCGCAGTCACCATTCGGGCGACTATCGCTGCACCGACGGCACGCAGTGGGGGCACACCTGGATCAGCGCACTGGGGATCGAGCGGATGATGCACGGGGTCTATCTGCTCGAACCGCATCTCGACGCTGGGGATCGGGCGGCGCTGCAGCGCATGCTGACCAGCGAGGCGAGCTGGGTGTGCGACCACCAGGTGCGCGGCGAGCACGGCGGGGTGGTCGCCGATCCATGGGCCAGGAGCGGTCAGAATGTGCCGGAATCGAATCTGTGGAACGGGGCGATTCTCTGGCGTGCGGCGGCGATGTATCCGGATCATGCGGAAGCGGAGAGTTGGAAGGAGCGGGCACACGAATTTCTGATCAATGCGGTCAGCGTGGCGACTGATGCCGAGGAGGAGGCGATCGTCGCCGCGCGGCCGGTGCGGAAGCGGCACGTGGGGGCCAATTTCTTTCCCAACTACGCGCTGGACCACCACGGCTATCTCAACGTCGGGTACATGGTCATCTGTCTGTCGAACGCGGCGATGCTGCACTTCGATATGAAACGGTTGGGACTGCCGGCGCCCGAATCGCTGCACCACCATCAGGGGGACCTGTGGCAGGTGGTGCGCCGGCTGATCTTTGCCGATGGACGTCTGGCTCGGATCGGGGGGGACAGCAGAGTGCGCTACGCGTACTGTCAGGAATATCTGCTGCCGTCTCTCCTCTACGCCGCCGAGCGACTGGGAGAGGAGTATGCCGATCACCTGCTGGTCGCCCAGCTGGAGCTGATACGAGGGGAAGCGGAGTTCAACGGCGACGGCAGCTTTTACGGCCGACGTCTGGCGGAGCTGGCCGGGAAGAATCCCTACTACTACACGCGGCTCGAGTCAGATCGGGCCTGCGCTCTGGGGATGGCGATCGCGTACGGGAGCCAGCTGGAAGGGGAACTGGCGGGTGTTCCTGCGGCCGCTAGGGCGAATGGTTTCGAAGATTCTGTAGCTGGCGCCTGGTGTGAACCAGAGCATGGAGCGGTGCTGCATCGCTGTTCGACGCGCCTGGCCGCCTTTTCCTGGCGGGCGTTCGGTCTGGCGCAGGGAATGTGCCAGCCGCCTGACGATGGCCACCTGGCGGAATGGGCGCAGAATCTGGGCGGGCTCTGTCGCTTTGCCGGCGATGATGGGGCTATTCGCGGTGGGCAGACGCAGCATCGGCGATTGATCGGCTATCACATCGATAGTTTTCCGGGTGGGTTCGCCACCTGCGGACAGGTGATGGAGGGGGTCGGTCTGAGTCTGGACGAGGGCTGGCGCGGAGCGGAGTCGGCGCTGCATCAGTTGGCCTTTGTCGCCCTTCCGGACGGGCATACGGTGATCGGGCTGCAGCGCGTGACAGCGCTGGGCCATCGGGTGTATTTTCTCGAGATCAAGGGGTTGCATCTGAATCTTCCCAACGATCTGTACAACGGGTTTGAGCGGCGCCTGATAGTAGAGGGTGGGGAGATCGCGCTCGGAAGTCCGACCGAGGAGGACGGCGTGCTGCCGCTGGGGAGTGACTGGGCGCACATCGATGGGCGCATCGGCGTCGTCGGTCTGTACGGAGCCGAGGAACTATCGGTCGATCGCTGTCGGATGCGGCGCGGGGGGCGGTTTGCCTCGCTATACGTGGACGAGATCTGTTTCCCCGCCCGGGTGGGAATGGAGTCGCTCGATCCGGGGGAAGTCGCGCTCGACGTCGGCTGGGCGGTCCTGTCGGAAGGGAGCGAGGCGCAGACGCGCGATCTGGAATATATCCCGATAGCGGCGGGTGAGGTGCGCGGCGCAGAGGTGCTGGGGATGGACGGTCGGCGCTATGCCGTGCTGGCCCATTGCGGGGAGGAAGCGCAGGAGTGGTCGGTCGGAGAACTGAGCGCGGGAGTGTGGCGCCAATTGGCGGTGGAAGGGTCGAGCGACATCCCGAAGAGCTTTTTACTGGAGGCAGGGAGGGTGGTCGTCCTGGTCCAGGCGGAGTAATGTGGTTGCCAGGAGGCGAAACGTTTGTTTATTGAGAGTTGGTGGACCGTTCAATCGCCTTTCCGGTTTTCAATCGGAAAGGGCTGATAGATCTATTTTCTCAAATAGATGGATTTTCAGGAGTCGCGTGGTGATACAGAGCGTATCACCACGCAGAGAACGTCTGACATCGTCAGATGCAATTGTCTGAAAACCAATAATACATGTGAAAAGGAGACGGCGATGAGCGATGCCATTTTCAAGAAGGTCGAGCTGGTGGGCACATCGGAGACCAGTATCGAGGATGCGGTGAACAACGCCTTGGCCAAAGCGGCCCAAACGGTGCGCAACATACGCTGGTTTGAGGTGATCGAGACGCGGGGCAGTGTCGAGGAGGGCAAGGTGGGACAGTGGCAGGTGACGCTGAGTATCGGCTTTAAGCTGGAATAGGGCGCGAGTTTCACTCTCATCCTATAGCTAAGCAGAAAGGGCTCGCGGCGAACAGCCGCGAGCCCTTTCTGTATGTATACTGCTGGATGCTGCTCTATCTGGGTATCAACTCTACCCGGCGATTCTTGGCGCGTCCCTCGGGCGTGTCGTTGGGGGCGATCGGCTGCTCATCGCCGACAGCCTTCACCGTTATGCGCCAACCCGCCACTCCCTGTTCCACCAGGTATTTCTTAACCGCCTTGGCGCGCTTCCCGGAGAGGCGCAGGTTGTCGGCGCTGTAGCCGACGTTGTCGGTGTAGCCCTGCAACTCGACCAGGATGCCCGGGTTCTGGTTCAGAACCATGGCGGTATTGCTCAGCTCTCGCTGCTCCTCTGCGGAGATCGCGGCTCCCCCCAAGGGGAAGTTGACGGTCGGCAGGGAGAACTCGGTCAGATCGGGCATCTCCACCGCCCTCTCTTCCATCTCGCCTACATCGTCACCGGCATCGAGCGGATCGGTGCCGCGACCCACTTCGTCGCCGTCGCCGACGCTGCCGCCGTCGCTGTCGGCCTTGTTGGGATCGGTGCGAAAGACCTTGATCTCGTCGCCGTCACTCAAACCGTCGCCGTCGCTGTCAGCCATGAGCGGATTGGTGAAATAGACGGTCTTCTCGTCCTGATCGGTCAGGCCGTCGCCGTCCTGATCGGCGGGTGCCTCGGGTTTGGGCATCGGAGTCGGAGTCGGTTTGACCGGGCGCGCCGGTTCGGCGCTGAAATCGCCCATGGTCAGACCGAGTAGGCCGGTCCAGTAGGCGTCGTTGCCTTTATCGAGGATGGCGCCGTTCAGGTCGTCGAGCATGGTGTAGGTGTAGCCACCGCTCAATTCGAGGGCCATACTATCCGAAAGCTTGTACTGAGCACCTGCGCCCACCGGCACGAGCATCCCCGAAGAGATCGGCTCGACGTCGTTGGTGCGGAGGAACTGCTCGTCCAGATCGTAGCGCACGAAACCTACCCCCGCGTAGAAATAGGGGTTCCACTTTTCGTAGTCGAATGGGCTGAAGAGCAGCCGCACCTCACCCAGGGCCATGTCGGTGCTGTACGCGTCGCCCATGGTATCAACCTGCGGCAGTAACCGCTCGGCGGTCCAGTCGGCGATATCTCCGCTCCCCTTGTACTTCCCGTAGCCGCCCGAAAGCTCGACTTCCAAGTTCTCGGCGACACCGCGTCTCACGTATCCCCAGATAGTGGGACCAATCTCGTCTTCGAACTCGGTAACGCTCAACAGGGCGCCAGCTCTGATTCCACCACTCCATCCCGCTGCTCCATCCCGACCGAACTGGGCCCACGTCGGACTGGCCAGCAACGCCAGCAGGCCGACAGTTAAAAGACCCTTGCGAAGCGCCATCGTCAATTTTCCTCCTGAGTTTGTGTTTAGCAGTCTAATTCCAGGTTCAAAATAGTTCCAGGAACAATCTAAATCCAGGTCGCGACAACTCCAAGAACAATCTGAATAAAAGCCATTATAAGGGACAGGTAAATAAGTGCAAGTTCAAAAATAAGGACGGGATGTAAATCACGCCAGTATTAATAAAATTAAATTCATCTATTACAACAAGTTAAATGTGATCAAACATCAATTTTTCAACGGTCTGAATTGCGGCGTAATTTGACAGGCAAAGGGCCAGATAGTACGTCCTTTCCAACTATCGTATCAAAATGGTTTTTGACTCCAGCAGAGGGGATGACATGGAGATTACTGGAGAACCGCTGCTCTGGACGAGGATTGAGATCCCGTCAAAATTGAGGTTTAAAGAGGAGATCGAAGGACGGATATTGGACTTTGGCGGCGATATTCGCATCGGCGATTTGAGGAATGCGGGCACGGCAGATTTTCTGGTTTACAGATCGATAGAGGGAGCGCACGACGGCGGCATGCTGTGGGACATGGAGACGGGGTCTTTCGCCCGTTTGGCACATGTGTATGTTAACTTTTGGGACGCGTGCGCCGGTGGCTACGAATAGAGACGCGCCCGCTTATGCGATATTGTGAACTCGCGGAAAAAAGGAGCCTTAATATGTTGAACGCAGAAGATATTCTCAAAGTGAAGGGAGAAGAGGTACTCAGCGTGACCGCCGATGCGACTATCCGCGATGCGCTGGCGCTTATGGTCGAGCGCAAGGTGGGATCGACGCTGGTTGCCGAGGGGGATCGATTCGTCGGTATCTGGACGGAGCGCGATCTGAT
>Ga0233431_1000166_pt1 | contig 150346 bp, 154 predicted proteins | sample SI_118_April2016_FD_179867 | JGI IMG/M metagenome (GOLD analysis project Ga0233431, IMG submission 179867) | Seawater microbial communities from Saanich Inlet, British Columbia, Canada - SI_118_April2016_200_MG | ecosystem: Environmental > Aquatic > Marine > Inlet | place: Canada: British... | reverse complement strand
TCATTTAAGCTGTTGCGAAGCTCTGATTGTGTCATTCTACTAAACAACATTGTTTTTTTAGATTATGATGAGCAGAAATTTATTAAACTACATCCAGCAGCTTTTTAATTTCCATTGTTGCTACGCACATAACTTTGTCAGCACCACCATAATAAAGGTAGAATAAGCCATCTTTTTCAACAGCACCGCAAGAAAAAACTACATTATCAATAATGCCTTTTTTCTCAAACTCCATTTGTGGTTCTAAAATCGGATACGAACTGCGATATAAAACATGAAAGGGATCTTCCAAGTCAAGGATCATGTAACCTAATCGATAGTTTTTATCAAACCTACTTACCCCATGATAAATTAATAACCAGCCTTTCTCTGTTTTAATTGGTGGACCAGCAATACCAATTTTTGCGCTGTCCCACCCATCTGGATTGGGGCTAATTGCCGCTTCTTTTTCTAATAAAATATTTTCTTGATTGAGGTCTGATAGCTCATTTATAAAATCAATAGCTATCTCATGGCCAGCGGTACGGTGCAATACAACAAATTTATCGTTAATTTTTTCAGGAAATAAGCAAGCATTTTTATTATCTATTTTTGGATTGGAGATCAAAATAGGCTCTTTCCATAGCCAATTGTGAGCCAAGAAGTCTGATTCTTTAATTGATGTCAATGCTACTCGAGGTGGGCGCTGTCCGTCATAGGCAGTATAAAACATGTAAATACGATCGCCAAATTTTGTAAGGCGTGGATCCTCACATCCTGAAAAAGCATTTGGCCTATATTTACTCTCAAACTCCATCCTTGGCACATAAATAGGATCATTGGCTAATTGAGTAAAGTTGAAACCATCATCACTGACAGCACAGCCAATGGTAGAAGTATTATCCCAAGACATGGCTCTAAAAAGTAAATAAAATTGGTCATTCTCATAAAGTGCAGCGCTATTAAATACAGCCTGAGCTTGCCATGGCTGGTCTTCGTGTGGAGATAGGATGGGGTTGTCTTTAAATTTATTAAACTTAAGTATTCCTTTAGTATCACTATTTTTTAGTAAACTTAGAAAGACATCTAATCTAACACTCGCCTCAGCACCTACTGTATCAGCTGCTCCATAATAAATTTTAAACTCATCACCTACGATAGCTGCTCCAGAGGGAAAGATAACATTTTCAACCATACCCTCCAGCTCGTATTTTAAGACTGGTTGTAAGAGAGGTTTGCTAGTCCGGCCAATAATTTTTTGTGGATCAGAGACATCCAATAAGGCAGCTTCAATCCCAAAAATTCTTTTTTCTGGTTGTAGGTAGTTTTGAATATGAGAATAAATCAAAACCCAGCCCTTATCAGTTTTAACTGGCACCGCTCCAACTTCTACGTGATCAGTATTAAAACGAGGCAACCATAAAATATGATCTTCTAGGTGAAGATACCAATCGCGCCAAAAATCTGGATCCCAGATTTGCTCTTTGTAATCAAATCTGGCAATGGCAATATGGGCCGGTGGTTGATCAGTGTTAACTGTAAGAACAGCTACATATTGACCATTAATTTTCTCTGGAAACAATGCCATGGCTTTGGCATTAAATGGTGTCACTAAATGCTTTTTTTTAATAATTTTAAGATCATTGCTAATAGCTATGGCTACCTTAATGCTCTTAGCATTTGGTGGCCAGGCAGATAGACCGGTGTAGCAAATAAAATACTCGTCATCGATTTTTGTTAGACGTGGGTCTTCACAGCCATAGTGATCAAAAACCTCACTAGGAACAATGAATTGTTTGTGTGGGCTTGAATTAAACTCTGTTCCATCACTACTAGTGGTTAGACCGATGGTTGATAGATTAAAAATTTGGCCTTCATAATTTTGCTGAGCCGATAAAGCTCGATAAACCATATGATATTGATTATTTTCAACCAAAACTGAAGGGTTAAATGTAGCTGCTGCTTCCCACGGCAATTCTGGGCTGGGCTTAAGTAGAGGGTTGTGCGAAGAGCGAGTGACGGTAATATTAGTCATAGTTTTAGAGTCCAAATTATTAATACTTTCTACTGTGTTATTCCTAATCCCAGCATACTAGGTTTAAGGTGAGTGATTCCAGTAGCTTTAAGATTGCCCAAAAACTGCTTCAGTGGTACGGTTGCCACACAAACACATGAGTCAGCTCCGCCGTAGTAAACAAATAGGGTGTTGTCTTTAATTACAGCTCCACATGGATAAACCACCCCAGCTTTAAAGCCGTAATTTTCATATTTTTCGCGAGGCTCTAGGATTGGTTTAGTAGAACGATATAGTACTTTGGTTGGATCATTCAGATCAAGTAGCATCGCACCAACCTTATATTCACTAGCATCCTTATCATCAACTGCCTGGTAAATTAATAGCCATCCGTCTTGGGTCTTTAATGGCGGAGCACCAGCGCCAATTTTTCGGCTGTCCCACCACTCTTGGGAGCGAGGAGAAATTTTATGCTCACCCCTGAGATATGTGTAGCCATCAAAATTTAAATCATCTACAAAGTCAATTAAGATGTTGGGGAAAACACGATGCATAATGACATATTTATTATTGATCTTTTCTGGAAAAATCACCGCACTTTTATTAACTTCATTGGGTTTGGAAATTAAAACTGGTTTTTCCCATAAGAAATTATGATCTAAAAAATCTGATAGGGTGATTGAGGTTAATGCTATGCGAGGCGGATTCCAGCCATCGTAAGCCACATAAGTCATATAAACACGGTCGTTAATAATAGTAGCGCGTGGATCCTCACAACCTCCACAGCCACCTCCAGAAACAAAGTCATTGCCAGGATTTCCCAGGGGCATGGTTGCGCCTTCAAATTTTTGATTGGGACGATAGGCGGGTTGGTTTAAGCGTTTATTAATAGTCAGACCGTCTTCACTGCAGGCGTATCCGATTTGCGAAACATAATCATGACCTTGAGCTCGATATAGCAAGTGAACTTTATTTGCTGCATAAATAGCTGCAGGATTAAAAGTGCAAAATGCTTCCCATGAGTTTGCTGCATTTGGCTCAAGCATGGGGTTAGAAGTGGGTTTGTGTAAAATTTGAGGTTTGTGCTTAAGCTCAATCTCATTTTTAATTAAGTGTCTTGGGTATTTAATCTCTTTATTGCCCAAAGTGGAAGAGCGCCAAGTGGCTAAGTATCCGCCATTAATTTTAGTTAGTTGTTGGAATTGCCAATCATCTTCTATATTACCAACAGTGGCGATATACTTGGGTTTTTTCCACAAAGCGTGATCAGGGTGGGCTAGCTCCAATAGATGCAAATAGACTTTGATCTGAGTGTCTTGAACGCAGTGAAAAAATACCTTCACCCCTTCTTGGGTAATAAAGAAATTTTCCACCTGTAAGTTACTTGCTTTTATCTTTGATTTATTGAGTTCCTTAATCAAGATTTGTGAAAATAGTTGCCTTAGCTCTTGTTCATTTTTTTGCTTAGTTGAGAGAACTGGGGGTTTAGCTGGGTTGACAGTCTGACGATTACTTTTTTTAAACTGGTTGTCTTCAGCTTGAAAAACTTTTAAGATGGCTTTTTTTACTCTAATAAAAGAATTAATTAAATTGGCAGGCATGTTATGCAGATAGACAAACTAAATAAGTAGTAATTGATATTTAAAACAAACAAGTATGAAAGACATATTATAGTTTTTTTGCTATTAACTTTCAATCTTCAAAGGGGAATAAAATTTTAGTGGCTACTGCTGGTTTTAGTTCTAGCAATAGTCAGTTTTTTTCCTACCTCGTACACAACAATACTCATTAAGGCATAGCCCCCAAGCACCAGCCACTCATTAACCCCCAGTGGCACTGTGTGAAGAATGTTATTAAAGAATGGCACATAGAGGGCGACCAAAAACAATAAGATTCCCGCTGCTGTGGCTGAGGCAAAAAGCTTATTAGAAAATGGATTTATCTGTAGAATTGACAGCTTTAATCCTCGAACTGAGTAGATATAAAAAAGCGAAGCTAAGCCTAGTCCCACAAAAGTTATTGTCCTTGCATAATCTAGATCTCCGCTTGTTTTCCAATAATAAAAGAACAGACTAAATAATGTTACGTCCATAATAATTGAGTAAAAAGCAATTAGTTTTTTCATTTCAGTATTTAATATTGGCTCGTTTTTTTTCCTTGGTGCTTCATTCATTACATCTTCTTCAATTTCATCAAAAGATAGGGATATGGCGGGTGCCGCATCTTCTATTAGCTTTATCCACAGTATTTGAACAGGCAGAATGGGAAGAGGTAGTCCTAGCACCACTGAGCTGCCAACAATAATCATCTCAGAGAATGCATCTGTAACTAGATATAAAACTACTTTGCGGATATTGTTAAAAACAATTCTACCTCTTTTAATTGCTTCGACAATTGTTTTGAAATTACTATCCATTAAGACTAGATCAGCAGTTTCTTTAGCCACGTCGGTACCTGATCCAACAGCAACGCCTATATCTGCCTTTTTAATTGCTGGAGAGTCATTAACGCCATCACCAACCATTGCTACTACCTCGCCGTTTGCCTGGAAGGCAGTGATTATTCTGATTTTATGCTTTGGTTCAACTCGAGCAAATATAGTTACATTTTTTACCACATCTTGAAGCTCTTTATCGGTTATTTCATCTAATTCACTGCCCTCTATGACACTATCTGCAGATACCTTGATTCCTGCCTCTGCAACAATTGCCATGGTAGTTAGTTTATGATCACCCGTAATGACAATTGGTTTAATTCCAGCTCTAACGCATTGTGCAATTGTGCGCTTAATCTCTGGTCTTATTGGGTCTTTTAATGCTATTAACCCCACAAACACTAGATTGTTAACCTTATCCCTAGAAAATTTACTAGATTCTACTGGATCATCTTCAAGTTGATATGCAACTGCTAGTACTCGCAAGCCCTTACTAGTTAGGTGTTGATGTTGTTTAAGAATTTTATTTTTTTTATCGTTACTTAATTTTGTTTTAATTCCCTCAACATCTACGTGAGATGAGAGGGATAATATTTTTTCTGGAGCTCCCTTAGCGTAAAGCGCACAGCCTTTTTTCTGTTCATGTAGAGTCGCCATAAACTTATACTCCGAGTCAAAAGGAACCTCGGCAATTCTGGGCTCATCATCTTCCCACATCTCTTTTTTTAATCCAGCGGAACGCGCTGCTAAGAGAAGAGCCTTTTCTGTCGCATCACCAACAATAGTCCATTCACTGAGATTATCTTCAGGGTTTTCAATTATTGCGTTATTACAAAGCAATCCTATTTTCAGGGCAATAACATGACTGGCTTCTCCATCAGGTTGAATGGTTGAAGAAAAAGAGTCTCCATCATGAGAGACTTTTGTTTTTTCAGTAATGATCTCTGCCACTCTCATCTCTCCTTTAGTGATGGTTCCTGTTTTATCAGTACAGATTACAGACACTGAACCCAATGTTTCTGCGGCCACCATTTTTCTGACCAAACCCTTGCGCTTGGCAAGTTTCTGTGTGCCAATTGCTAATACTACAGTCATCGCGGGCAGCAATCCCTCTGGCACGGCCGAAACAACTACCGCCACTGAAGTCATGAGCATCTCAAAGAGAGGTTTACCTGTTAAAATCCCAATGCCAAAGATAAGAATATTTACTCCAACTAATATCAAGCCCATTGTTTTTCCAAAGTCAGCAAGTTGTTTTTGCAGGGGAGTTTGTCCACTCTTTACTTCTTTTACTAGGTTTGCAACGTGACCCAACTCGGTGTGTATGCCTGTAGCCACCACAACCGCCTTTGCTTTTCCTCTGGCTACCACAGTTCCCATAAAAACCATATTTTTTCTATCGGCTAGGGAGGTGTTTTGTGATAAAATAGTTGTAGATTTTTTAGAAGGAAAAGACTCTCCTGTTAGGGCTGCTTCAATTATCTCAAGATTTTGTGCCTCCAGTAATCTTGAATCAGCAGGAATCTTGTCACCAGGCGATAAAACAATAATGTCTCCTGGTACTATTTTTTCTTGATCTACTACAACCTCTTCACCATTTCTCACCACTCTTGTTTTGTACTTTACCATCTCACTAAGATGAGCGAGTGCTTTATCAGCTTTGTATTCTTGTAAAAACCCAACTACTCCGCTGACAAGGATTACCACCAAAACTATCCAGCCATCTACAAAATGAGCTGTTGCAAAACTAAGGATTAAAGCAAAAAGTAATACATATATAAGTGGATTATTAAATTGCTGAAAAAAGAGCCAAGTGGCTGATAGTTTTTTTTCTTGTGGGAGGTTATTTAAACCAAATTTTTTTGAGCGTAAACCAGCTTCTGCACTGGAGAGGCCTTTGGTGGATGTACCTAGAGATTCAAGAGTATTTGCAGTTGATAAATCGTGATACGACTTATTTTTCATCACTATATACTATCTAAGTTAAGTTTTTTTATCTAGGCTCCAAAACTGAAAATCATTGAACTTAGGGAATATTTAGTGAGCACCATCAATCTATAATAGTAAAAAGGATGGGTCTACCAGAATTTTTACGTTACTGCGGAGGTGGAGGGATTCGAACCCACGGAGCCGTAAGGCTCACGCTTTCCAAGCGTGTGCAATTGACCACTATGCGACACCTCCTTTACGTGGTCACTAGAGGACTTGAACCTCTGACCTCGCCGATGTGAACGGCGCGCTCTAGCCAGCTGAGCTAAGTGACCCAAGGCCTAATTATATCACTTAGTCTCTCCATGCTATACTCAAGTTAATGCCAAAATTGCCACAAAATTTAATTACTCTTTTGTTGGGTGTGATAGTCATCAACGTGGTTGGTTTGTGGACAGTTTATTTTATCTCTAAACCCAAAACTTCAGAAACTTCTCCACAGCTAGAACAACAACCAGAAAAAACTCCTTCAGTTATAGTCCCAGAATTAGTTGCTACCGAAGAAAGTCAGCTGATAGAACTTAAAGAACAGCTTGATGAAATTTCAAATGTAGTGGCGACTTTGTCAGCTGAGCCGAAAACTATTACTAAAACTATCACCCAAACAACTTCTTCCAGTAGCGCTAAAGAATATGTGATTTATCTGGGCAGTGGGAGCACTACTTCTCGTGATTGGGTGGAGATAGAGGGGACTAGAACAACTGTCAATGCTGCTAATTATCCAAATGTTAATAATGTGGAATTTCAAGCTTCATTGAAAATAGTAGGTGGGGAAGCTAGAGCTCGGCTTAAAAATAAAACCACTGGTGCTATTTATCACGATTCTCAGGTCATGCATAATTCTTCTATAGTGACCTGGGTGTCGCGTACTGGTCTCAGACTGCATGGTGGGAGTAATGAATACGTAGTAGAGCTTCGCTCAACAAGTGGTGAGTTGGCTCAACTAGAAGGAGCGAGACTTAAAATTACTGTTAAATAAGGCAGAAAATCTTTTAACTCTTGAGCTGTCTTAATGATTAAATCTTGATAGCGTTGTTGATTTTCTAAGTTTTTTTCTCCAAAAGCTGCCAGTCGATCTAATTTCAAATAAGCATACCTAACCTTAATCTCGTTTGATTCATAAAGAGTTTTGAGTAATCTTCGCAGTAGCGTAAATTTGTTAGTTTCTTCAGTCAGCTGACTTTCTCCAGTAGGATTAAAATTTAAATTAAATAATTTAGATCCTAAAACTTCTTGAGATAAAACTGCGACTTCACCCTCAATGTCGTAGCTATAGATCTCAACCAACTTATCAAGACCACTTCGATTATTTATTTCAATACGATATTTACCTATTATTGGTTTAGCTAAACTTTGAATCACCATTACCTTTGTTTTTTCATCTAAATCACTTTCGGGGTCTTGAATATACTCAGTATAAATATTTAGTTCCAAAGGAATTTGCTCACTTTGGTCAATTAAAGTCACTTCTATTTCAGGTTCATGAACTAGTAATAAATAACTAAGATCTGTTTGACTGGGTGTAAAAGAGCGCATCGATAACATTTCAGTTTGATGCCGGCTGAAAAGATTATAACTGTAGGCAGGGTCTTTAATATGGAGATCGGTTTTATCAGGAGTATATCCAGCCGCCACTAAAAAATGTCCCGGGAGTTGCAGAACTACTGGTTGATCTTGATCTATTTTTTTAATAACAGAGATAATACTTCCTTTTGACCAAGAATATTCTAGAGTAGGTGTCTCCAATTGTGAGTTCATTAATTTAGTTAATCTAGTGATAGCGATCCAGTTCAATAATCCTTGTCCGATATAACCATCAGGTTGATTTTTAAGCCAAGCATTTAATTTAGCAGGATCTAATGTTCGTCCATTGGGGAGTTGATCAATCCCGTGATAGTTTAAGATCATTGCTGCTGAAGTTAGCGCACAACCCCAACGACGGATGGTATATTTTTTTGACCATGTTTGGGCGTGGTCATACTCATGATTTTTCCAGGATGAATCAGATTGTTTGAAAAGGGGAACTTTTAATTTTTTACCATCTAATTGAGGTTGAGAGTAAACTATTAAATTATCAAAATAAGAAGCTGAGTGGGAGACTGATCCCATACTAGCTTGCAAACCAAGAGTTATTGGGCCTATTAAGAGAGGTGGTTGATCTAAAGTTTTTATGATTTGTTGGTCATCTATCCATACACTGATAAATTGGTCAGCCACGGTAATTTTAAAATGATAGTTGTTGTTGGCAGCAAAGGAAAACTCCCCCCAATTATCATAAAGAGAAACTAATTTGCCGTTAATAACTTTTTGAATAATTATTTTTTCATCAAAAACATGTAGGTCATACCAGTTATCGGCATCTTGCCACATGATCAAGACATTGCGATCCATGTGGATAGATGTTGGAAAATACCAATCAAACTCAAACTCAAAATTATCAACTGCCGTTAAATCTAAATTATGAGGAAGTAGTTCGGTGACACAGGGATTGCCATCAAGAGTGATGCCTAATTTGCCGGCGGTTATTTCCCATTGGGCTAGATGGATACCATTAAAGCAGGGTTTTTCGGGATGATGTAATTGCTGATTTCTAACTATCGTCCAATCGTCAAAATTACCATCATCAAAATTATCTGAAAACAGAATTTGTTGAGCCTGGATTGGTTTGGCAAGTAGAAGCAATAGACTATAGAATACTAGCAATACCATGGGGTTAAAAATAATCCTTGAAGGTTACCTTAATTGTAGTAATTAGATGAGTAACTAATGAAAATTTTGCACATTACTCCATTTTATAAACCTCATTTGGGCGGGGTAGAAACTCATGTTGAAGCAATCAGCCAGGAATTAATTAAGCGAGGGCATGAGGTTTCTATCTTAACTCAACGCCATAGCCCCTACTTGTCACTACAAGAAAAAAAAGATGGCATTTTTATTACTAGAATTGATACGGAGTCTAGATTTTATACCAAGTTAAATTATAAGCTTGCTGTGTGGAAGCAAGTCGCTAGACAAGCTCAGTTATTATTAAAAGCAGACATTATTCAGGTTCACGATGTCTATTGGTGGCTGATATTTCTCTCGCCTTTATTTTGGTCAAAAACATATCTCACTTTTCACGGTTGGGAAGGTCAGTATCCAATCCCAAAGAGGAAGATATTAGCTAGGTGGCTGTGGAGTAAGTTGGCTTTAAAAACAGTTCACGTCGGAGATTATATTCGCGAGTTTTATTATGATCGACCAGATTTAGTTATTTATGGAGGAGTTAATGTTAGTAAAAAATTGCCTATCAAGAAAAATAAAAAATTTCAAATTATTTTTGTGGGTCGATTAGAGACAGAAAACAATATTGAGAAATATCTGAAATTAGCTCAAGAATTAAAGATAAATCAAAAATTAGAAATAACCTGGGTAGGTGATGGTAGTTATAAGCAAAAGTGTCAGAAATTAGGCAAAGTTACGGGGATGGTTAAAAATGTTTCCTCATATCTTGCTACTGCTAATTTAGTCTGGGCGGCATCATACTTATCAATTTTAGAAGCTCAAAGCCAAGGCAAAATTGTCTGTGCTTTTTACGATCATCTGCTCAAAAAGCGTTATCTAGAAACTTATCCTGGCTCAGCTCATATGTTGGTTGAAACTGACATAAAGCAAATGAAAGAACAGATTCTAAACTTGTTAGAGAAACCCCAGGTTTCTAAAAAGTTTTCACAACAAGCAAAAAACTGGACCAAACAACAAACCTGGAGTAAAGTTACTAATGATTATCTTAATCTTTGGGGAATAAAATGAAGCTCTCTGTGACAGTCACAGTTTTGAATGAAGCAGAAACAATTTTAGCCCTCTTATTTGGCTTATCAACTCAAACAAAATTGCCCAATGAAGTTATTATTGTCGATGGTGGTTCAACCGATCAAACAGTTCAAATAATAAAAGTTTTCCAAAAAAAGTATTCAGGGTTTCCAATAAATGTTTTTGTTCATCAGGGCAATCGGAGTCAGGGTAGAAATTTTGCTATTAAAAAGGCTCAGTATGATTGGGTGGCTATTACCGATGCCGGTTGTGTTCCTCATGTAGATTGGTTAGAAAATTTGACAAAAAAAGCTCGTCAAACTAAAGCTGAGGTGATAGCAGGTTTTTATGATGCATGCTTCGAAACTGTTTTTCAAACCGCAGTCGTGCCTTATATGTTGGTCATGCCAGATAGAGTTAATGCAGATCATTTTTTACCTGCCACTCGTTCGATGTTAATTAAAAAGAAAGTCTGGCAAGAAACGGGTGGGTTTAATGAGGCTTTAAAAGTGAGCGAAGATTATGATTTTGCTCATAAGCTAGACAAAGGCAATTATCGATTATCTTTTTCTCAGGAGGCGATGGTTTCTTGGTGGCCAATGGAGAACTTAAAAGATTTCTACCAAACCGTGAGAGAGATGGCTAAATATGATGCCAAAGCAGGAATAATCAGGATCAAGGCTTATTTAGTTTTTTGTCGATACTTAATATTTTTATTGTTGGCTTTGGTATTTTTATGCTCTCACTGGTTGTTTTGTCTGGGTTTTGTTTTATTTAGTATCATTATTTATTCTTTGTGGGCAATGTGGAAAAATGCTCAATATTTAGATCGAGGCTGGCTGTATCTACCAGTGCTACAACTCACGGCTGATGTGGGAGTGATGGTGGGGACGATGTTGGCTCTGTTTCAGAGAACTTAGATTATCTAGCGAGAGCTGTTTTCCTTATTTCTTCTTTGAGCTTTCCCCATTGGAAAGATGAATTATTAGGGTTTTGTAATTGAAAAGTAAATTCTGTACCCTCAAGAGTCATAGTTCTAGTTGTATTTATATCACCCTGAGTGCTATGGCTATGTACTTGGGGGTTTCTAAAGTCTTGAGTGTCTTCTTCTAGGATTTCTTGAACTAAAGCCTCTAATCTGTCAGGATCACTGACTACCTCTTGAATAAATCTTGACCCTTTTCTTTCGTCTGCCCATCTTTGTCGGTTTTGCTCTGAAATATTCTCGGGATATGTCTCTTTTGCATCTGGGTCGCCTCTATAAATCAATGTTGCTTCAGTCATACCCCTTAGAGATCCAGCATTCTCTTGATCATGAGCTACTATTCTATAAATAGTTTGATCTAATTCATCAGGGAATACTAGGACTTGATACTTCTGTCCGTCCACTTCTATCATTTTACTAGTTTGTACTCTTTCTATTTCTTCAACTCTGTCTTCAGCCTGACTATTTTCAACTGCTGGATTTTCTCCCTCGGCCTGTTTGTCCAAAAGCGCATCTCTGACCATTTCAGCAATTTGTGTTGTTAATTCATCATATTTTTCTAGTTCATCTTCAGGAATACTTCCCCTTAAGCTCTCCATTGCTGTTCCTAATGAAGTTGCTGCTTCAGCAGGAGTTTCTGCTTTATTTAATAGTTCACTCTGGGCTTTATCTCGTTCAGTCATATTTTTTAAATGTGATTAATTTGTATGATTAAAATACTATAACACTTTCTTGCGGAGAGGGCGGGATTCGAACCCACGAAGCCTTGCGGCGTCAGTTTTCGAAACTGATGCAATAGACCACTATGCGACCTCTCCTGTGATACAAAGTGTGTGCACCCACCAGGAATCGAACCTGGATCAGTGGTTCCGCAAACCACTATTTTATCCGTTAAACTATGGGTGCTAATAAGCTTAATCTAAGCCTTATAAAGCCGTATTGTAGCCTGGTTTGGGAGAATCGTAAAGCCTTATGAACCAAACTCTAAGGGGATTTTTTCTTGAATCCATTTGGAAGCTTTATCGTAAAATGTTTCCGCAGGTTTTTCTTCCAACAAGACTTCAGACAAGAGTTCTTTAAGCTCTTCTTTTTGGTCTTTGTCAAAAAGCAAGATAATTCTTCCGGGAAAGCGAGCCACTTCAATGGTGAGTAATTCTTGATTATATTTTTTATCTACCCAAAATCGACCCATTTCTTCCCAATAATAAACCAAATCCTCAATCTCAATCCCATAGGTAGTGATTTCAATTTTAACTTCATGTGGGGGCACGCTGGAGAGAACATAAGCCAAAAAGCCGACCGAGACTACGACTGCTATCGGTAAAAATTGACCAGCAAAAAATAAAATCAAACTAATCAGGAAGACGATCATCACTACAGTTGTGTAGTACTGGCGATCGCGTTTTTTAAAAGGTCGGCTAGGAGCCTGCCAAGAAATAATAGTTTTTTTGGGAATGGGTTTAGGAATTCCTGGGAAAGGATCTTCTTTTTGTTTACTTTCTGGAGTTGGTTCTGTTGAAGATTGGGGTGAGGGTTCCGGTTGAGGAGGGCTCTGGCGTTGTTGACGTTTTTCGCGTAACATACTCAAGTATTCTTGAGAAGACAGTGGTTTGGCAGAGGCTTGAGTTTGGTCACTCATAGATCAATACCACTATACATCAAGGCGATGCTTAAGTGGAAGAGGAAAGTCTGGTAAAATAGTGACTCCAGGCAATAATGTTTGGTCTAGGAGGTGTCGCATAGTGGACAATTGCACTGGTCTTGAAAACCAGAGCCTTACGGCTTCGTGAGTTCGAATCTCACCACCTCCGCAGTTTTCTCTTGCATGCATAGATGTGGTCTTATATACTCATTTTTTAATGAAAAAACTTTCTGCCCTTAAGTTTTTTTTAATCATTTTCTTTTAAAGAAAGGGCATTATGGCAGGATCTAATCCTGAAGATAGAGTAGGAAAATCCCCAGAAGATGAGTTGGTCACAGATGGAGAAGGAGTAATAGCTGTAGCAATGCTAGATTTAGTCAAAAGTCATCAAGAAGATCCAGATATTATTTCATTTCATGATCCAGAAGTGGAGCAAACCGAACATAGCTTTGATGGGCAGATAGTCACCATCCACTGTGCCCCTGAGGGGAAACTCATTAGCCCTCTTTTAGGAGAAGATGGTCAGCAACGATATAATCCTGCTTCTGGAGATAATCTTTACACTCACTTTATTGAATTCGGGGCAGTTCTTGGTAGTCAGGACATGATTGGTACGGTAGCGGCAGATAAAAGGTGGGACAGTTCTCAAACACCACTGGGAATTGAGATCGATAGGTTTGATAGTGAAGTAACTTCAGAAGCAAGTATGGAAGACATGTTGAGCTTTGCAACTGCAAGAATAGAAGCTCTTGATCCCGCATATGGACTCTTGGGTTGGCTGGATCCTATCTTATGTCAAGAATATGCTCTTCAAGAGTCAGCCATTCGTGATGTTTGGAATGAGACAATTAGACAAGCTGAAGTTGGAGTGGCATTACTTCGGGCAGGAGGCGCCTCATTGGAACTTGCTGGATATGATGCAGATAAGACCGCTTTACTTCAGGCAAAACGCCATAATATGACTGGTATTCCTGAAAATATCGGGATAGGTCTAAATATTGATTCACAGACAATTGAAATGATTGGAGAAGCCAGTAGTATTGAGCTTGCTGAGCGAGCCATTGCTTCTGGGTCATCTCTGTTAGCTCTACTAATGGTGTTGGAAAAGGCAGAAGTTTTGCCTGATGACATTAGAATTACTGGCATTGGGGCAACGCAACAAGGCTTGGATTTAATGAATAAATTTTTAGACAATTTCCTTGAAGGCACTAATAAGGAATATAGTATTCGAATTGCCAAACTATTCTATGCACTTTCTGGCGGCGAGCATCCTTACTACATCCAAACACTAAAAGGCTCTTATGCAGTCTTGGATGGAGGTGATTTTGCAGACCTCCTGCTTTCACCAGAGCAGCGCACAGTTTGGAATAATCCTTTTACTCCAGAGATGATTCAGGAATTGAAAGATAAAACTGGAGTGACCCAAAATCAACTTGATGGCTTAATCATTAAGATTGGCGAGATAGTCTCTTTGGAACAAGCTATAGAGTTACGAAATATTTGTGTTGCTAATGAAGGAGTTGATACTAGATTTAGGGTCGGTGAAATTTTAACAGGGGTTACTTATAAAAATACCAACGAATAAGCAGCTTTAAGATGATCTATTTTTAAACATTAAGTCAAGGCTGTTTTTTAGCTTTGGATCATCCATGGCAACTTGAAGATTGGCTTTTAGCCAACCCTCAACACTGCCACCATCTAGCCACTCTCCATGAGGAATATGAATGGCAACTTTTGAACGTCTAGCTAGCTCTTCAACCGCATCTGTTATGTAAAGCTCTCCAGATTTAACGTCGGTCTTTTGATTCTTAATAACCTCAAATATTTCTGGAGTAAAAATGTATTTACTGATATTAACCAAATTTGAAGGAGCCGTGCCTGGAGCTGGTTTTTCTACTAACTGTTGAAGATACTTAGTGCCATTATTTTCTTCAAATCCAGCCACTCCATAACGATGAAGTTCTTCAGTTGGTCTTTTGATAAAGGTAGCGACCCCACCAACTTGATCTTTTTTAAACAACTTGATCATCTCAGCTGCCTCACTGTTGCCATTACTACTGTAGATAAAATCATCACCCATAAAAACTAAGAAAGCCTCTTCGTCCTTAAGTAGCTCTTCACACAACTTCACCGGAACAGCTGTTCCATAAAGACCATTATTAGGTTGTTTGACAAAGCTAAATTTGGCTTTGGTATGAATGTTGGCTACTTGATCGTAGGCAGACATTCTATTTTTCTTTTTTAGATATTTATATAAGCGTAAATTTTCAGAGTAGTAATGTTTGATCTGGATATTGTGGTTATTAATCACAAAAATAATTTCTTCAATCCCGGCTCTAATTAGATCTTCAACTATGTAGTCCACTAGAGGTCTATTAAGTATCGGCAGCATTTCTTTTTGAATCGTTTTAGAAATAGGCAGGAAACGAGTTCCAAATCCGGCGGCAGTAATAATAGCTTTATTGATCATGTTTGACATTATATCCCCCGAACGCTTTAAACTTAAATCTAAAATGAAACTGCGTTAAGAAAACCTTCAAAAAGTGAGTTTGGAGCCAATTCTTTTTCGCTCACTTCTCCGGTAGTATCGTTGAGTAAGATTTCAGAATCAATTTGACGTGGGAAAAATCCGAAGATTCGTTTCTTGATCTTATCCTTTTTGCGATAAACTAGCTCTCCTTGATCATTAGTTTCGACCGCAATCTCTTCCTCAAGAGCGGCGCTAGCTTCGTTGAAAAATCCAGCTGTTTTCATTCTTTCGATAGCTTGATCTGGAAGGTGATTCAAGGTATGTTCTTGACCAGATGGAGTAACAAGGGTGACTTCGTTTGTTTTAGGATCAAGATTGAAGTCAGTTCCTTCTTTAAGTAAAGCTTTGGTATTACGAGACTTTAATTCTAAAGAGTTATGTTTATTTTCAGCCCTACTTCGAACTTCTATTTTTTCTTGATTCCTTTCTTGTCTTTCTTCTCTCAATTTTTGTTGATACTCTTCATGTTTTTTTTCAGCAATCCCCACTTGGTCCTTGGTGAGTTTAGCAGGGAAGTTAGCTCTAACTTGGTCAGATTCCATAGTTTCTGTTCTAATGAATGAATCTTTTCCATGGTTTGAAACTTTTTCTTTTAATTGCACAGTGTTTCCAATATTGTTGGCCTTGATTTCTAATTTTTTTCTTTCTCCTGTGGGGACAGTTCGAATAGGAGCTTCATTATTTTTTGGGGGGATAAGACCAGTGCCATAAGGCATTGATGAATCAGACTTAACTGAATTCATAAGACCAGTATTTTTGCCCAAAACCCTATCTTGGTAAAAGCGAATTGTGCCTTGATCATCTACCATGATATCTAGGGCAAAAACTTGAGGGGCGGCCATAGCTATCATTGTTAATGTTATTAGAAAAGCGATCAGGCGGAGTTTCATAGGACTTTCTTTAGAGATATATACTAGAAATAGTATGTCACATCACGAGGGTTGGTGCAATTTTTGTGATTCGAGTCAATTACATAAATAAACTGATATAATGCTATCCACTTTATGAATGAGTCTAGTTCAAAAATAAATAAATCAACTTTCTTTCAGGGTCCTATTCTAATTGTCTTTGCTGCCAGTCTGTGGGCACTAGATGGTATTATTCGTCGCAGTCTCCACCATATCTCGCCAGTAATTATTGTTTTTTATGAGCATTTAATTGGATCATTAATCTTATTGCCTATCGTGGTGCCAGTTTTGAAAAAAGAAAAATTAACTGGGAGAGTTTTATTCAATGCAAGTTTAGTCGCTTTACTAGGAGGGTTATTGGGAACTTTATTTATCACCACGGCTTTGGTGAGAGTGAATTTCATCGCTTTTAGCGTGGTCTTTTTATTACAAAAGCTCCAACCTATATTTGCTATTAGCTCAGCTCATTTATTGTTAGGAGAGAAAATTACCCGAGGCTATCTTAAGTGGGCAGCTTTGGCTTTAGTGGCAGCTTTTTTTGTGACTTTTCCCAATGGGCAAATCAATCTTGCTTCTGGCTCAGGGACAATAATGGCGGCACTTTTTGCTGCTGGGGCAGCAATTTGTTGGGGAATTTCAACTACTTTGTCTAAATCTTTATTAAATGATGTCTCTCACAAAGGTGGAACAATTCTCCGATTTTACTTGGCTACTTTTTGGGCACTACTTGCAGTTTTTGTATTAGGAAAGTCAGACTCTCTAATGATGGTTGGTACATTAGAATTATCGCGTTTACTATACATTGCTTTAACCACTGGTTTGTTAGCGATGTGGATTTACTATAAAGGATTGAAAAAGACGGAGGCCAAGATCTCAACAATTTTAGAACTAACTTTTCCTTTATTGGCAGTTTTTATAGATATGTTTTTATACAAAACTTTCTTAGCTCCAACTCAGTATTTAGCAGCAGGAGTACTCATGTTTGCCATTTATCGGGTGGGAAAACTACAGCACTCTCGTACTGATTAAGGTTTGAATCTTTTCTTTTTTGTCTTTAATTAAAGTGGGTAGTTTCTTTGCTGTCATCGATAAAACTGTTTCTAGATGTTGGTTTTCTAAAGTGAGCGCAATTAAACGATCATTATGTTTGTCCAATAATTTGGCAAACTGTTGCCAATGTTTAGTGTTTAATAATTTCCAGGGCAGCGAGTCATGATTAGTTCCAAGAGGAATATGAAAACATGCTACGGGAATTTGTTCTAAAGCCAGGTCGGCTTGAATGAGCATTTTGAGCCAGTACTCATCAATATTTTTTGAGTTGAGACGGCGGTGGTAACTAGTAAAAAAGCTATGTAGTTCCATGACTTCATGCAATAAATGGACTAGATCGATCATGACTCCGGCTTGAGTTTGATTGGCAAGTTTTTTGGCTTGATCAACACTAATTTGCAAAGAGTTAGCTCGATAAACATTCTCTATGAGAATAGTCGCGGTGTTTTCTTGTTTTAAGTAGGCAGTGAGTTTTTTAGAAAAACAACAATCATTAAAATCTGGCTCGTGGAAGAGTAGATAGTTGGGCTTAGCCTTGGTGGTGAGTTGATAGGCAGAGTTGAGACTAGGCATAACCCCGGCAAAAGGGAGACAGTAGAGCTTTTCAAACAAGTTTCTCTCTGTGGTATTCCAGGCGACTGGGCCATGAATACCAATAATAGGAATATTAGCTTTGGTTAATGCTTGATGAACTTTTTGATGGCTGAAGCGAAAGGGTAAAAATTCTACACCGTCAATATGGCAGCAATCAGCAGTTAGGGTTTGAATGAGTTGGTAGAAGAGTTGGGGGTTGAGGGCGAAGATGCCGGCGATGTCGGTTGAAAGGAGGAGAGGAACCTGGTGGCGATAACGGATGGCTTTTTTTATCTTGGGCATAGATAAGAGTTTCATTATAACCACTTTATTTAAGCCAGGACAAAACCAATCAAGACTTGGTATAATGAGAGCCTTAACATCAGGAGGTGTCGCATAGTGGCCAATTGCACAGGATTGCTAATCCTGAGCCTTCACAGGCTCCGTGGGTTCGAATCCCACCACCTCCGCCAAAAGGTAAGTAAAATATTGAGCGAACTATCCTTCCACTCCTATTTACTTGAAATTTTTATTTATGAATGAAAAACTATTGCAAACCACTAGCTCAAAAAAAGATATTTACGCCCATAATCTCAAATACTTTAAATGGTTGGAGTTCTTTAGTTCTCTTTATTTCATTGTTCCCATTTGGGTCATAATTGAGCTTAAATTTTTAACTCTGTCCGAGCTATTAATCGTAGAGGGTGTGATTGCTGGAAGTCAGTTGTTTTTAGAATTACCCACTGGGGCTTTGGCAGATTTACTGGGAAGAAAGAACACTATCACTCTAGGATTTTTAATCGGGGCGATTGGTTTTGGTCTTTTTAGTTTTGCCACTAACTTCATTCAATTTCTAATTATTGGCATACTATTTGGTCTCCAAGCTTCTCTGATTAGCGGCGCTAAAGAAGCATTGGTTTTTGATACTCTCAAACAAGCCCATCGAGAAGAAGAGTATTCACCTTTAATCAATAAATTACAAATCATTTTTAACTGGGGAATTGCTGGCGCTACTTTGATCGGGGGATTGATGTTTGCTCTCAACTTTTATCTACCGGGCATCCTCAACGGCCTGGCTTTTTTAATCGCCACCTTTATCGCCGCTAAACTAATCGAGCCAGATATAGACAGTGAAATCTTTACTCTCAAAAATTATTTAAAACAAACCAAAGAGGGCTTTAGAGAATTATTTAAAACTCCCCAATCCAAAGATATTTCTCTTTATTATATTTTAATAGGTGGCCTAACCTGGCCTTTTGTGGTTGCTCTCCAAAATATTTCTCTCACCCTAATGGGCTTTAATGAAAAACAGATGGGTCTAATTATTCCCGCCATGATGTTGGGGTCTATCTACATACTACATTTTTTAATTAAAAAAGATTTCTTCAAGAAACAACACTTTGTTTTTTATTTTTTGGCGATACTAATCATTCCCTCACTTCTATTAGGTTGGTGGCTTAATATTTATCTAGTCATTCCAATTTTATTCGCCATCTCTCTAGCTTCTAGTACGCGCGGTAATGTATTGGGCAAACTAAGTAATCAACAATACTCTTCGAAAAACAGAGCCACGGCGATTTCCAGTCTGAGTATGGCCATCAGCCTTATTTATGTACTAGTAATGTTAGCTTTTTCTAAATTAGGTCAAACTAATGATAATGCACTCAATATTATGTATCTATCAATGGGCTTGATTTCTCTATTCACCATCTTGCCGATGTCACTCAAACTAGCAAAAAAGAACTATAAAAAAGAAATAGATTTGAATTTAGATACCGAACCTGAAATTTATGAAGCTCCAGTAAAAACAAAAGGCTGAGGTAAAAAACCGTGAAATTTGGCACCACTTTTAGTCACAGGCAACTCCAACACCTTTCATGTTCTGTGTCTGATTCTTTAGAAAAAGCCATTGAACTAGATTTTGATTATCTAAGAATTTGTACTTACTGGGACGAAATAGAAAAAGACGAAGGTAAGTATGATTGGTCTCAACTAGAAACAATCCTAAATACTTGTCAAAAAAAACAACAGTCTGTAGTTTTGACGTTAGGAGTCAAAGCACCTCGTCACCCAGAGTTTTATTTTCCTAATTGGATAAAAGACAAAGATCTAGACAATAAAAAAACTCAACAAAAAATATTGAGTTTTGTCAAACAGACTCTAAAAAAATTTAAAAACTTATCTTGTATTAAATACTACCAAATAGAAAATGAAGCTTTAGATCCATCAGGACCTGATAATCAAAAAATTCCGCTCTCACTGCTTAAAAAAGAAATCAATATTGTTAAGAAATTTGATCATAAAAAAACCATCATCAGCCTATGGGGAAATGAACTATCGAGAAGAAAACTATTGCCAAAATTAGCTAAAACAACTGACATCATCGCCTTAGATCTCTACTATCAACAATTTGTCAAAAAAATATTTAATAAATCATTTTATATGGGGCCACTTGATAGCCAAAAAAAGTTAGCCAATCTTTTGTCAAAAATTGATCAAGAAATCTGGATCATGGAGCTGCAAGCCGAACCCTGGGAAGCAAGCGAGCAAGGTTACTTAGCCCAAAATCCTCAGAGTATCTCTCCTGATAAAATCAAAACCTTTTATCAAAAAGCAAGCCAACTCCCCATCTCAACCATTTTTTTCTGGGGTTTTGAGTATTGGTACTATCAGTCTAGTCAAAAAAATAACAATAGTTATCTTGAAACTATTTCAAAAATTATTTCTGCTCCTCAAATTTAGTCTTAAAATTTCTAATGATCTTCAGCTGCTTCTGCAGCCATCGCCTCAGCTTTAGTCTTGTGAATAGTTCCATCTGGATGATGGCTCGGAGAATAAATTGTATACATCTTCAACATTTCAGTTTCTGAAGTATTAATCACGTTGTGTTCTGTCCCTGCTGGAATCACTACACTATCACCATCACCTACCACATGTTCCTCGTCACCGATCATTACTTTGCCTTCACCGCCTTCAAATCTAAAAAACTGATCGTTTTCTTGATGAACTTCACTCCCAATATCTTCCCGAGGTTGTAAAGCCATTAAGACTAATTGACTCTGAGGGGCGGTGAATAAAACTTTTCTAAAAAAATCATTTTTTAACGTTTCTTCTTCTAAATGAGTGTAAAAACCTGACATAAGTTACTCCTTGGATAGTTAATGTTTGTAGAGTTCATGCTACTGCACTCACTCTAATAAAACAATACATTTAATGTAAACATTGACGCTTAAATTTATAAGTGTGCTAGATTTTTTGGTTGACTTAATTTTTCCTCAATTTTGTATCGGCTGTCAGAAATTCAATACTCTTTTATGTGAAGAATGTTTTACTAAAATTAATTTTTGTTCTTTTGCCATTGTGCCTGAAATAGAAAACTGTCATCTAGAAAACATTGCTGTCATGGCCGAGTATGAGGGCATTACTAAAAAACTTATTACCACTTTAAAATATCAAAGTATCAAAGAGGTCGGTCAAATTTTAGCTAAAATAATTTATGAAACTACTTGCTTTCCTCAAACTAATATCATTGCCGCTGTCCCGCTGCACTCCAAGAGAAAGCGTCAGCGTGGCTTTAATCAAGCCGCAGAAATAGCCCAAGAGTTGAGTCTGCTGACTAGCTCTACTTATCTACCTCTTCTCAAAAGAATCAAGCATTCTAAACCTCAAGCTAAAATCACCAATAAAGATCAACGATTGAAACACCTGAATAACACTTTTGAGATCAACCTAAGACTTCCTCCTCTAGAATCAATCTTAATTATCGATGATGTCACCACTACCGGTACTACTCTCAATGAGTGTGCAGAAATTTTAAAAAAAGCAGGACATAATAAAATTTATGGCTTAGTAATTGCTCACGGAAATTAATTTATTGGAGATTATCCTTGCAGTAGTAGTCTTCATCACCTGAATTATCAAAATCACAAGCAGCATCATTACTATTGCCGCCATTATCTTGTTCAACCTGTGCACACAAGCAATAACTATCGGCATCTGGGCACGAAGCTACATAAACATAAGTGCCTCCTTTAGGATCAACCGGAGTGACTCCATTCATGTGTGCATCAACTGAATCCTGACAAGTCGCACTGGTGCCAGTGCCCTGATAATCAGTTTCCTCTGCATAGGTTTGCTCCAAAGCATCTTGCCAGGCTTTCATATCACCCCGACGCCTAGCGTCACGACCACGTTTTTGGGCAGCAGTAAAACCTACTGAGCCAATCACTACCAAAATTCCAATAATAGAAATTACCACCAACAGCTCTAAAAGAGTAAAACCTTTTTGACGTTTCATATATTTCATTATGCTCATCAACCTGGTGTGTTGTCAATCTAAGTGCTATAATATAGGCCTTACGGGGATGCAATGAATCGACGTAATACGCTCATTAACATCTGCAGATCGTCTTTGATTTAGAGACGTTAAACAAAATCAAAAAACAACTGTCGATCAAAAAGACGACACAGTTGCTAGCAATGGCTTTTTTAGCCCTATCATGGAGACCCTCGGGTCTGCATTTAGGCCAGCAACTCCAGCCTTAGCTCTCGTAGCTTAAGTTGGCATCTATGAGTCTAGTCTCACTAACGCTAGCTTTTAGGTGAAACCACAGTTAGTGTGACAATGGATTATTGTTTGTCATGATCCATCCAAGCCTTATGGCAAACCTTAAGTAGAAGCCGTTTGTTTATTCACGTTTTACTTAATATGAAAAATGAACTAAGTCTGTAGATGGTGTTGATGTTTCGTTTGCGGACAGGGGGTCACTCCCCCTCATCTCCACAAAGATTGATGTATTGGGAAAAATCACTCCTCTATATCTAAGGCTTCTACCTTCAGCTTACTCATTTTCTTTTACTACTTGTTGTATGTCATAGACTGCGGTCATTGCATAAGCTGTATCAACTAAAACATTCAGCAATTCTACATCATTCCACATGTCATCAGCACCAAACTCTCTAGGTTTTCCCAACCATTTGAAATCGTGATAGGTTTCTCCAGGCATTCCTCCACCAGCTCCAGCGCCAAACCTATCTTCACCCCTAATTATAAAATCTGCCTTGGCTCCATAGCCTCTACTATTAGTTCTTATTCTAATAGAACCATTACTATCTCTAGAGAGCTTCACAGAATCAATACCGGCATCCAATGCTCTACCGACAGCTTCACTTACTTCTCGGTTTTCTTCAAGAATTTCGTGTTCACCCATACCAATTTGATCAGCCGATTCACTTACTGAAGACATTAATTCCTTAAATTTATCTTTTTCTTCTTTATTTTGAACTATTTCTGGTGGGTTTAAATCATAAACAGCAGTTAGTGCATAAACAGTATCAACTAACACATCTAACAACTTGTCGTCGTTCCAGATTTCTTCAGCACCAAACTCTCTAGGGTTTCCAAGCCATTTGAAATCGAGATAAGTTTCTCCAGGCATCCCTCCACCAGCTCCTGCGCCAAACCTATCTTCGCCCCTGATTATAAAATCTGCCTTGGCTCCATAACCTCTGCTATTAGTTCTTACCCTAATAGAATTTTTATCTTGTGAAAGATTCACAGAGTCAATTCCTGCATCTAAAGCCCTGCCAACGGAAGGACTTTTTTCTCGGTCTTCTTCAAGAATTTTATGTTCACCCATACCAACTTGCTCAACTAACTCACTTACGGAAGATATTAATTCCTTGAATCTTTCTTTTTCTTCTTCATTTTGGGCTATTTCATCTTTGTGTTCTTTCATTTCTTCCCTTCACTTTTTTTACTGAGTTACAGTATATCAAAATTATTTTTAGATTTAATAATTAGGTTTCAACTTATAAAGTATCCCTTTTACTCCTCATCCTCAATGTGTGTCTTTATGCCAATAAATTTAACATTAATTTCTTGAAGACATAACTCTTCTCAATTTCCCCTCCCCAAGTCATGACCCATTCAACTAACTGGTTCCACTTTTTAAACACGGTGTCCACAAAGATTGATTTGTAAATTTATTACAAGTATTCACCTTTTAGTTCCAGTGATTACTCAGATGAAGGGCCTTTTCCTGGATGACCTGCTAAAACAGATAATAATCCAGCTTCAATAAATGGTTGAGGTTCGGCTTTTTGAGCTGCTTCCAAGCTTCCATGTTTTTCAACTAGTTCAAGCAACTCTCCAAAATTCTTTATTTGTGCATTCTCTACTCCACTTCGAATTTCTTTTAAGAAATTTACCATATAAAAATATTATAACACGCATGTAAGTTCAAACACTGTATAGGTCATAGTGTATCAACTAGTTTCATTTTTTGACACGGTGTCCGCAATTAAGTTCTAGGAGTATTTAATCTGCTAAAAGCAGAAGATACATTATTATAATCTTGCTGTACTTTTCTCTCAGCATCTTCTCTCGCTCTACTTTGCTCTCCACCATCAGTCTCTTGTGCTCCATATCTACCATATCCAGGCTTATTCATTTCTTTAGATAAACCAAGGCTATTTCTCATTTCCTCTTTTCTATTATCATCTAGGTCTGAGAATTTTATATAATTTTCTGCCCACTGAGAGGCTAAATTGTATAAATATACTGCCCTGTGAGCGCAGTAGCGTCTTAATTGAGCTAAGGTTAGAGTCGACAATTGTTCTTCGTCAAACACGTCACCATGTTCTGCAGCCTCAACTACTTCTAGATCTTCTACAACTTCATTTGATATCTTTGCTTTATCCCAATCAGGCGTAAAAGTTCCTAGTTCTATTTTTGGAGGATCCTGACCTAAATCTTCTGAAGTTGGACCTTGATTTTCTAACATAGTTTTTTCCTTTGATTATTTGATAAATAATATCAATACTTATCCTATCAATTTGTTTCAACATTGTGAAGAGATCTCCACAATTCTCTGTTAAAATATCTTCATGTCTGTGTCGGTATCGCTTCCAAATGAAAAGAATCTTAAAGAAAAGCTAACTCAGATTAATCCCTTGCTTTGTCCAGATACGTTAACAACTTTTTTCCCTCAATATGCTAACTTCACTCGTAATCGTGATCGCTTTGGTATTTGGCACACTCCCCAGATAAAACAAAAAATTAAACAGAATCAAAAAAAATATTCCAAAGTTTTATTACTCCTCTCTGGCGTAGCGGGAGGCGGGAAAGACGCCATTCGTGAAAAAATTGGCGAGCTGTATCCCGACTCCATATTTAAAATTATCACCGCCACTTCCAGACAACCACGTGAAGGTGAAAAACATGCGCTTGATTATTATTTCTATGACTCACTAAGTGCTTTTAAAACAGCGATTAAAAATGATGAATTTTTGGAATGGGTAACGCAGGGAAGTAGACTCTATGGCTCGCCCAAAGTCAGTATTGCCGATGCTCTGTCACGCCCTGAACCAATTGCCGTCACTCATGTCGAGATGACTGCCTGGCCAAAAGTAGATAAGTTTATTAATAAAGATGTCGAAGAAAAACCTTTTATCATTAAAGTTTTTGTCATGCCTCATATGCGATACAACAAATATGCCAATGAGTGGCTGTCAGGACAACGCGGAGACTGTGAGGCTCGAATGAGTCGTACGCTTTGGGAGCTAGATAGAGCTCCACAAGAAGCTGACTTAATAATTAGCAATCATATCGATAAAATTACTCCATTTTTAAAATGGCAAACTAAATCACTTTTACGACTAATTTGGGAAGTCTTAACTCCAGAAGCGATAGTTAAATTTCATTCTTAGCCAACTCTCAACCCTCAGCTTGCTCTGGTTGACCTAAATAACCTTTGATTGCTTCCATACGCACCTCTCGTGGCTTACTGCCCTCATGTGGACCCACTAAGCCGGCATCATGCAGTTGGTCTAAGATCCTAGCAGCGCGCGCATAACCAACCGATAAACGACGTTGAATTAATGAAGAGCTAGCTTTGTCGTATTGAGCAAATAACTTAACTGCCTCATTAAAAAGAGGATCGACATCGGCTCCTGGAGATCCACTAGGAGCTCCCCCTATGACACCAGCTTTATATTTGCTGGTAATTTCTTCCTCATAATCAGGCTGTTGACCTTGTGACTTCAAAAAGTCCATAAGTTGCTTGGTTTCTCTATCATTGACATATGTACCCTGAATACGCATTGGTTTGGCTTGAGTAGGTGGAATAAACAACATATCTCCCCTGCCTAAAAGCTTCTCAGCTCCAGGTTGATCTAAAATCACACGAGAGTCAGTCATCGAAGACACGTTGAAGGCAACTCTGGACGGAATGTTGGCTTTAATTAAACCCGTGATAATGTCCACCGAAGGTCGTTGAGTAGATAACACTAAATGTATCCCTACAGCTCGCGCCATCTGTGCAATTCTGGTAATGGCCTCTTCTACCTCTGAAGGGGAGAAGAGCATCACATCAGCTAACTCATCAATTACGATCACGATACTGGGCATAGCAGCAAAGCCAGCTAGTTCATTGTAGCCACTGATGTTTTTTACTCCTACCTCGGCTAACTTCTTATAACGACCCTCCATTTCTACAACTGCCCATTTAAGCGCTGAGACTACTTTCTTAGGCTCAACAATTACTGGCGTTAACAAATGAGGAATGCCGTTGAAACCAGTTAACTCTACACGCTTGGGATCAACCAAAATAAACTTCACTTCGGCCGGACTGGCTCTAAATAAAACACTACAGAGGAAACTATTAATTCCCACCGACTTACCGGAGCCCGTCGCACCTGCCACCAGCATGTGAGGCATAGCAGCCACATCTACAATCATCGGTTTGCCACTGACATTAATTCCCATTGCCCAGGCAAGTTTACTCTTGTGTTTCTTCATTTGAGGTGCCGACAACATCGTTTTGAGGGTGACAAACTCGGCTGAATGATTTGGGACTTCTATACCTACCAAAGACCTACCTGGAATAGGTGCTTCAATTCTAATTTGACCAGTCGGAGCTGCCAAAGACAGAGCTAAATCTGTGGAGAGATTGGTAATTCGACTTAACTTAGTTCCTTTGGAAATATTCAGTGCATACTGAGTCACTGAAGGACCATAATTTACTTCTGCTACTCGTGCTTTAATCCCAAATGAATCTAGAGTATTTTCAATTATTTGAGCATTTTCCTTGACATTTCCTCTGTCTGCTTCACCCCCACGAGCAGAGGATAAAATTGATAAAGGAGGATATTCCCATACAATTTGCCTAGTATTTACTGTACTATCAGATAGTCCTGGAGGGCTGTCACCATCAGCTGGCTTGACTGGAGGAGCCTCACCTTCAACTGCCGTTCCCACTGGTTCTTTTGTTTCTTCAGCTGGAGCTTCGTCTTTTTTGTCACCTGGATTAATTTTGATAATACCCTTCTTACCAAAAGGCAAACTTAACCTAGGTAGCTGAAAGCCTTTGGCTTTTTCAATTTCTTTCTCAACATCTTTGGTAACTTTTTCATCCTGCTGTTGTTGTTTGCTTTCTTTAAGTTTGACTAGACCATCGATAATTTCTTTAAAAGAAAGCTGTAACATGACCAAAAGGCCAATGACCAGTATTCCAAAAAAGATCACATAAGCGCCTGATGGTGAGAGTAGTTTAGAAAAATTGTTGAAAAAATTTTCACCCACATCACCGGTCTTTAAAACACCCATGCTACCTAGCATTAACAAAATAACCCCAAGCAATACGTGGGGCTTTGACCATTTCCATTTAGTTTGAAACATCACTAATCCTGAAGAAATAAACACAAAGGGTAAAAACAACATACTCGAGCCTAGTTCTCTAATCAAAAAGTTATTTGCTCGAGACAAAAGTTGTCCTTGCCCCGAAAAGGAAACCATGACTAGGATTCCCAAAATTATCAAAACAATCCCCACAATAGAATAAGTAGTTTCCTGTTTGATCTTCAAGATTACTGGTTGTTTGCTTTTGCGTTTTTTGTATTTGCGTTTTCTTGCCATAGTAGATGAGAAAATTATAGCCTGAGTTATTGCACTTCGTATATAACCGGGACGATTAATGGCTCTCGTTGAATAATTTTATACAATTTTCGGCTCAGTTTTTTATCAATTTCTTGGATAAGTTTTTGATCTGAAACATTACCTTTAAAACTCGCCACCGCTTTGGCTGTTTCTTCTTTGATAAACTGAATTACCTCTTCAGCTTCTTTCATAAAAACGAAGCCTCGAGAAACTACCAGCATTTTGCGAAGATCAAAATTCTTTTTAACACGAGGAATCACCAAGACAATCATTCCCGCCTCTCCCAAAGCCCGGCGGTCTGCTAAAACAATGGGACCTACATCCCCGATTCCTTTTCCATCCACCATTCTAGGTCTGATAGAAAATTTCTTTTTAATTTGAGATTTTCCCTCTACAAAAGAAACTACCTCACCATCATTGGGCAGTAAAACTTGATTGTCTTGAGCGCCATATGGTTTGGCAACTTCTTCCTTAAACATCACTCGATGACGATCAGCTCCACCAATTGGCATCAAGTATTTAGGTTTAATAACACCCACCAATTCTCTTTGCTCTGGAGCACTAGCATGACCAGATTGATGTAAGTTTGGCATGATTGCCGGATAAATTACCTCTACTTGATTGCGAGACAGCTCATCAATTGCACTGTAGTAATTTAATTCATTTCCAGGAATGGCGTCTGCTGAAAAAACCACTTTGTCTTTAGGATTAATCTGAATAGTGCGATGCTCGCCAAAAATAGCCCTCATAAGTGAAGAACCTTCTTGACCCTGACTACCAGCGATGATGACACATAAATCTTTATCTTTATATTGATCAAGATCGCGCTTATCAAGCAACATATCTCGAGATATTTTTAACTTGCCCAGCTCAAGAGCTATCTCGATATTTTGTTCAACACTACGGCCAATAAAAACCACTTTACGGCGGTGTTTTTTGGCAGCATCAATCGTTTGTTGAATACGATGAATATGTGAACTCATGAGGGTAATAATAAACTTACCCTGAGTATCTACCATAGTTTTTTCAATCGCAGGGCCTGTGGTTGATTCAGAAAGGGTCCTATCTGCCCTTTCTACTCGTAGACAATCAACTAACATGCACAGCACCCCTTGCTCGCCCACTTTTCTCAAGGCTTCAAAGTCTGTTTTTACTCCATCTACAGGATGATCGTCTAACTTGAAATCAGTCCCATGATAAATAATTCCTTCCGGAGTTTTGATCGTAAAATGCTTGGTGTCTGGAACTGAGTGAGTGACTGCAAAAGCTGTGACTTCAAAATGACTCCCGACCTTAAAAGGTTGTTTATCTTTAATCACCGTAATTTCTCGCTTTACCTTACCATCACCCATGCGTTGTTTGGCAAACCCAGCTGTTAGAGGAGAAGCAAAAATCGGAAATTCTGCTGGTAGTTCTGGCAAAATATATGGCGTGGCTGCAATATGATCATCATGACCGTGAGACAAAAGCATCCCCACAATTTTCTTACCTTTTTCCAAAAGAGAGAGCAAGTAATATGTATCAGGGATCAAGATATCCACCCCTGGCATATACCTATCGGGAAAACCGATTCCACAATCAATAATGAATATCTCATCTTCATATATGTAAAGATACATATTCTGAGTAACTTTACCCATTCCTCCAAGAGGAACTATTTCTAGTTGTGACATAAAAAAACCTTTCTAAATCAATAATCTTTCATGATGAAGTATCTACTATATCCTAACAGATCAGTACTGCGGTAAAAAGATCCTAGCATTTTCTGAAGTAATGACAACATCTGAATAACCTTTCTCAACAATAATTCGAGCTGCTTTACGAACTGCTCCCTTCAAGTTTCGTTGGAGTGTTCTGATACCAGCATCAAAACCCAACGGTCTCACCATTTGTGGCCAAACATCTTCTAAAAGCACGAATTGGTCTTGGGTCAAGCCAGCTTCTTTTAATAATTGAGGCAGAATATAATTTTTACCAATTTTAATCTTTTCTTCATCTGTATAGGAAGGCATGCTAATTTTTTCCATACGATCTAAAACCGCAGTAGAAATATCACGAGTATTGTTGCAAGTCGCAATAAATATCGCCTGAGAAAAATTAACCGGATAATCAATATAATTATCAACAAATTTATCATTCTGAGCTGGATCTAGCAACTCGATCAAAACACCCATGATGTCAGGATTAGCTTCTTTGGTAACGCGGTCAATTTCGTCAAGTAAAATAACTGGATTCTTTACTCCAGCCCCACTGATTCCCTTGATTGCTTTGCCTGGCTCAGAACCTAAAATAAGTCTGGAATTACCTCGCAAATCTTTAGCACTTCCCATCCCACCAAAGGGAATACGAACGATTTTTCTCTCTAATGCTTCTGCCAAAGAAAAAGCAAAAGTTGTTTTACCAGTACCCACTAAACCAACTAGCAATAAGATTGGGGCTCGAAATTCACTACTGGCAGCTTGATTCTGTCTGAGATTTAAAACAGAGACATACTCCAAAAACCTATCCTTAACTTCATCCATTCCATAGTGATGTTTGTCAAAAATTTCTTTAGTTTTAGCGATATCCAATCGATCTTTAGTCGTAGCTTGCCAGGGAATTTTTAATACCCAATCAATATATTTACTTACTTTTTCATACTTTTCATCATAACTACCCAGCTCTACTGAGCGCTCTAAAGCCGCAATGTCTTTAGAAATTTTACGATGCATTTCTTCAGGCATTTGAGCCTGTACGACTCTGTCTTTTAATTCTTGAATTTCTTGCTGAAGGATTTGATTGCTGTCAGTCATAGGGCAGGTGAGTAAATATCATTATACAGCTTTTTGAAGCGCTTCTCTCGTGAGTAATCCTTTTTTCGCTCCTATTTGGCTAACTACACTGGCGGCATTCTTTTTACCCCATTCAGCTTGTTCTTTGAGATCCTTACCATTGAGGATAGCCGAGACAAAACCGACGGCAAAACTATCTCCAGCTCCAGTGCCATTAACAGCTTTTACTTCTTCTCGTTGGTATTTAAGAATCTCCTGACCTGACTGGTAGACAACCCCACCCTTCTCACTATTTGTGACTACAATAGTGACACATTGCTGATGAAGCTGCTGCTGAATTGTAGCTAAACTCTCCCACTCTTTTTGATTAACAAACAAAACTGTAATCGATAGACCTGTTAGATTTAATTTGCCTTCATTAAGTAGCTGGAGCTCTTTTTTACCTGGATTCCAAGAAAATTGTTTTTTACCTTTACCTACAAGAGCAAAAATTTTCTGGAGGGCTTCTTGCTGGCCAGAGATGCTTGATAGGTGAATCCACTTGGCTTGATCAAGAGCATGTTCGGGAATATCGTGTGCATCTAACATCGAGGCTGCTCCACGATGAACCAAGATGGTTCTGCCACCATCGGGGGCAGATAAAATTACGCTGCCACCTGTTTCTTCTTTTCTTTCTTTAATTAATAATGAGGCCTCCACATTTTCTTTTTCAAAATCTGCCAAAACTACTTGAGCCCAGGCATCAACACCTAACTCTGCCACCACTCCGGTGTTAAAACCCATTCGGGAGAATCCGACTGCCGTATTACTCCCTCCACCACCAGTGTTAACCATGAAACTATCTATTTCGATCTTCTCATCATATTTTTCACATAACCATAAAGCTGAGGCCTCTTTTTTTAAATGAAATTTTTCTGAACTAATATAAATATCAACTAAAGCAGAGCCAATCGTGATCACATCATGCATCTGTAACCTCCTTTTTTTCCGGACGAGGTAAGCCACATCTTTCTTCTAGCTCCAGCTCAAACTCATCCAGTGCTTTGATCATTTCTTCTTCATTTTTAACGATTTTATAAACAGCTTCTTCTTTTTCACCAATAAAAAAATGTTTACTGATCACATCCATCACTTCATGCCAAAACTCACCGTACAAAATCAGAGGTTTGTGATTGCCATAATAGAGATGTGCCAACAACCAAGCCGTAGACCATTCACTCAGAGTACCTGTGCCGCCTTCAAAAATCACAAAAGCATCTGCATGATCCATCAACCCAAACATGCGCTCAATATAATTAGCAGTTTTAATTTCTTTATCAACTTCATTTTCATGATGACGACCTTCAAACTCAGGCATATCTTTCGGGTAAAAAGTAATCGCGATGGTTTCACCCCCAGCTGACTTGGCTCCTGCGGTGGCTGCATCCATCACACCAGGACCACCACCATCTACTACCACCTTATCGTGATAAGCTAAATAACGAGCCACATTAAAAGCCTCTTGATAGAGGGGATGTTTTTTATCTACATCTGCGCTACCAAAGATAGCCACATAACGAATACTGCAATGCTTTTGTTTTTCAGGGATATTAATTTGAGTCCTCATGACTCTAGTTTAATCTGATTCAGTCTGGTTGAGCAACTGGGAGTATTTCGAAATCGCTAGTACTGGATCAGCAGCTTGCCAAAGAGCACTCCCCATTACCACACCATTAACTCCAGCTTGATCTAAAATCTGTATTAATTCTTCTTTGACTCCACCGTCCACAATTATCTCCACCTTCTTTTTAGCTAATTGACGAATTGATTCTATTTTTTTCAAAGCCTGTTGATTAAATTTCTGACCCTGAAAGCCTGCCTCGATAGTCATAATCTGCACTACATCTAGTAGATCCCAGCTCTCAGGATCAATTGCTTCCACGGGGGTGTGTAGATCTAAAGATAGACCCACCTGCCAATTATTATTCTTAACTTCTTGGCAATAATCATCCTGATGACTCATTCGCTCTACCTGAGCAATTACTGCTCTAACAGGCAAGTCTTCCTTGATTGAGACAATCTCTTGAACAAAATCCATTGGCTCATCAGCCATCAAATGAAAATCGAGAGTCAAATCGTCATATTCTATGTTGGTCATATCTAACGGACTTAGAGTCAAATTATCCGCAAAAGAGCCATCGATCACATCCACTTGAACAACCTCGATTGCGTTGCTTTCTACCACCAACGATAATTGGTCTCGATACTCATCAATAGATGAAGTCAAAATACTAGGATAAAGCTTCATAGGCGGTAATCTTTTGTAAACGACGAAGGAATCTCTCTTCTGGCTCAAAAGCTGTGGTAAGAAAAACTCCGACCATTTCTTGAACTTCACTCAAGGTAGAATGATCGGCAGAAATAGCTAATATATTTAGGTCATCATGTTGACGAGCGTGTTTGACTTCTTCAGCATTAATCCCGGTTGAGGCTCTGATTCCTGTGACTTTATTAGCGGCAATATTTACCCCGACTCCCGATCCACAAATCACAATTCCCTTGGCTTCATTGTCTTGTTGTACTTTTTTTGCTACTGCCAAAGAATAGTCAGGGAAATCATCTGCTGGATCATATTTATCATTTCCACAATCAATAACTTCATGACCTTGATCTTCCAGCCAAGGCAAAAGTTGTTCCTTCATCTTAAACCCACGGTGATCTGCTCCAAGGTAAATTTTCATAATTTAATTATGCTCATTTTTATCATTTTTTTTATCATTTTTACTATTAAACCTATCTTTCTCAACATTTTTGCGCTTATCATGATCTTTTTCTTGTTTGTCTTCTTCGCGTTTGATTTTCTTTTTTTTCTGTTCTTCCTTTTTTTCTTGCTGATGATTTTCTTTATCTTTTAAGTCTTTAGAGCTACTTACGACAACTTGCTCAAGTTCTTTAATTTGTTGCTTAATTTCTTTTTGTGTTTCTTCAATTGTTTCTTTTACTTCCTCAGGTGGAGGTGATATTTTGGTTTCTTTTTGTTCGACTGGCTGCGCAACCACCTGCTGTTTTTCTACAGGACTATCTTGAATTGTATTTACTTGTTTCTGGACTTGGTTTTTGATTACTGGTTGTTGAATATTTTCTGCTTGAGTGTTGCTAAACGTGGGTTTAGTTTCTACTATTTGCTGACTAACAGTTGCTTTCTGTTGTTCTAGACTAACTTGAGTTTCTCTTAGGGTTTCAATATATTCATTAGCCAATTCAATTTGCTTATTCTGATTTTGAACTTGTCCAATTGAATCTGAAGTCTCAACAACTTGCTCATTCAAGTTTTTCAAGCCATCAACAACATAGGCTGTCGAAGCTATTTCTTCTACTTCTTGCAGGCGTCTTTTAGTAAACTTCATCTGCAAATCACTGGTAGAAGCATATGAAGGACTAGTAATCAAAAGTGCTACTTTTTCCAAACCTAGTTTAACTGGATACATAACTTCACCAGGAACTGCATTACTAGAAGCTAAAATTAATCCCGCCGGTACAAATAAAACAACCAAGGCTATCCATGTAGCTCGATTTAGAAATTTTTTAACTGTCATAGTATTTACTATCTCTTAATTATTCTCAAAATCCAAGCTCCGCTCTTGATTCTTCACTCATCATATCAGTCGTCCAGGGTGGGTCAAAGGTCAACTCAACTGAAACGTCTTTTTCTACATCCAAACCATCTATATCCCGCAAAGAATCTTTGACAATCGTATCAAAAACACCTGCTAAGGGACAACCTGGTGTGGTAAGGGTCATGACTATCTGGATAGTTTTTGTTACCTTAACCTCATAAATTAATCCTAAGCTGACAATATCAATATTAAGCTCTGGATCCATCACTGTTTTGAGTTTTTCCCAAATTAATTTTTCGGTTGGCATAGCTTCATTTTAAACAAAAAAACCCTTGGTTTCGACCAAGGGTTTTCTGAATTTTATATAAAAAATTTATTCTTCAGTACGAACTTTTCGGAGCACTGGCATACCAGTTCTCTCAGTCTCGACTACTTCCATGCCAGCTGGCACTTCTTGAAGTGCTTGTTCTGGACGAACGTCTCGAGCAAAGTAATAAATTCGTTGCACTCTACCGTTCTTGAGTGTTACTTCACGGGTGTGCAAATAGTAGGTTTGACCCTTACTATTGGTGTAACTGTAGGCATCTGCCATAGATACTCCTTTTTATAGTTCCCCCGGTGACTCGGGGATTTATTAATATTGCTATAGCCTATCATACTCGACTAGCTTATCAAGGACAAGTTTTGGTTGGCTATTGCATCTTTTCCAAAACTCCTCGTAAAAGAACCTGTTCTGTCAAGTTGTCATCAACCATTTCCTTACTCACTACGACTTCAAAAGGAAGAGTCTCAGCAGAGATAGCAGCGCTACCAGTGTACCCACCTTTGAGCATTTGTAAGACAAAAGCTTTACGGACAGCTCTGCCTTCAACTTCTTTTAACCAAACCTGATATTTAGCCACTTCTTCTTCAGGAAGAGAGGCTGAAACACTAAATCTGATTTTTCCTTCATCAAATTCATATCTAACTTCACCCATGGCTGATTCTTCTTCACTTTCTAATTCTAGAGTTTCAACGTCTTTAACTCCATTTAAAGTAAAGCCGCGCTCAGTTTGAGTTAGATCTTCAATCTCAACTCCTTGAGCAAATTCAGATATCATGCCCATCTGCTCATTACGAAGACGGTACCAACGCATCGCCAAAATAGCGACTAAAACGATGGCTGCTGTAGGAAATACGAAAGGTAAAAATTGTTTGAGCTGATTCATGAGCCCTCCATTGGTCTAGTTGTTAATAACTGACTCAACTATTTGTATTAATTGAGAGGCAGGGCTAGGTTGACCGTTAACATAAAAAGTTGGTGTGCCTTGAATGTTAAGTTGACCTCCCGCAACAAGATCTTCGTTGACGAGTGATTTGATATGGTCTGATTCAATTCTCTCCAAAAAGGTAGCTTTGTCAATGCCCAGTTCCTCGGCATAAACAGCCAGTTGCTCGACTAGATCTTCTTTTTTCTCGAGTTGAGACCAGATTGATTGATTTTCAAATAACAGATCGTGATAATTCCAAAAGTTATCCATCTCTGCAGCTGCCTCTGAAGCCTGAGCGGCTAATTGAGCATTAGGATGAATTTGATTGAGTGGAAAATGACGATAAATTAAACGTACTTGGTCTGGATATTGAGCCAAAACTTGGTTAACAACAGACTGAGTAACTCTACAGGCTGGACACTGGAAATCACTAAACTCCACAATTGTGACTGGGGCATCATCAGAACCTTTGGCATGAACATCTTGAGTAATTAATTCAGATTGATCTACTACTGCTTGCTGTTGAGTAGTATTTTTTGAAAAAACAAGAACTACTCCAAAAATTAGAGCTGCAGTAGCTACTAAGGTACCTAACAACAAAGGTAAGTTTTTCATAAATCTTCTCCTGGCAGTGGCCAAACTTGCTCGCCGGTTTGCGTATTAGTCACAATTACAGCCATCGTCGGACAACTTTGAGCCGCTAATAATATAGTCTCATCATCATTACCATTTTGAGAAAGAATAATCGCAATCTCCTCTTCATCTAAATCAAAAACCTGAGGAGCTATAGCCACACAACTGGCAGCGCTGATGCACTTATCACGAATCACCTCTACTTTGTATTTACCTATTTGTTTGGCTTGAGTTGGCATAAAGCTGCTCCTTAATAAAATTTCTCTATAAATACTAACTCTTTGTTTACCCCTTGTCCAATTAATAAAGCAGTCACATCACTGACCATTTGTTTATTGCCACATAGAAAATAGGCCGCATTAGCAGACAAACTATGAACACTCAAACAATCAGTCACTCGACCACGACAAAGAGTCCAGGCTGTAGGAGCCTGTGAAAGAGTGGGATGAAAATGAAAATTAGCAAAAGAATCATCTAGATCTTCTAATTCATCTAGCCAAAATAAGTCTTCTGGATGACGCATTCCCCAATAGAGAGTAATCTGTCGCTGATCTTGTTTATTTCGTAACTGATCTTCAATCATGGATTTAAATGGAGCTATCCCTGCTCCGATGGCCACAAACACCAAATCATCCACCGCTAAATCATCAGGAATAACAAATCTTCCCACGGGTGCCAGGATATCTATCTCAGCTCCAAATTGGATATTTTTAAAAAATCTACTTCCAATGCCATCAGGTGAAATGTCGACCAGAAGATTGAACCGATGATCAATTTCTGGAGTACTAATGATAGAGTAACAGCGACGCTCTCCTTGCTCATTGACCTTGACGGAGACATACTGCCCAGCCTGAAATTCTAATCGATGGGGCTTTATTAGTTCAAAACTAAATTGAATAAATTTATCATTTAAATCTAATTTCTCTTCCAAACGAGCCCGATACACTTGTGGAGTCACCATACGACGCATCGTAGCAGATGATGAAGATGATGAGAACTATAAATTTTCTAGCCAATGACGCCCATGCCAAAGACCCAAAGCCATTTTAGCAATAATTGCGTATTCCTCGGTTCGATCGACAAAACCCTGAGTGATCACTCCAATCATGCCCTGTTTGCTTCTAATGTCGTCTTCTCCCACTATTCCAGCGGTAACTGGACCCATTTCTTCTCCAGCCCTAATTTTATCAGCAATTACAGTTGGGACAAGAAAACGAGCTCCGTTGGAAAAAAATAGCTCTCCTTCTAAGTCTATGACTGCAGCCCAAACGGTAGTCCACATCACGTCATCTTTGTCGTAAAAAACTCCTCCTTCTAACCCCACTCCCAGAAAATTACGATCAAGACCATTTTTTTGAGCAATTTCCAATACAGCTCGAGCTCTATTTTCTGCTCCCTGCTTAGTGAGCAAATCACCAATTGGCTGTTCAGGAATTCCGCTTTCTGTCTCAAAACCCTTTACTTTTACTTCTGGCCAGGTCTCACTAGCCGCATTGATAACAGCATTAATTTTGACTGGATTAGTAGAGGCGACGTAGATCTGCATTATTTTTTATCTTGGAAAACTTTCTTGACCGCCATTAAACCCATCATCATGCACTTTTCTCTAGAAGGAGTAATTACTTCTAATCCTAAAAGTTGTTTGAGGTCAGCAGCAGTTATTTTTGCTACTTCTGCTGGGCTCATCCCCTTTACTTTAGCTGATAGAAAACTCATGCTGGCCATGCTAACTACACAACCTGCCCCCTCCCAACCAATATCTGCGATTTTTTGACCTGACTCATCTAGTTTTATATATACTTCAACACTATCGCCACAAGATGGATTAACCTGTTTTTTGGTGATATCTGCCCCTTGTAGGGGACCATAATTTTGAGGATGACGAGCTTCAGTGATAACTGTCTCTCGATATAAATCTTCTGTCATGATTTAAACACTTGCTTGATTTTTTCCAATCCCTTTACCAGAGCGTCAATATCATTTTTGGAAGAATAAACAGCAAAACTAGCTCTTGTGGTGGCTTGCCATTTAAAATGGTTGTGTAATGGCATGGTGCAGTGATGCCCAGAACGAACCGCCACGCCTTCGCTATCTAAAATTTGAGCAATGTCGTGAGCATGAACAACTTGATGTAAAAATGCTACCGAACCCAAGCGATCTAGCTCTCTCCCATGGATTGGCTCCACAGGACCGATGATTTTTATTTCTGGAATTTGACTCAGTTTTTTTAGAGCATAGAGCACTAGCTCTCGGTCGTGTTGTTCAACCTTCTTCATGTCGAGTTTTTTGAGATATTTACAAGCTGCAGCCAAACCTACTACCGAAGCCACATCAGGAGTTCCAGCTGTGAAACGATCAACTAAGTCAGGATTAAACTCAGTTTCTTCTGGTAAGACTGAAAAAATCATTCCTCCACCAAATAACCAAGGTCGCATCTCTTCTGACTCGAGCAATTCTTTTTTTACTAACAACCCACCTACACCCATTGGAGCTAACATTTTATGACCACTAAAGACATAAAAATCTGCACCCAGCTGACGAAAATCAATCTTCATGTGCGGAGCTGACTGAGCGCCATCAATTAACAGTCGAAGGGGTTCATCTTTTTGATGCTTAGTAATTAGCTGTCGAATTTTTTTGAGGGGGTTAACCGTACCAGTGGTATTTGAAACATGAACTAAAGCCAATAAACGAACTGGCAGGGTTTCAAGTTTTTGCTCCAGATCTTCTAGATCTAGCCGACCATTTTCATCAATGCCAATGAATTCTAGCTTAGCGCCAGTTCTTTTGATAACTTCCTGCCAAACTACAAAATTGGCGTGATGCTCCATCAGGCTAGTTAAAATAACATCATCTTTTTTGAGATTATTATCTGCCCAACCATAGGCCACTCCATTGATGGCTTCAGTGGCGTTACGAGTAATGATTAACTCTTCTACATCAGCGCCAAAAAATTTGGCAATAGTTTGTCGACTCTCTTCAAATACAGTCGTGCTTTCATCAGAAAGTCGATGAACACCGCGATGAACATTGGCGTTGTGCTGGGTGTAATAATTGGTGATGGCCTCGATAACTTCTTCAGGTTTTTGCGAGGTGGCGGCATTATCTAGATAAATCAGTGGCTTATCATTCACATAACGAGATAAAATTGGAAATTGTGACTTTATCATTTGTGAGCCTAACATAGGCTTGATTTTACCACCGCTAGACTAATAAGATATAATTAGTTAATATCAAAGACTTAAGGAGAGCTCTAGAATGAATGAGGACGAAAAAAATACTCCAATCCAACAGGCCCAAATTGATTCTGGTTCAGGGATTCCCCCTTCTCGTAATGAACCGATTAACCCCGAAAAGTTTCCGGATGATGATGGTATTGGTGGGATTACAGAAGCGGCTGAGGCTGAAGTTGCTAGACAAATAGAAGTGGATGGCTCAATAGGTGGTTCAAATACCTAGATCATCTCTTTAAAAACCCCTCTACAATTAATTTTGTTGCTTGTTTTTTATTCAAACCCCGACTCATTAAATAAAACAAGTGTTCCTCAGAAATATTACTAATGCTGACCGCGTGAGAGCATTTGACATCATCGGTCATGATTTCTAGATCTGGAATAACTTCCGCATGAGCTTGATCAGATAATAATAAAATTCTTTCAGTTAAAAATGAACTGCTATTGCTACAATTTCTATCGATGATAACTTTGCCACTAAATTTAAGACTACTCTTATCTCTGGCTACACCTTTGAGAGTAGTGATTGCTCGAGTATGGGGAGCCTGGTGATGAATAATCACCTCCACCCTTACTTGCTGATTACCTTTAGTCTCAAAAGTCCCCACCACCTCAACTTCTTCACCAACGTTTTTGAGCTCAATCTCATGTTTGCCAGGTTTTTTTAATTCAATTTTTCTCATCCAACGCTGCCTTCCATTTCGTGATCAATGAGTCTATTCATCTCGACTGCATATTCCAAAGGCAACTTACGCACCAAATCTTCGATGAAGCCATTGACGATCATCTTGCGCGCATTCTCTTCAGTGATACCACGGCTCATCAGATAAAATAATTGATCATCACCAATTTTAGAAACTGTGGCTTCATGCTGGACCTCCACTTGTGAATTAAAAACTTTCTCGACAGGATAAGTATCTGAGCGAGAATCAGCATCCAACAGTAAGGCATCGCAAATAACGGTATTTTTACTGTGATGAGCTTGAGGACCAATATTAACCTCGCCTCGGTAGCTAGCTCTACCGCCATCTTTACTAATGGACTTTGAGATAATGGTGGAGCTAGTGTGAGGAGCAAGATGAACCGCTTTAGCTCCAGTATCTAGATGTTGTCCTGCTCCAGCCAAAGCCATCGACAGAGTTTCACCCCGAGCGCCCTCGCCCGCCAAAATAAAACCTGGATACTTCATCGTCACCTGGGAGCCCATATTGAAATCAGTCCAGATCATTTCACCGTCTGCTTCTACATAAGCTCGTTTGGTGACAAGATTGTAAATATTTTTATACCAATTTTGGACCGTGGTGTACTGACAACGAGCCCCTTTTTTAACAAAAATTTCTACCACCGCGCTGTGTAATGAGCTAGATGAAAAATTAGGCGCCGTACAACCCTCGATGTAGTGAACTTTTGCTCTCTCATCAACGATGATTAGAGTTCTTTCAAATTGACCAGCGTTTTCTGAATTAATTCTGAAATAAGTTTGAAGCGGTAGCTTCACCTCTACACCCGGTGGCACATACACAAATGAACCCCCAGACCAAACGGCAGTATTTAAGGCAGCAAATTTATTATCTCCCGCAGGAATAACTTTGCCAAAATATTCTTTAATTAAAGCTTCATGTTTCTTTAAACCCTCATCCATAGATAAAAACTCAACGCCATGCTTGGCCCAAACATTTTTCAAAGAGCCATAAACTACCTCACTATCATATTGAGCTTTGACTCCAGCCAATACTTCTCGCTCAGCCTGAGGAATACCCAAACGCTCAAAAGTAGCTTTAACTTCAGCCGGCACATCCTGCCACGATGAAGCCTGCCCATCAGTGGGTTTCAAGTAATACTTAATTTGATCAAAATTAATGGCTGATAGATCAGCTCCCCAGTTGGGCATCGGTTTGGATTTAAAAATCTCATAGGCTTTAAGCCGTTGCTCTAACATCCATTGAGGTTCATTTTTGAGATGAGAAATCTCTTGAACGGTTTTTTTACTCAACCCCGGTTTGGAGATATGTTTGTAAGAGGTAGTGGGATAAGAATAGCCATGCTTATAGCCATCTTTTTTTAGCCTCTTGTCTAAAGCTGGAGTTTGTTTTTGTGCAAAGCGAGCCATGAAATTAGCTCCATTTCCCATAACCATCTTGTTCTAATTGTTTAACTAACTGCCCATTACCATTTTTGACTATCTTTCCTCCCACCATCACGTGAACAAAATCGGGCTTAATATAATCTAGAATGCGTTGATAATGAGTGATCAAAAGCACTCCAGTTTGATATTTTTTAATATTTTGTTTAATTCCAGCTGCCACAATTTTAATCGCATCGATATCTAAACCAGAATCAGTTTCATCTAAAACTGCAAATTTTGGTTCTAAAACCGCCATTTGTAAAATTTCTAATCTTTTCTTTTCACCACCAGAAAAACCTTCGTTTAAACCACGTCTAAGAAGCTCTGGATTAACTTTCAATTCTTGAGCCAGTTTTTCTAGATATTTTCGAAAAGCCAACACTGAACTAAATTGTTTTTTCTTATCATCTTTGAATCTAGCTTGATAAGCTTGACGTAAAAAATTCTGAACTTTTACGCCCGGAATTTCTACAGGATATTGAAAAGCTAAAAATAAGCCAGCTTGAGATCGCTCATCAGGAGACATTGTTAATATATTCTGATAATCGAGCTCAACCTCTCCTAAGGTAACATTGTAGGCTGGATGTCCGGCTAGCGTATGAGCCAAAGTTGACTTACCTGAGCCATTGGGACCCATAACCACATGAACTTCGCCTGGCTTAATTTTAAGAGAAACACCCTTCACAATATTTTTCTTTTCTATAGAAACATGGAGATTATCAATCAGTAAGGATGACATGATTATTATTGATGTTTAATAACTGCTCTTGCACGCTTTATTTCCATTCTGACATTTCCAAAAAGATCTAATTTATCTATCTCTGCTAAAGAAAACCAACCAATACCATCAGTTTCTTCGACATTTTTTTTAAAATTTAAACTTCCAGTTGGCTTAACTAAATAAAAAAGATTGAAGTGCTGTTCACAACCTTTCTTCCACACCTTGCTTTTTTTAGTAGTTTTTTTTCCTTGAGTTCTGATCTGATAATTGTCTTTACATACCCAGTGTAAATTACTTAAAACTGGATTGGGCACATACTCACTTCCGTCGGTAGCTACTGGCATAAAAGGATCTTCAGCAGAGACCTTAATACCTGTTTCTTCCCAAAACTCTCGCTGGGCTGATTGGTGTGGTAACTCATTGGGATCAATGTGCCCTCCTGGACAAAGCCAACTGCCAACTTTTTTGTGCTTGATTAGCAAAACTTTATCTTCATGAATTAAACATCCACTCGCAGTCAAACATACTTTGGCATCTAAATCTTGAAGCTTTTTCATGAGGCCACATTATATCAGGCTCATCTGGACTCCGTTACCTCTATCTGGAGTAAAAGAAAAGTTAACATTACATTCAATTAATCGGTTCCATTTATTGCGAAATTTAACCTGACCTTTATTCAAGCCGTGATCATAAAGATCACGGGTGACTGCCACATCTTGCAAGCAATAATCGCGCAGTTTATCCAACTGCCCAGCTCGATAATACTTAATGGCATCCAAGCCATCACCAGTTTTACCCATCCCGAGAGTTTCTTTGGCGACTGCGTCTAAACCAATCCGGTGGCCCACACTATCTTTAATTCGATCCATTAAATCTAGAGTTGGAATTTGAGCTATATCACCCGAGTAATAATTCACCATACTTGGCATGTCAAAACCATCTATATTAAAACCAACTACCACATCCGCAGTTTCCAAAATAGGAAACAAATCTGGCAAATCTTTCTCAAAAAAACCTTGTAGCTCTCCTGGTCCTGACATACCATCGCGAATTGCGATACCAACAAAAGAAATCCCTAATTTTTCAGGGAAAAACCCACCTACCTCTTCAAAAGTGCGTTTTGTTTCAACATCCAAAAATATGTGCTTCATCGGCTGGTTTCTTTTAGCCGACGAGCTACTTCTGCCCAATTAACAATTTTCCAAAAAGCGCTAATAAAATCATCTCGTCTATTTTGATAGTTAAGATAATAAGCATGCTCCCAGACATCAATACATAAGATAGGAGTCTCATCTTCAGATAAGGGTGAATCTTGATTGGCTGTTGAGTGAACTTGTAAATCTCCATCGTCATCAACGGCTAACCAAGCCCAACCAGAACCAAATTGCTTGGTTGCTGCTGCGCTAAATACTTCCTGGAAATTTTTAAAGCTGTCAAATCGTTCTTCAATTGCTGTTAATAATTCTCCCTCTGGAGAACCACCTCCATCGGGTGAAATAACAGTCCAAAATAAAGCATGATTAGCATGTCCGCCACCAGTGTTTTTGGCTGCAATTCGAACATCAGCTGGAAGTTGACTGAGGTCTTTCAAGAGCTCTTCGACATTTTTTGTTAACAAATCTGGATACTCTTCAAGGGCAGCATTAAGCTTGTCAACATATCCTTGGTGGTGCTTAGAATGATGAATCTCCATTGTCTTGGCATCAACATGAGGTTCAAGAGCATCGTATTCATATGGTAAATCTGGAAGTGTGAACATAATTTCCTCCTTATTTAGGACTTAGCTCATTGGTAATTCTAACTAACTCTATCATACGATCTCGGACTGTAGTTTCAATGAAGGTTTGAATTGCTGATAAGTCAGGGCTTTCGTCTGCTTGACGTAAACTACCCATTTCATGCCAGAGTCCATCACCTATTGCAAAACCTTTGGCTCCATTCTCTAGAACAGTTCTTAAGTGCTGTTTATTTTGCTCATAATCCTGACTGGATAAACTGATTATCCAAGGTTGGTCTGCTTCAGCGGTGATAGTTGCCGCTGCCAGAGCATCTCCTGGATATTGAATCGATAATAAATGACAACTGCTTCGTAATTCTTGAATCGCTCTAAGCTGAGTTTCTTGAAAAACTACCTGCTCTTTAGATTCATCTGGTAGGGTGTAAATATTAAGCTTAAGCAACAAATCAATTCCCTCATGCTGGCAGTATTCATATAACTCGGCCACCATTCTTTTTTTATCTAAAGATTTTTCTTCAGCTGGGTGATACCACAACTCTAGCTTGGCAATTCCATAGTTATTGGCAATCTCATCAACTCCCCAGTTAGCAGCTAATTGAGGAACAGTTTCTAAAGGAGTTTTTTTAACGACCTGATCTAAACGTAAGATTAAACCTTTTTCAATATCACCTAGTAATAAAGGAAGACTATAAGTTGAATCTGCTGCTACAGCAGCAGGACGATTAGCAAGATGAGTAATCAGATCACGAAAAACTAAGTTGAATTGATCAATCCCACCTGTGACGTTAACATCCAAGCCCAATAGATCGGCTAGTTGATAGCCAACATCAAACTCTAGAATCGAAAACATGCCTTGATCAGACTGTAGGGCAGATAGATGCATACTCTTAGTATAATCTAGCGACGGTTGTTTCCGCCACGTCTGAAGTTACCACCACCATTATTATCTTTACGACCACCTCTGAATTCTGGTCTCTCTGATCGATTAGATCTTGCCTGTTCGCGCTCTTCTTGAGTTAGCATAGAGAGTGAAACTTTCCCACCATCTTTGATCTCAACTACTCGCACGTGAACTTCATCGCCCATCTTGACGATTTCATTGGGGTCACCTACATACTCGGTAGACATCTCAGAAACGTGAACCAATCCATCATGACCTGGTAAATACTCTACAAATGCGCCGTATCCTTCGATTCGCACTACCTTGCCATCAAACTCATCACCAACTTCTTCGACATACATGATGTCTTGAACCATTTGCTTAGCTTTATCGATTGCTTCTTGGCTAGGTGAGGAGATATTTACCAAACCGACACCTCGCTCTTCATCTTCATCAACATCAACTTCGGCTTCTGTGACCGCAATAATATTTTTGATCACTTTACCACCGGGACCAATTAACTCACCGATTCTATCGGTAGGAATAGTTAGTTGTTCAATTTTAGGTGCGTATGAAGATAACTTGGTACGAGTCTCAGGAATAGCTTTAAGCATTTCCTCCATGATATGGAGTCTACCTAAACGAGCTCTTTCTAGAGCTTCGGTGAGGACTTCCATCGACAAACCAGTTAATTTAATGTCCATCTGAATAGCAGTAATACCTTCGGCAGTACCAGCTACTTTGAAGTCCATATCACCCACATGATCTTCCAAGCCTTGAATGTCTGATAAGACTACATAGTTGTCTTTATCACTGACCATCCCCATCGCAATTCCAGCTACTGGCCTCTTAATTGGCACTCCTGCAGCCATAAGTGAAAGGGTTGAACCACAGACACTAGCTTGAGAAGTAGAGCCATTAGAGCTTAAGATTTCAGATACGACATGGATAGTGTAGGGAAACGCTTCTTGATCTGGGATCATGGGCAATAAAGCTCTCTGCGCTAAAGATCCATGTCCAATTTCACGACGTTTGGGGTAACCAAAACGACCTGTTCCACCCCAAGAATAAGGAGGCATATTATAAAAGTGCATGAAATTATGTACTTTTTCACCACCCATATCTTCTACATACTGGCCTAGTGAAGGTGAGCCGAGCGTAGTAATAGTAACTGCTTGAGTGGCTCCACGTTTAAACATCGCACTGCCGTGAGTGCGAGGGAAAACGTCTACCTCAGACCAAATTTGACGAATGTCTTCTGGACTGCGACCATCAGGCCTGGCTTTGTCTTCTAAGATCATGCGACGAGTTTCTTTTTTCATTAACGCGTCAACTGTCTTAGAGAGTTCTTTGGCATCAATTTTTAAAACAGCCTTATCATCATCTTCATTACTAAATTCAGCGGTAATTTTTTCTACAAATTCTGCCTTACCAGTCTCTTCTAAAAGACCTTCTTTTTTAACCATCTCTACAATCTCGCTTTGATACTTAGTAGAGATATCTTGAGCTAGTTTTTCTTGCACAGCTACCACTGCTTTATCTGGCTTATCAACTAGTTCAATTTTTTCTTTACCAATTGATTTGGCAATTTTGGTCGTTTCTGCAGTTACTTTGCCTAGTTCTTCCTGAGCTTTCTTCAAAGCTTCTATCATCACTGCCTCTGGAACTTCATTAGCTCCAGCTTCGACCATAACGATCCTGTCACCAGAACCAGACACAATCAAATCTAGATCATTCTTAGCTCGCTGCTCATGTGTAGGATTGAAGGTATAAGCTTGAGTTTCTTTTGAATATCCAACTCGTAACCCCGCTATTGGACCGTGGAAGGGAATTTGAGAAATTTCCAAACCAATCCCAGTGCCTAGCAAAGCCAACATATCTGGATCATTTTCATTGTCATAAGAAAAAACAGTGTTAATGATTTGAACCTCATTAGTCACTCCATCACTAAATAGCGGTCTAATGGTTCGGTCGATGACTCGAGCTTTTAGGATCGCCTCATCGGTTGGTCTACCATCGCGCTTTACCCATCGGGAGCCTTTAATAATTCCTCCTGCATAAAGCTTTTCTGCAAATTCAACTGAAAGGGGAAAATATCCCCAATCAACTTTGCCACCTAAACCAATGGTGGTTAAAACCACGGTTTCGCCACATTGGGTAACTACCGCAGCTGCCACTTGCTGCGAATATTTTCCAATCTGGACTTTAATATTTTTATCACCTACTTTGAGCTCCTGCTCGTAGACGTTTTCATAACTTGGATAAGAATTCATTTCTTTTCCCTTTCACAAAACACCACTAAATAAATGGTGTTGTTTACTATTTAGGAAAAGACGAAAAGTTTGAATAATTAATAGGCAGGGAGGGGATTTCAATAGTCAAGTGATACTTGCCTGAGTGTGACACTCACCACTTGACTCTCGAAAATCTCCGCACTTACTTTTAACGATCTTTTCCCTATTAACTGACTCCTATTATACACTACTGCCTTGACTTTACTCTGCTTTAAGGATATTTGATCCTTTTATGACTTCTTCAAAAATCTTTTTAGCTTGATCTTCAGGATAACTAGATTCGAGTTCTTTCTTGAATTGTTCTAATTTTGGTTTAAGTACTTTCTCAACAATATCCTTAAACTCAGTCATCTCTTGTTCATTTAAGCCGGCGTAGAAATGCTTAATTAAGACTTTTAGTTCTTCTAGAATTTCATTTTTTTCGTTCTTAATACTAAAACTGACAATCAAATGGACAATATCCATCATCAATCCATAGTCAACAGTATTAATTAATTGTTTTTTTGCTTCTTCGTTTTGCATAGTTTGTTTTTTTTAATTAATAACGATAGCCAAAGCTATCTATCCAACGGCTTGAGAATAGCTTGCTCTACACCCTTTGCGAAAATCAGCCCTCCTAACCCAGTAATAATAATTCCGCCTGGAATTGGTGACAGCGTCAGGCAAAGTCCTCCCAATGCAAGTGTTCCACCTAAAACAATTTTTGTCACACCCACCACTCCATCTTTAGCATCTAGAAATATGTTTTCTACTGCATCAAGAGCTGGACCTAAATCAATATTTAACTCTTCTTCGGGGGAATTATTTTTTTCAATCATATTATTTAATCCAAATACTACCTACCTACTGTAGCTCAGTATATATCACTATATTCAATTCTTGCAACTAAATGGTAATAAAAAAAATTATTTATTTAGCTCTAATGGACAATATCCATTATCATCTCACAGTCAACAGTATTAATTAATTGTTTTTACAACTTGTTTCTTACCCTCTGCTATAAGCCCTAATCCTGCCAGTGAGATAGGAAACCCATATGGAATTGGTGTTACTAAAGAAATAAATCCTCCCAATACAATTGTTCCACCTAAGATCATTTTTATAATACCCACTTTCTTATCATTAGAATTAAAAAATATCCCTTTTGCCGCCTCTGCAGCTGAAGCAAGATCAATATCTTGCTCTTGTTCGTGGGAAATATACTGTTCATTCATATTATTTAATCCAAATAATACCTACCAACTATAACTGAGTATATATCACTACATTTAATTCTTACAACCAAAGGTAATTTAAAAAAAATTATTTATTTAGCTCCAATTTTTTGAGTAATTCTTGGTAACGCTCATCAGAACGAGTCTTCAAGAAATTAAGCAAACGACGTCGCTTAGCGACTTGCTTTAAAAGACCACGTCGAGAGTGGTCATCTTTTTTGTGTTGTTTTAAATGTGAGGTTAGCTCTTGAATAGAAGCAGTGAGTAGCGCTGACTGCACCTCAGGAGAACCTGTGTCTCCTTCGTAGAGCTGGAAGTCTTTAATGATTTGTAGTTTTTGCTTTTTGGTTAAAGCCATGGTATTCCTTTCACCCTTGTTTCCTCAGTATCTTAAGTAAGAACCGTAGAACAAAGTCACCATATATTTATTAAGAAGGGTATTATAACAAATAATATCAGAATAAGCCTCAAGCAATTGGTAATTGTAGTTTTTTATAAATCCCCATGGTTTTTAATTGACCCTGGACTCTATATCTTAAGACCTTCTCCTTAGAACGATCTTTGGCCATAAACACATAGGGCGGAGCCATCACTCGGCCTTGATGCAACCAATTGTCAATTGTATTTGAATCAAATCCAAGCGGGGTTAAAGCCCAAGCCAACTGATCTAACTCCGATTGAGATAATGAAGAAGAGTTTCTTTTTCTCAAGTCATCCGTGTGTTTAGCTGCTAAGTCTAAGACTGTCTTCTTTTCTCCCTGGTTTCTCAGGGCAGTTAATAGATCTTCTCCTTTTAAAACTGTTCTCTCTACCGCTCTCAAATTAGCATAGTCTTCTGCTGCCGTCCTACCATAACCCAGAGCAATTCCTTTGAGAACTAACTCGCTATATTCCAAATTTACATCTTCACTCTCAAATACTCTCAGCGCTTGATCGACACTTTCTCTATCTTCAAGACCATTTAATCTTAATACTTTCCTTAGCGTAGATAAGTTAATAATCGCTCTACCGCGAATCTCTAAGTCAGGTAGAGCCTCCACAGCTTTTTCAATTTTTTCAAACCTCAAATATCCACCAATGATAAATGACGGTTTAATTCCGGCAACCACACTTAAAACCCCCACCCCATCGCCATCCTCCATACCATCTATACCAAATGCTTTCTGCATAAACTCTCTGCCTTCCGCACCAATTTTCTCCCAAAAATCATCAACTCTCCTTGTTCCTTCTGCCAAATTTACGGTTTCAAGAAAATCTAAGGGATCAGTGCTAATCAGATGTGATTTATTTTTTTCTTCATTTTCTCCATCGTTCTCAGTTGGGGCTGGCTCATCTTCTTCATGAAGAATAAATCTTTTCATAGCAAATGCTTCATGTGGAGCACCACTAAATGTACAATTATTAAGCCCTCCTTGGGGTCTAATTCTATTATCATCTTCCAACTGCTGAGCATTTAAAGCTAAAGTTCTCTCCATCATCTGTTCAAATTCTAAGTCTGTGTATGAACTAATTATTGAAGCTAAATTCCTAGGTAAAAAAATTGCGAGAACTTTTTTCTCAACATCTTTATTCGAATCAATTACTGCATAGTATCCATAGTAGATGGCGTCGGCAGTATTTTGAAAGGAAAAATATAAGCTTTGAGTATCAATTAGCTCCCAAAACTGCTCAAACTTTTCAAGCCATTCATTTCGTTCGATTAGTCCAAGGTTATCTCTTTTTCTTTGTAAAATATCAGCTAATCGTTCCCGGAAACTTTCTAAGCCTGCCTCTAACTGTTTTTTGAACACCACCTGTTCAAAAAAATTTTTCCCTTCTAAATCATCATCACTCAAGAAAATTTCGTTCATTATAGTTTGAATAGATGCTTAAATATGATATCTTTATAGATAGTATTTTTAGTCTATAAGTTACTAGTTGAAAATAAAAGGAGAAGATATGAATGAACAAGGTCTTGATTTAGAACAAGTCGCAGCAGCAGAAGAACTCGAAGGAGAAGAGAAAAGTCCTAGATTAAAAAGGATAGAACTGATACAAAACGCCCTCAGGAGAAAAAAAGAGTTAGAAGAAATCCAGAAGGTGGATGGTGGAGAAGTCCCGGCTTTTGCTGACTTACCTGACGACATACGTGAAGATGAGGACATTAATCCTGATAGCATTAGCAATGAACCACTCACTGCAGATGAGGAATGGAGATGGCAACGACTGGTGGCTATGAGAAAACAATGGAAAATTTTAGAAAAAGCAATGGTAATTGATGCAGAAGAGAAAAGTCCTCAAGATAAAAGAGTAGAAATGGCTATTCTTGAAATGTTCGGAAAAGGGTCGGGTCTACCGACAATTGGTTACATTTCTGATGGAAAGGGACCTGGAGAGGGCATTCACCCTAAAAACTATAACAATGAGCCTCTCACCAAAGAAGAAGAAGAAGCTGAATATGAACTAATGGTTGCTGAAAAAAAACAAAGAGCAAAATTGCAGGCCAATGAAGAGTTAATAGCAAAATTCCAGCCAGATTTAAAAGAACCACGCGGACCAGACACCTTTAAAACTCAATTGAAAAATTAATTTATTTCTATTAATCACATCAGAAAGATATAGTAAAAATGAATGAAATTACTCAGCTCCCTCAAGATGAGCCTCAGAAACTAAAAGAGGAAAAACCTTTTATCAAAGATATGCAATCGATTGGTAAATTGATTGCTAGAAATGGTGAGCTTCCATCTGGAGCAGAAAAAAGTGGCACACTGATGAAAATTTTACATCGTCCTACTGTTGAAGGAGTTAGTATCACTGGAGAGTTAATGCTTGGGAAAAAACATGAGAGCGGAGCAATTCTGACTGGACAACCACCAACAGTGACAAATATAGAGGCAGATGAAGATGGAGCTATCAAAGGAATGAATATAGATCTTGGCTTCGGTCAATACGTGAATATATATAGACAAGAGGAGAGAGAGAAAACTCCTGATGATCTGAGAATTGCTATTGATGAGTGGAGTTTGAGAGTGGGTAATGATCCAAAGACAGGTGAGGGTTATTTTCTTCTAAAAGTTAATCCAGATAAAATCGCCTGGGCAGATCAAATTTTATCAATGGGTGGTGAGAACAAAGGAGAATCAGGAATTGAACTTTCAGGCAGCACTGATGATATAAGTGATGAGCTGCAAGCATTAATCAAAACTTTGACAGATGAAGCACTGGCTGTTTTGGGAGAATAAGTCTACTCTAGCTTTCCATTTCATTTTGAGAAATCAAAGGAGTTGTATCTAAAATGTAGACCGCTAACAGAGAATTTTGTTTAGTTTCATCGTCTGGAAAATCAACATCATACTCTCCATCAGGTTTTGCCTGATCTAAATCGTAGATTAAAATTACAGGCCTGCACTCTGCAGCACCAGAGTTAATCGCCCCTTCAACTGCAACACACGCATAATATTTAGACATGTCTGTGTGTAAAGCATCTTCAGAATATTTCTTTCCAGGTATAGTGACACGAGTTTTGTTTCCTTCAATATCACTTCCAGACTCTAGAATGTTTTTAATTGATCTAATAGGTCTTCTTCTAGAAAGTGCTTCTGCTTTTAAATCCTGATCTGTAGTCACGCCCAATACAGCGCGAATTCCCAATCCTTTTTTATCAGGAAACCTCTTCAGCAAATCTTCCATCATTAAATCAAAGTAATCATCGGCAAAAACCGCTCTAATTTGTCTTTGGGAAACATCTTCTCCCACTAATTCTTTCATATTATCTGGTACCACAAATAATTCTGGAGGAGAAAGATGAATAACTTTCCCCATCGAAATCTCTTTTGCAGCCAATGCATCTTTAGGAGGTTCAACTTGATCCGATTCCAACATTTATCCTTTCGTAAATAACTCAAGAAAATAATTTTTGGTCAACAAAATTAAATACTTGACCCTAAACGTTCTTCCATGTCGTCAATCACTTCTTCTACCATCATATTTAATTCCTCCATCGCTTTGCCATCGACCAAAGCTTTACTGAGCAAGGATTCATAGCTTTCTGCTGTGACTTCTGCAGGATTAGAAGCAAGGCGTTTTAATTCCCCTTCATCCATATACCTCACTAAAACAGGCCAAACTAAACCCGCGATGACATCATGGAGAAGCTTAAAATAGTATTCTTTATCATCATCTTTTAGGCTCGAGTTTTTGATCTTATCTACTAGAACTTGTAGTTTTTCTTCCATAATAAATTCCTTATAAAATTAAGTAATATTTGTTATGCAGCCGCCGATGAGGCCTGCCTCTCTGATGAATTTTTGATCCTATCAGCCATGCCAATCCCCCATGACAAAACTCCCTTACCTACCTCGACACCTTTTTGTACAGCCCCTACACCCGCTTCGACACCTTTTTGCATAACTTTTCCACCTTGCCTAGCTCCCCATGCATCAATATTACTTGGCAACGTATCTGGTATGGCAAGCACCCAAGGGGCTTCTCCTATCAATATTCTCTTAGCAACCTTCCAAACAGCAGTTTTGACTCTATCAACACCATCAGCTACTTTAGTACCAACCTCAGCCATCGGCTTGATTTTTTCTGCCACCTGACGTGCTGTCCCCTCAGGAAGAGCCGCGAGAACATTCTCCAGATTTTTCCTATGCTCATCACCAGGTGTTCCTAGATCACTTGCTTCAAACATACTAGCAACTCTTCTAAATATTCCATCTCTCACCTGATCTCTAACTTTTTCTTTTGATTCTTTTTTAGCTTCTTGTTCTTGATCTGACACATTAACCTTTCATTTAAATGGTAAAAAACGCTTACGATATGATTCTATCATTATTTATAACCTAGACCAATTCTTGACTAAAGATAATCAAATCTATAAAGTGGAGTTAATTATTAACATATCTTTTTATACCCTTATGTCTGATCAAGAAAATTTCCCCAAACTACCTCCAGAAGAAGTTGCTAAATTACAGCCACCAGTTGATATTAGTTCAACTGAGCCTGATTTTGACGGAGCTTCACTAAGAAATAAACAAAGATATGATGAAGCCATTGAAAAAGTCAGAGCAATCTTTGCTGAAGCTTCAGAAAAATCAGATAGAAAAAGAATAGAAAGAGATGCAAAATATGACGCAAGAGGGGCTGCAATTGAAAAAGATTTTGATGCAGCTGTTGCTGCCTCATCAGCTGATCGAGCCCAATTTTCAGCTGACAGCAGAAAGAGAAGACAAAAGAATTGGAAAGAATTTCAAGGTGATTTAGATGATATTGCTGGATTAGCAGATCAAGACAGAAAAAGTACTATTAAAGGTATAGAACATCATCAAGAAGAAGATAGTTTTCAAGCCGATACTGAGCACAAATTCATTGATGAGCGTAGTAATCAAAAACTTATTAAAGAATACTTTAATCGAGCCGCGACCACTGCTCACCTCTCAGAAAACGATCTACCTCAGGAGTTCATCGAAGCAGAAGTTGGAGCTCAAGAAGCTGAAATCTTTTTAGTGGCGTATGTTAAATACTATCTTGGATTTAATAGAAATATGAGCGGAAAACTATTCCATGGATTAGATGTCGAATCAGTATCTCGCTTGATGGCCATGCCTAATGAGGTCACTACTCAACTATATGAGTTGATAAAAGACAGGTGGCAAGGAGAAGAACCTCTCACACCACAATATGTGGGAGATTTACTGAATAATTTCATCAGAGATTTAAAAACCGGCGTCGCTGACGTCATTAGTACTAATAAGAAAGATGCTCCCATGCATGAAAGTGATGGAGCTGAAAAAGTCAGGCACTTAGATTCACTATTGTTAGTTACAGCCAATCCGGAACATAGAAAGAAACTGCTTCTAGAAGCAGTTGACTGGTTTGTCCAAGACCAAAAAGAAAGAGCGGCGGCCCAAGGAGAACGGCCAATGGCAACAAGATTATAACTTGATGTTTAATCATCTTCTTCGTGATAAGCAATGATTTTATCACCGACTTGAAAGATACTTTTCTTATTTTTAAAGGTGATTCCGCATTCACTCTTAGCAGTGACTCGATCGACTTCTTCTTTACCATGCTGCATTGAAGCGATTACTGGATTAAAGACAATCTCATCACCACGCATGAGATGGAGTAAATCATTTTTATTGATCTCGCCCGTCATCACTTTGCAACCAGCAATTTTTCGCCCCTTCATCTCAAACACCTGTAAAACCTCAGCTTCTCCGGTTTGGACTTCTCCGATGGTAGGCTCGATGAGCTTGAGCATCTGTTTTTGTAAATCTTCAATCAACTTATAAATAATCTGGTATTCCTTGATCTTGATTCCCTGTAATTTCGCAAAGCGTTTAACTTTATTGGAAACCTTGATCTGGAAAGCAATCACTAATGCACCAGTGGTTTCTGCCATCTCAACATCACTCTGCGTAACAATCCCCACCCCTGAGCTAATCACTTCTGCACTGTCTTCATCAATGGTTTGTAAAATTGCTTCCAGTGTTCCCCGAACGTCAGCTTTAATAATTAATTTCAATTTTTCTTTTTCATCTTGTTCTAAAGCCGCATCAAAATCCCAACTTGCATAGACATCATCTGGAGCAACTGCTTCATCGACCTCATCTTCAACTAGCTTATACTCTGCTTGAGCGTCATGAATAATTGAGCCCACATCTGGAACCTCATCTAGACCTTGAATCTCGGCCGGACTACCTGGGAGAACATCATCGAGTTGTTGTCCAAGTTCATTAGTTAGAGCTCTAACTTTGCCAGAGATATCGCCCTCTGCAGTAATTAATTCCTGACGTTTTTTAAGAGTTCCTTGTTGAACCACTACTGTCGCGATTGCGCCTCTATGCTGATCAATTGCTGATTCAATCACTACCGCTTCCAAAGGTGCTTGTTCATCTGCCTTGAGCTCTAAAAGCTCTGACATGGCAGCAATCGTTTCTAATAATTTATCTACTCCTTTGCCTGTCTTGGCTGATAGCTCAACTGCCTCAACTTCACCACCGATATCAGTGACTAAGATATCGTGTTGTGCTAACTCTCCTTTAATAACATCAGGCTGGGTATCTTTTAGATCAGTTTTATTGAGTGCGACTACTACTGAGACATTACTTTCCTTTATGTGTCTGATTGACTCAATAGTTTGTGGTTTGACGCCGTCATTTACGGCTACTACTAAGACCACAATGTCAGTTAGTTGAGCACCGCGTTGACGCATTTTGGCAAAGGCTGCATGGCCTGGAGTATCAATAAAAGTGATTTTTTTACCTTTATGATCAACTTGATAGGCACCAATATGCTGGGTAATTCCACCCGCTTCTTTGGCCTGAACATTAGAATGTCTAATATAATCCAACAAAGTCGTCTTGCCATGATCTACATGGCCTAAGATAGTTACGACTGGTGGTCTGGTTTGAGCCGCCATAAATTTATTCTTCTTTAGGTTCTTCCTTAGCCTCAACTTTTTCCTTAGTATCGAAACTAGGTGTTTCTGCTATCTTCGCATCATCAGTGGAAAACTTAGGTAGCTCCTCTTCTCGAGCCTTCATCTCTGCCTCAAATTCATCAACTTTTTTCTGGAGTAATTCTTTTTGATCAGCTTCAAGATCTTCCATCTCTTGCCATTTGTCTTTAAATCTAGCCAAGTCGCCCACAGTAGTAAGTTTGTATTGAACTAGTTTTTCTCTGGATTCTGCCGTCAAACCTTCATAAGTATCAATCTCGTACTCTTCATCACCTGTCACTTCAGACTCGACCTTACCTTCTGCAGATTTGATAGTGATTCTGTAACCAGTTAACTTAGAAGCCAAACGGACATTTTGTCCGCCTCGACCAATAGCGAGTGATAGCTGTTCGTCAGGAGCAGTTACCACGACTGTTTTGATCCCTTCATCAACATCAATTTTTAGGCTCTCAGCTGGAGAAAGTGCTCCACGTAAGAAAAGTTGAAAATCTTCTGAATAAGGAATGATGTCAATTTTCTCGTTATTTAATTCTTTAATAACTTCCTGAACACGCACTCCACGCTGACCTACACATGAGCCGACTGGATCAACTCCTTCTTGAGTGCTGCGAACTGCGAGTTTAGTTCGCACTCCAGCTTCACGAGCGATGGTTACAATCTCGACTGCTCCAGAAGATACTTCTGGAACTTCGCGTTCAAATAATTTTGAAACTAAATTCTTATCTGCTCGAGAAACAATAATACGTTGACCTCTGACAGAATCTCTTATTTCCTTAAGATAAACGGTAATTCTAGAATTAAGTCGATAAAACTCACCACGCATCTGCTCTTCTGGAGGCATGTAGCATTGGCCTCGACCTAGATCGACGATAACTGTCCCACGACTCATTCGTAATATTTGCCCAGTGACGATCTCACCGACTCGATCAGTAAAGTCAGCAATAATTTGGTTTTTCTCAGATTCACGAATTTTTTGTAAAATCACTTGCTTGGCAGTTTGAGCAGCAATCCTCCCAAAACCAGCTGGAGTAACTTCTTTGGATTTAGTTTCATCCCAAGAAGTAATCTCTTCAGTTTCTTCATCTCTCTCAAGAACTGGGGCTTCAAAAATCTTGGCTGCACCAGTACCTTCATCAAGTTCAACAAAATAATACATCTCGTCATCCAGAATGCCAGCTTCTTTACGATAGGCCGAAATTAATGCCTGACGAATAGCTTCATAAACAGCTTCAGCTTCGATTTTTCTCTCGGCGGCAATTTGATTGATCGCGGCTGCAAATTCAGTTCGTACTACGTCTGAAAGATTTGACATATTTTATTTTTCCTTTTTACTTTTGTTTATCAATATTTGTGCCCTTAGGCTTTCTAACAAAAAAGGACCGACGTAAGCGTCCGTCCTTGGGCGAACGTATGGAATTATATCAGGTAGAAGGGTCAAGAAGCAAGCTAAGACGACTCTAGCTGCTCGATAAGATTTTTATCTGCCTTACTAAGTTTTTCTGGAACCTTAACGATTAAGCGTACATAGAGATCACCTTTACCTCGACCTCGCAAATGTTTGACTCCTTCGCCGCGTAATCTGACTAAGGTATGAGATTGTGTTCCCGGCCTAACTTTAAGCTTGAGCTCACCAGATAGCGTTGGCACATCGACCTTGCCGCCCAAAGATGCCATAGCAAAAGAAATATCTTGATCAATAAAAACATCATAGCCATCACGCTTGAACTGTTGATGTGTTCCAACTTCTAGGCTAATATCAAATTCATCAAAACGAATCCGCGTGCCATCGTTGGCTCCAGCGGGAACTTTTATGACATGTTTCTTGCCATTTATCTCGACTTCTTTTTCCACTCCTTCTACTGCCTCCATAAAATCAATTCGCAATGAATAGCGTTGACGAGGTTTAAATCCACCTCCTTGACGGGAAAACCCACCACCAAAAAATGATTCAAAAATTTCAAAGGGATCATTAAAATCCATATTTCCAAAAGGATTTTGACCATCACCAGAGCTAGAATAAGACCAATTAAATGGCCCTTGGCGAGAAGCACCGCTAAAAGGATTGCTGCCCATGCCACTAGCAGGATCAAAAGCAGCATGACCAAATTGGTCATAGGCTTTTTTCTTCTCAGCGTCAGACAACACTTGATAAGATTCGTTGATTTCTTTAAATTTCTCTTCAGCGTCTGAGGCCTTGTTTTTATCTGGGTGATACTTCAAGGCCATCTTGCGATAAGCAGATTTGATCTCACTTGAAGAAGCTTTTTTATCTACTCCTAAAACTTCATAGTAATCTCGTTTGGTCGGCATACGGAGTGATTTTAGCAGTAAATGGAGTACTTGTGTAGCAGACAAACAAGCTGAGTGCTAATAAGTTCTCATTTTATAAATTTTTTCCTGAAGTAAGCGTTGCTTGTCACCCAGCCAACTTTTGAGATACCACCAGGCTTGTTGAGGGTGTTTCAGACAATATTTGGGGTCATTTTTGCAATTAGGTGCAAAATAAACAGTAGTTGTTAGTTCTAACTGATCATCAACCTTAAAACTGACTGTGGTTTTAAGAGGCTGTTGACTCACAAAATCATAAAACTGAGGATCATCGTCTAGAACCAAAGTTGAATCAGTGATGAGTTGAGCTTGAGTGACAATTTCTGGTGGAGATTCCAATTTCACCGCCACACCCTGGTCATCTCGTGGCATAAAGATAACTCTGACTGGATTTCGCCCAACGACTGCATAGTGATTGCTTGCATAAAGTTTAGAATTACCAATAGAAAGTTCACCTAGGTGTTGTTCTGGTAGAAATGAGTTGGTTTGAGATAGTTGGGCTTGAGCAAAAATTTCTGGATTTACCTCTGGGTCATACCAACAGAAAACTGATTCACATTGTGTAACTAACCGATAAGCCAACTCTCCCTCCACCATCCAAGTCAAACGAGGATTGCCTGATATTAAGGGAAGTCTAAAATTGGTTGGTTTAAAAATTAATAGATTCAAATTTTGATCTACTCCTTCATATTCAAGATAAAGTGTCTCGTGGTCTTTTTTCTCAATTTTTAACTCAGTCTGATCTGAATATAACTCAGGTAGTTGCCAACATTCTGGTTGAGTCACCATGTCTGGTAAAGGCAGAGTCCCATCGCTGGCATGCTCTTTATTTAACCAAGTTTTTTCCTGTGTATAAAATCTAGAACCATCAACCAAAAATGGCGCTACCCAATAACTCAAATCTTGAGCTTGGTGGTCGGCGTAGTAATCTTGAAGATTGCGATCAAAAAGACGAATATCATCAATACAGACCTGTTGGTCTTTTTTAATGATGCGTACTCGATAATTTTGTCCAGTGATCCAAAATGCTTGTGCCAAAGTATCTTTAATTAAATCCCGACCCAAATAAACGGTTGGCGCGATACTTTGCCAGGTATTTTTGAGAGTATTTAGCTCTGGTAAAACTATTTTAACTTGTTGTTGGTAATCAGCCACTAATTCTAACTGTTGTCTAAAAAGTTGCTGATACTTACTATCCATTGAATTTTCCAAACCCAGTAATGCGAAACCAAGCTGGTTGTTGGGTTGTTCAAATAAAGCTTGATTAAATAATTTTTCAAAATACTCAAAGCCTTTCCCGTCCTGAGAAAAATCATTAGGTTGACTGGTGAAACGAGATTGAGTGTCACCATAATTCCAAACTGGATCAGTTAAAGTTTGACGAACGATTAAAGTGGGATTTGAAACTGAGTAATCTGGCATTAAAGCCCAACTGCGACTGGCTGGATAAGGATAATGAGGTGGACCCCCATAAATGGTATAGCTGTCAGTGCCCCATTGCTCGCGAGTAATTTGGTGAATCTCTACACCATATTTGTCGTGCAAATAATTAAGGGTAGGAGTATCAATAATCCAGCTAGTGGTTAAAGTCGGATACTCACCAAATATTTCTTGATATTTAGCCATGACGGTATCAATCAACTTTTCTCTGTCAGTTGGAGAATAACCTAAGGTATATGCATGTTGGGCCTGATACCAGTTTTCTGAGGTACCAGCGTAATTAACCTCAGCTGCTGCTGCTAATGCGGGAGTAATTTCCAAAAATACTCCCCAAGAAAACAACTCTGAGTTTGCCTGATTAATAATTTCTATGAATTCGAAGTCGGTTAAAACATCCCATCGTAATGTAAAAAAAGCTGGTAGTTTTTTTTCAGTTAAAAAATCAAGTTGTTCTTGCAAAACCTCAACCGTCCCTGGTTCACAGCACTCTGCCCCACGAACTTGGTTGATGATCAACACCTGAGCTGGTTCATTAGCCCCAACTGGTAAAACCAAACCAAAAAAAATTATCGCGCTTATTAAAAAACTTAAAAATTTGTGCATGATTTTCTCTTAACTAATAACCACCAGCCACCACCGATCATAGTTAAACCAGAAATAATTAAACCCAAATAAAACCAACTCGGTCTATAACTGAGTTTTATTTCATTTTTTCCTGGCTCAATATTTAATATTCTCATTCCCTGATAATTTCGTAGCTCTGTTTTTTGATCATTTATTTCTGCCTGCCAATCAGAGTCGTAGCGATCAGCGATAACTAACTGTTGATAGCTATCTGGATTTTCAAAAGAGAATGAAATGAAATTAGGATTTTCTTTAAACTCTAAAAATTTTACTGCCTTACCATCGATAAAACGAAAGCGCGGCAAGCTTGGTAACTCATATAACTGCCAATCTTTGTATTCCGCTACCAAAGAATAATTGGAAAGGTCTTCTTTTGATTCAAACCAAGTATCAACCAAATAATACTTAACTGCCCAAGTTGATAATAAAGGATTGTCTATTGCTAGAGTAGGTAGTTGATTAATACTGGATTCACCTGTCCAATTTCTTACATAGTCTTGAGGTAAAAGAGTGCTATAACCATTGACCACCGGTATGTTTTTGAATTGATTCCAATCAGGAGTTAAACCTTGCCTGAATCTCTCCAAATGAGTGAAGTCTGACTGATTAAGATAGGAATCTGAAAAGGGCGGACGAACTGAGACTGCATCCCAATAAGCAGCAAAGCCAGTATAGGGCTGGTTGAAATTTCTGGTTAAAATTCTTTCTTGTGAGGTGAGATAAAATTCAGGCAAAATTTCCTGCGAATTTGCTTCAGCTGTGGTTGGATAAACAGTAGCAGGAGCAAAAAGTAATAAATTTTGAGTTTGAATGAAAACATCCAAAGTTAAAAATATAATTAATCCGGCCCAATTTTTCTGGTACCACATCCATAAAGCTAAAACAAATAATATCAAACTAATAATTAGGCTTTGAGCAATGCTTTGGATAATTAATGCGTCTCGTTCTAAGGTATGAAAAACGCTTTCTATAAAGAAACTATTGGTCGAACTATTAAGTAACTGCCAAAGAGTTTGAGGATAAAATTTACTTAAAATTAATCCACCCAAAGCAAACAATAAGACGATCATGCCATTAAAAATTAATAGCTTGAAAAATTTTTGAGAAATTCTAAATCTAGATAAACTACTCACCAGCCACAAAATAATCAAGATAGTGCCTACGCCAAGAATAGTAGTCGGAATTCGAGAAATTTTGAGAACTGGCACTAACTTTTGTAACAAACCAAACCCCAACGCAGACTCACCCAAAGCAAACCAGAGTGTAAATAAAACTCCACTCATCAGCCACAAATCCAATCGCGATCTTTTTTTAGAAATAAGCACGCTTACTGGGACTAATAATCCCAGCCAACCTACATACCATGCTAAGTATGGGGTTTCATTCCACTTTGGTCCCCAACGCAACCCTAACTGGAGATTGTCAAAAAAAGTCGGGGCAATTATTTTCACCAATTCAATTGGGTGAAGTGAGCCAGAAACTGACTGGGTTGCTGTTTGCACCACCCGTGTTGAATTGATGAAAGTTTTGATAAATGGCAACCACACCATTGCTGAGAGAGCAAGGGAAATTATTCCGATCTTAAACCAAATTTTCAACCACTTTTTCCAGCCAATCTTTTTTTCACCCACATCAAATAATGATAAAAATACTGCTCCTAGGACTGCATATAAAACATGTTGGGGATACCCACCCATCATTTGTAAAAAAATTAAAATTGGTAGCCACCAGTCTGCTTTAGTCTGCTTTGGTAATAATAATCCCAACCACATTATCCATGGTGTCCATGTCAAAGATTGAAGCAATGATAAATTATTTAAACTGTTAGTTACTTGAGAAGATAATAGCCAAAGTATGCCCGCCAATAATGCAATGGAATTTTTTCTAACAAGTGTTTTAGCTAAATAAAACATGCCTAAGCCGGTCAAGGCTAAATGAATCAATAGGGTTAGATTAATAGCCCAAACCGGTTTTAACAACACAAATAATAAAGTACTAGGATAAAAAAGAGACTGATTAATATCTCCAATTAAAGAAATCCCAGAAAATAGTAATGGATTCCATAAAGGAATTATTCCCTGTTTAATCCAACTAGCTTGAAACAACTTCATGGGTACCATCAGTGAATAGTTATCAAACATAGCTAAGGTTTGGCCACATAAAAAAGGCCACAGTCTAAGTGTGGCTATCAATAAAAAAATCACCCCTATCACCCACGATGATTTAATATTAATTTTTTTTAACATACTATCTAAATAATGAAGGTGGTAAAAATCTAATTCCCACAACTACTCGAAAAGCATCTAAGCCATCAAGCCAAGTAATTTTCTTTCCCTGAGAAAAATCTCGACCCACATAACTGATCGGGACTTCAAAAATATTATAACCACGACGCAATAATTTACAGGTAATCTCTGGCTCTATATCAAAACCATTTGCGGAAACATGAAGTTTTTTAAACAAGTCTGTTGGTAAAAGTTTATAACAAGTTTCCATGTCTGAAAGAGTAGTGTTATAAAGCAAATTGACCACAAAATTCAAAAAGGCATTACCTACTCGATGCCAAAACAAAAGATTGGAATGAGCTCCAATAAAACGTGAGCCATAAACCACGCTCACGCCTTCTCTATCTAGAGGTTTTAGTAATTGAGGAATTTCACGAGGGTCGTATTCTAAATCCGCATCTTGGATGAGAGTGTAATCACCAGTGACTTTTTTCAATCCTAGCCTGACCGCACTGCCCTTACCACCATTTGGTTTTTTAAAATAATTAATTTTTTTGCTAATAACTTTCTTAATTTCTTTTTGGGAACCGTCGGTCGAACCATCATCAACCACGATGACTTCTTTAACTTCTTTGACTTTGACTAAATTGGATAAAACTTTTTTAACTGTGGCGGCTTCATTATAAACTGGGACGATAACCGAAAGTTTCATGCTGGAGTTATTTTACCACTAAAAAAGCGGAGGCCTGACGACGCTCCGCTTTTTCATTTCTTCTCTTAAACGCTACTCTTCCACCACCTGGCCTTCTTCGGCATCTTTCTTATCTTTACCCTTTTCTTTCTCATCCTTCTTTTCCTCACCTTTATCAGCTCCACCTGCTTTGGCCGCGGTTTCTTGCTGGGCTTTTTGCATGGCTTCACCCATCTTTTGAGCAGAGGCAAAAGTTTCTTCAGTAGCTTTGTCTAACTCTTCTTTAGAAGCATCATCTTTTTCAGAAAGCTCTTTGAGTTTTTTGACATTCTCTTCAATCTCAGCCTTGACCTTATCATCCACTTTGTCACCATACTCTTTGAGTTGTTTTTCTAGCTCGAAAGCAACCCCGTTGGCTTTGTTTCTGGCTTCAATCAACTCTTTTTTCTTCTTATCTTCATCGGCATGTTTCTCTGCATCAGCCTTCATCTCTTCCACTTCCTCATCTGACAAGTTGGTGCTGTTTTGAATAGAAATCTTTTGTTCTTTGCCAGTGTTCTTTTCTTTGGCTGAGACATTTAGAATTCCATTGGAATCAATGTCAAAAGTGACTTCAATCTGAGGGGTACCACGCATCGCTGGTGGAATCCCATCCAGAACAAAGCGTCCCAAAGACTTATTATCAGCAGCCATTTCACGCTCACCTTGCAAAACATTGATCTCAACCTGAGTCTGATTATCACCAGCTGTAGAGAAGATCTGAGACTTGCTGGTGGGAATAGTGGTGTTGCGCTCAATCAAGGCAGTTCTTACTCCACCTAGAGTCTCTAGACCTAAAGTTAATGGAGTCACATCTAATAAAACTACATCTGAGACGTCGCCGCCAATCACTCCAGCTTGAATCGCAGCCCCAATGGCTACAACTTCATCAGGATTAACTCCCTTGTGAGGTTCCTTACCAAAGAATTTTTCAACTTCAGCTTGGATTTTAGGCATGCGAGTCATTCCGCCCACCAAGATCACTTCATCGATATCACTCGCCTTTAACTTAGCGTCTTTAATAGCCTTTTCAACTGGACCAAAAGATTTTTTAACTAAATCATCAGTTAATTCTTCTAACTTAGCTCTAGTCAAAGCCATGGTTAAATGTAGAGGCTGACCCTCATCACCTTGGGTGATAAAAGGCTGATTAATTTCAGTTTTCTGAGAAGATGAGAGCTCAATCTTAGCTTTTTCCGCTGCATCTTTGACACGCTGCAGAGCTTGTGGATCTTGAGATAGATCTTTACCGGATTCTTTCTTGAATTCAGCAATGATCCAGTCAATGATTTTATTATCAAAATCATCTCCACCCAAAAATGTATCACCATTAGTAGATTTGACTTCAAACACCCCGTCACCAATTTCTAAAACCGAGATATCAAAAGTACCTCCACCAAGATCATAGACGGCAATGGTTTGACTACCCTTTTTATCTAAGCCATAGGCTAATGAAGCTGCAGTCGGTTCATTGACAATCCGCTCGACATGTAAGCCAGCAATCTCACCAGCTTGCTTGGTAGCTTGTCGCTGAGCATCATTAAAATATGCTGGAACTGTAATTACAGCTCGCTCAACTTTGCTACCTAAATAACTCTCAGCATCGGCTTTAGCTTTTTGTAAAATCTTGGCCGAAACTTCTTGTGGAGTAAGGGTTCTTCCATTTACCTTGACTGTCACCATCCCATCTTTACCCTCACTCAATTCATAAGAAATGTTCTTGATGGCTTCTTGAACTGCCTTACCTTTGTATTTTCGCCCCATGAAACGCTTTACAGAATTAACAGTGGTTTTAGGATTTAAAACCATTTGGCGTTTAGCTGGATCACCCACAACTACTTCACCATCCTTGAAGGACACTATTGAAGGAAAAGTGTTGCCACCTTCACTGGTGGGAATAATTTTGGGAGTACCTCCCTCCATCACCGCCACCGCAGAGTTGGTCGTACCAAGGTCGATACCAATAATTTTTCCTGTTTTAGTCGATTTTTTATCTGACATGTTAAAACTCCTTTTAAAAATACTTTATTTAACTATTACTTTGGCGTGTCTAATCACACGCCCATTTAATCGATAGCCTCGTTTGACTACCTTAGTAACGATTTGCTCGTCACCTTCTTTTTCTACTACTTCCATAGTTTCTAGATCAAATTTTTTACCTTTTGGATAGATCTCTTCCAGACCTGCTTCATCTAACACCTGCCAAAAATCTCTAATCACCATGTTTAAACCTTGATCGTCAATCTGTTCTGCAGCCAAGCTCAAATGCTCTAGTGGACTCAAAAGAGTTTCAACTAGGCTTTGATTAGCTAACTGTAAAAACTTCACTCGATCTTCTTGATTGCGTTTAACTAAATTTTGGTAATCAGCCAAAACACGTTTTTCTCTCTCTAGAGACTCTATTAGTTGTTGTCTTAACTCTAGTAGCTCTTTTTTATTATCAGTTTTTTTAATATCTTTTTTAGTCATAAATTTACTCCGTGACTAGATCTTCGATCAAACTTTTAAAATACTTCATGACTGGAATAATGTATGGATAATCAAAACGAGTTGATCCTATTACTCCCAGCTTGCAAATCCTAGGACCGGCTTTAACCTTCATATAAATTGCTCCAATCGCATCTAAATGCCGATTATTCAAATCTGTACCAAAAGTAATTTGAATTGGATTCTCATTGGCTCCAAAGTCAAAAATTTCATCTAAAACAGATACCTCTTCAATCACTTGTAAAACTCGACGTGTCACATCAATATCATAAAATTCTGGCATGCCTAGCAAATTGGCAAAACCAGATTGATAAAGCTTGCGATCATCAGTAATAGCTACACTCAAGGCATGAGATTTATCTGCCAGTACGCGAGTGGTTTCATAGAGCAAATCTCCTAAAACATCACGACTCTTCCAAATTTTTTCTTTAGCAGAAACTTCATCTGCCACTGAGAGTTCTTTTTCCTTCATTAACTCATTTACATACAGCTTCATGGCCTTAGAAGTAGGAATCCTACCGGCGCTAGCATGGGATTTTTTCAAATAATCTTGATCTTGAAGATAAACCATCTCGTTACGAATGGTAGCGGGTGAAACACCAATATTGAACTTTTTATCGATTGTGTCAGAACCAACCGGCTCTGCTGTTTCGACAAACTCCTCAATAATGGCCCTGAGGATTTGGACCTGACGTGCAGTTAAATCTATCATGTTAGCAATCATAAGACATGACTGCTAATATTGTCAAGCGGAAGTTGAGAGTGCTAATTATTACATCGGGCATCATTCTCATGCTATTATGATTGAGAAGTATGAAATCAAAAAGAAATCAGAAAAACACTCGAAAAAAATATTTGATTAATGGAGTATTCTTTATCTTTCTAACTCTAGTAATTGCTATTGGGGTTAGTCAACTTAATACCATTCGTGAATTTTTCTCCAGAGCCAGTGGTGAGCCCGCAGATTTTAGAGTCGATACTCAAGCAATATTAGGCCCCATGCCACGACCCTGGCGATATTTAGCCCAAGGAGGTGAAGACCATGCCTGGAGACTAGATTCTTTAATCCCCCAGGTAAAAGCCTTAAACCCAGAATACATTCGTTTGGATCATATTTATGATTTTTATGACATTGTCCAAGGAACACCAGGAAGCATCACTTTTGATTTTTCTAAACTTGATCCAGTGATTGATGACATTTTGGCAACTGGAGCTAAGCCTTACATTGCTCTTTCTTACATGCCACCAGCTATTTCTTCTGGAGATATCACTGATCCTCCAGTGAGGTGGGAAGATTGGCAACTAACAATTCAAAAAACTATTGAGCACTTGAGCGGAACACGCAAAATTACTGATGTTTACTATGAAGTCTGGAATGAGCCTGACTTATTTGGAGATTGGAAATACTATGGTGAACGAAACTACCTCAACCTTTACTCCTATGCTGTCGCTGGTGCCAACCAAGCCAGAGGAGTGAGTCGATTTAAAATTGGCGGACCAGGTATTACCGCTCTTTATAAAAATTGGTTTGACGCTTTGGCAAAACACGCCATCAAAAATGACCTTCGACTAGACTTCTTTTCTTGGCATCGTTATGACCGTGATATTGAGCGCTATCAACAAGACATGGCGGAAATAAGACAATGGATTCAAGATTATCCTCAACTTGAACCAACTCTAGAATTCCACATTACCGAGTGGGGGCATGACAGCGAAGTTGATGTCGGCTATGACACCACTTATGGAGCGGCTCATCTAGCTGCTGGTGCAATTGAGATGATCCCGACTGTTCAAAAAGCTTTTATTTTTGAGATCCAAGATGGCAAAGATCCTGAAGGGAAACCACTGTGGGGCCGATGGGGATTATTTGGTCACAAAGATTTTGGCTCTCAGTCTAAACCTCGCTATCAAGCGCTACGAATGCTTGATAAGATTTCTGACCAAAGACTGCAGATCACCGGCAAAGGAAGCTGGGTTAAAGCCTTAGCAGCAAAAAATGAAGCTGGCTATACAGAACTAATCATGGCAAATTTTGATCCACGTGGCTCACATGTAGAAAGCGTGCCAGTGACTTTTGAAAACATTCAAGCTGGTAGCTACACTCTTAACACTGAGTATTTGGGAGGAAGAAAGCAACAACAACAGATTGCTACCACTGCCGCAGTACTACGAGCTCAGGTGATGATGCCTGTTAATAGTGTCGCTTTCATTAAGTTAATTAAAGCTGATCAATAAAAGTCTTAATTTGTTTCTGGAACCTTGTTTTTGAGAACTGCTCTGCATGCTGAATAATTTTGGTAGTTTCAAATTTTTGTTTAAAAAACTCTCTCAGAGCTGCCTCTAAACCATTAACTGTTAACTCATCAAAAAGAATTCCCGTTTTGCCTTCGATAATTGTTTCTAGAGGTCCGCCAGATTGATGGGCGATTACTGGCACTCCATGAGCCATCGCCTCTACCGGCACGATTCCAAAATCTTCATCTTTTACCGGATAAATTAGAGCTTGCGCTCCGGCTAGTAATGTATGTAATTCTTGATCTGTAACTGCCCCGACAAACTCAATATTTTTACCAGCCATTTTTTTGAGTTTGGGCTCCATTTTACCAGCCCCAGCCACTTTTAAATTAATTCCCAATTGATTGGCTGCTTGGATTGCTATTTCTGGATGTTTAGAAAACGACAATCGACTTACATAAAGATAGTACTTAGTTAGATATTTCTCCTCAGCTTGCTGCCTTGATTCTTTCAACTGATTTTTGGTGGGGATATTAACAGGTGGATATATAACCGTGCTGCTGCGCCGATAAAATTTTTCAATCCGCTGCTTGGTCTCTTTAGAATTAGCAATAAAATGATCTACTTTTTGTGCATGTTTGAAATCGATGACCCGCATGTAGTGATTAATTAATGTTCCCCCAAATTTAATGAATGGGTTTTTCTTCCAATCTGTCATGGTGGAATAACCATAAAGAGCTCGAGGTGGAGTATGACAATAACAAATGTGAGTCCCATTTTCTACTTGAACCGCCTTAGCTTCAAAAGCATTGGAGGAAGAAATGACTAAATCATATCCTTTCAAATCCAAAGAGCCAAAGGCCTTATCAGCCAAAACTCGAAGTGGTGAATAAAGTTTTTTAACTAAAGGAATTTTTGCAAACCAAGTCTGTCTAATATCCCAATTCTCAAATTTTGTCCAATGAATCCCCATAGCTCTTTTATCAACAAAAGAAGTGTAGACCGGAGCATTAGGATACAGTTCATGCAAGGCTTCCAAGACTCGTTCTGCGCCACCATACTCGCGTAGATAATCGTGGACTAGAGCAACTTTTGATTTTTTAGACATATGACTATTATAGATGACTAAAATAAATTTTCCTGGATACTAGTTTCAAATTCATCGTTGGGAAGTAGATTGATCAATGATCTAAACTCAAGCTCCTGAAAAAGCTGGACCGTCTGTTCTTTATTGTAACCCGTAACTTTGCACGATTCTAAATCCAACTCGATAGGTGCATTTTGATCAATAGTGGCCAGTTTTTGACTCATAAAAGCATCGTCCTTGCCTGTTTGGAGTTTTTTAAGCAGTGCGCCTTTGAGCACATCAGGGTATTTTTCAGCTTCATCAACCGCCTCATAAATTCCGGCTAATGAACCAAATTTTTTCAGGAGCATGACTGCGCCTTTGGGACCAATTCCCTTGATTCCAGGAATGTTATCCGAACTATCACCCATTAAAGCCTTGAGATCAATGACTTGCTCTGGATAAACCCCAATTTTAGCGTGCACTTTTTCTTGATCATATTCATCAGCAGGATGTTTCCCGCGCGGTGGCAACCACACATGTGTAGTGTCATTAACTAACTGAAACAAATCCTGATCTCCAGTCACGATCACAGTCTTGCCTTTAGTTTGTCGACTCAAGGTACCAATTAGGTCATCTGCTTCAAAACCAGCCAACTCAAACTGAGGAATATTAAGAGTTCTGACAATTTTTTTTGTTAATTCAATTTGGGGAATTAAGTCATCAGGCATTTTCTCTCGGTGAGCTTTGTATTCTTTATATTCTTGATGACGAAAAGTTGGTTTGGGATGATCAAAAACCACGCTCAAATAATTTGGCTTCATGTCTCTGATGGCAGTCAACAAAATTCTACTAAAACCAAAGGCGGCATTAACCAACATCCCCTCCGGAGTGGTTAGTGTAGGTGGTAACGCAAAATATGCTCGATAAATAATGGCATAAGCATCAACTAATAATAGGGCGTCTTGATCGTTATCAAAAAACGAAGTCATGAAGGTAGTGTATCATCATCTTTCTGACCATTCTCTTTGACTATAAACTCTGTTTGCTTGTGTAAAGACTGAACTTCTTTTTCTAATTGGTCAAAGCGTTTAAATAATTTTTTCCAGTAATACTCTTCCTGAATCCTATTCATGGAGGTACTAACAATAGCAATCAATAAACCAAACATGACCACTCCCACCACTTCTAGAGCAACACCAATCACTCTCCCTGGACCAGTCACTGGCACATAATCACCATAACCAACTGCCGTAATGGTGGTGGCTGCCCACCATAAACCTTCAGGGACAGTTTTGATATTTCCTGTATCTTTTTCTACTGAAACAACTAGCATTCCTAAAAAAATTGAAACAAGGGCTAAAGAAAATAGCAACTGACGAAACTTACGTTGTTTTAAAAGCTTTTGGCGAATGCTGGGCAAGTGCATTATTTAAGTATATCTGGTTTTGCTTTTTCCATCCCCATCAATTCGCTAAATTCATCTGCATCAAGCGTCTCTACCTCAAGTAACTTCATAGCGACAGCATCAAGCTGTTTTTGATATTTTTTCAATGATTTAATCGCCTGACTCTGAGCTGTATTGATCAGCTCCCCGATGTGTGTATCTACCTTGGACTGCACATTGTCAGAAATTTCATAAGGCTTTCCCCAAAGCGCGCCGTAATCATTTGATTCGTACTGGGGACCAAAATTCATTGGCCCGAGATCACTCATTCCGTACTCCACCACCATTGATCGAGCAATTTGAGTGGCTCGTTTGATATCATTGCTAGCTCCAGCAGTTAACTCCTTGAAAATTAAATCTTCAGCTGCTCTCCCACCTAACATGACTGCCATGTTTTCTACTAGTTCAGAACGTGTCACTTGAACCTTATCTTTTTCTGGAGGAGTCAGGGTATAGCCCAAAGCCATCCCACGCGACACGATCGAGACTCGATGAACTGGATCAGTGTGAGGATAAATGTGAGCTAACACCGCATGTCCTGCCTCGTGATAGGCGGTTAGCTTACGCTCATATTCATCATGAAGGCGTTTTTTTGTTCGCCCTAGTTTAACCTTAAGTGAGGCTTCTTCAATATCGGTGTATTTAATTTCTTTTCTAATATCACGAGCCACCGCAATCGCGGCTTCATTGAGCATGTTTTCTAGATCAGCCCCAGAAAATCCTACAGTGCGCTTGGCCACTCGATCCCACCTAAGATCTTTAACAAAAGGCTTGCCTTTAGCATGGATCTTAATAATATGTTGACGTTCTTTCAAGTCTGGCAACCTCACTATCACCCGACGATCAAACCGACCTGGTCTGACCAAAGCTGGGTCAAGCAAGTCGCCGCGATTAGTTGCCGCCATCACCATCACATTGTCATTAGGTGTGAAACCATCCATCTCTACCAAAATTTGATTGAGAGTTTGTTCTCGCTCATCATTTCCACCAACACTGCCTCGACTTCTTTGCCGACCAATAGCATCAATCTCATCAATAAAAATAATTGAGGGCGCCATTTTCTTGGCAGTATTGAATAAGTCTCTAGCCCGAGACGCACCCACACCAACTAGCATCTCCATAAATTCACTCCCGGCAATAGATAAGAACTGTACTTTTGCCTCACCAGCTACGGCACGGGCTAATAAAGTCTTCCCTGTTCCGGCTGGTCCAACTAACAAAACTCCCTTGGGAGTACGTGCTCCTACTTGCTGATATTTTTTTGGATTTTTCAAAAAGTCGACAATTTCTTCCAGCTCTGCTTTGGCTTCATCCATGCCGCCCACAGCATTAAAATTAACATCTTGCTTACCTTTAACAAAAACTTTGGCTTTGCTCTGGCCAAAACCCATTAGACCATCTTGAGCTCCACGAGCTTGGCGGAAAATGAAAAAGAAGAAAGCCACCATTAAAAGAATTGGCAAAAGACTGAGGATTAATTCCCACAACATGTCTCCAAAGGAAAGATTTTCTATTTCTAAATCAACTTCTGCGAGATCAATTCCAGAAGCTGACAATACCTCTAGGGCATACTGACCCTCTTCTTTACGAGCAATTTTAACTTGATCGCCTTCTTTATACTGAGCCCGTAACTGCTGGCCAGCCACTTCAAGTTTTTCTATTTTTTCTTCTCTAATATCTCTCACTAATTGACTGATGGTAATCTGATCTTTAGCTCCACTGCCAAATAATTGAATTAAAAAAGGCACAAATAACAACCCGATGATGAGATAAATAAAACCTCTATTAAAAAATTTATTGAGATTTATTTTTACTTCCACTCGCTTAAAAGGCTTTTGTGGTTGCTTTTTTTGACCAACAATTTTCTTTGGTGTTTTCTTGGGTAGTGTCTTTTTCTCTGCCATGAAGATCTATTGTAACATGATAACTAACGAACTTTCGCTCCTAGAGGTAAACCCTCCGCGGTGATAAAAAATGGTTTATCTTCCCCATCTACTGCCAAGATCATGCCCTGAGATTCTTCGCCCATCATTTTCCTGGGTTCTAAATTAGTCACAAATAAAAATTGCTTGTCTGTAAAATTTTCTGGGGAGTATCCAAAAGTTCGCACTCCAGTAAAAATTGTTCGTGTACCTTCATCACCAAAATCTACCTGAAGACGAATTAATTTTTCACTTTTTTGGACATTTTCTGCTTGAGTGACTTTTCCCACGCTGATTTCTACTTTAAAAAAATCATCGATATTGATCATATTAAGCCCATCTTTTGTTTTACTTCCACTAGGGTTGTGCTGGCGATTTCTCTGGCTTTTTTGGCTCCGTCTTCAATTATTTGTTTAACATAATCAGGATTTTTTTCTAGCTCTTTTCTTTTTTCCTGAATTGGTTTTAATTCTTGATAAATTGCTTCAGCCAACTCATTTTTGAGCTCACCATAGCGAATTCCCTCACTCTCATATTGTTTCAGGTATTCATTTTTCTTATCTTCGCCCTGAATCAAAGCCACTGTATCCAATAAAGCCATCACTCCTTTTGGAGCTGGCTGACCATTGCTCTTGCCACTATCAGTTGGCGCACTGGCCAATCTTTTTTTGATCATTTCTAGATCATCAGTTAAATTAATATAGCTGCCTTCAACTGACTTACTCATCTTGCCTTCTCCAGCTAGTGACGGCACATATTCGCCTTTGGAAGCAAACCTAGTTGGTTCAGGGAAATCTAAACCATATAAACTATTCATTTTTCTCGCTACTTCTCTGGTCACCTCTAAGTGTGGCTCTTGATCTATTCCAACTGGGACCAATTCTGTTTTGTAAGCCAAGATATCAGCCGCCATTAAAATAGGATAGTTCAGTAAAGCCATCGTCACCGCATCAGGGTGTTGTTTGATTTTTTCTTTAAAAGTCGGCAAGTGTTGCATGCGAGAGATAGTCATCACTGTTGAAAAATAAAATGCCAACTCTGCATGTAGATCGCCTACTTTTGATTGCACTAATAGAACACTTTTTTCTGGGTCCAAACCACACGCCAAATAATCCAACACCACTTCATAAGTTTGTTGGCTTAGTTTATCTTTGTCATAAGGGGTGGTCATGGCATGAATATCAACCACCGCAAACAGCATTTCATAATTAGGATCTGCTTGTAACTCAAGCATGCCTTTGACTGCACCCAGATAGTTACCCAAGTGCAAACGACCGGTAGCTCTGATGCCAGAAAATATTAATTTTTTCATAATTTCTCCTTTTAAATTCTTGTTTATTATAACTAAATCTGAGGTGGTGACAGGGGTAAGTTGCCACCACCTTGCTTAAACGATGTTTTTTTACTCCTGTTTCATTAAATTTTCAAAGACGTTTTTAACATCCTTGTCACCCCGACCAGAGAGATTTACTACTATTACTTGGTCTTGATCCAGTTTTTTGGCTAATTTAACTGCATAGGCAATCGCATGAGCTGATTCTAGAGCAGGAATAATCCCTTCAGTCCTAGAAAGCAATCCAAAAGCCGCCACCGCTTCTTTATCTGTCACTCCCACCGCTTCCACTCGCCCTAAGTCTTTGAGCAAGCAAAATTCTGGACCTACTCCTGGATAATCAAGCCCTGAGGCAGCTGAGTAAGACTCAGCTATCTCACCTAGATCATTCTGCAACACTAAGCACTCAAAGCCATGAATTACCCCTAGTTTCCCCTTAGCAAGTGCCAAAGCATGTTGGTTAGTATCTGCTCCTTTACCAGCTGGCTCAACTGCAATTAGCTTCACCTCTTCATCTGGAATGAACTCAAAAAATAATCCCAGAGCGTTAGAGCCACCAGCCACACAAGCCACCGCATAATCTGGTAGTCTACCCTCAGCCTCAAGGATTTGCTCTTTAGCTTCTTTTCCAATGATAGATTGAAAATCTCGCACCATCATCGGGTAAGGATGAGGACCAACTGCAGAACCTAACATGTAGTAGGTGTCTGGTTCATTAATAAATGCTCCCAAAGCCACATCGATCGCATCCTTGAGCGTTTTTTGCCCAGCAGTGACGGGAATCACCTTAGCTCCCAAGAGTTTCATCCGATAAACATTCATGTGTTGGTTAACCACATCTCGCTCACCCATGTAGATATCGCATTTCATCCCAAATTTGGCTGCCACCGTGGCCACAGCCACTCCGTGTTGGCCAGCTCCAGTTTCGGCAATTAGCTTGGTCTTACCGAGTTTTTTGGCTACTAGAGCTTGTCCTAGAGTATTATTTATCTTATGAGCCCCAGTATGATTGAGATCTTCTCTTTTAAGATAAATTTTGGCTCCCCCAGCTTGTTTGGTGAGAGAATCAGCCAGATAAAGCTGATTGGGTCGTCCAGTATAAGCCTGGTGGAGATGATTTAATTCTTCAATAAACTCAGGATCATCCCTCAGCTCAAGATAGGCTCTCTCAACCTCTTTTAAAACTTCCTCAAGAACTGGCGGTACAATTCGCCCTCCATATTGACCGAATTTGCCATTTTTATCTGGATAATTGTAATTTTTCATAATATTTTTTCTTTCTTTAAATAATTAAATTGATATTTCTCCTGAAAAAGATGTTTTCAGGCACAAAAAAACCCGCAGCTTGCGGGTTATTCATTTTTTATTACACTAAAAAACTAACCGCGCTGCCACAAGTAACGGCTAGACCACCAAGAACTGATAGATGTATATGAATTTAACATAAGTTTGTGTATTCTAATTCTTTTAATTCGAACTTGTCAAATTATAATTCCTCAATCTTAACGTTAGGATTTACCCCTGATTCATCAATTAACTTGAGGTATTTTTCAGTGGTAGTAATGCGTTTGTGACCAACTAATTGAGATACGTAAACTAGAGGAGTTCCAGCTTTGAGCTGCTCCACAATAAAAGTGTGTCTCAAGTCGTTAACCTTTGCATTTTTGATCCCAGCCAAACGGAAATAACGATCAATGGCTGTTCTGATATTACGCACTAAGAAAGGTCGACAGGTCTTGGTTAAAAAGACTGTCTTTTCTCGGGCACGAGGCCTAATTTCCATGTAGTTAAGTAAAGCTGCCTTGGCGGCTGTATTAAGAGGTAACTTGCGCACACCTCTGGTTTTTTGAGCTTGGATATCGAGAATATTTCTCTCTAAATCAACGTCTTCTAACTTGAGGTTAGCTAACTCACTAATTCTCATCCCAGTTTGAAGTAAGATCTCAATAATGGCATACATACGCTCATCTCCACGACAAGCATCTCGTAGTGCACGATACTCAATTTTTGACAATACTCGAGGAGGATTGGTCTCATACTTAGGATGTTGAACATCATTAGCTGGATTACCGCTCACTTCGCCTTTGCCCTCTAAAAAACGGAAAAAGGACTTGATTGAGTTAATTTTTCTAGAAATAGACTTACCAGTATAGCGACGTTTCTTGAGAATATCTTTGAACTCACGGATATCATCGGTATCAACCTCATCAATCTGGGTTTTACCTTGTTTTCCGACAAATTCAACCAATTGCTCCACATCCTTGGTATAAGCTGTCACCGTAGCTTCAGCTTTGCCTGCCTTGAGTAGATCGTCTTGATACTGAGCGTGAGCGTCAGTTAGTAACATTGGCATATCTTAGTATGTCCTTCCTTGAAATGATCTGGGTTATGTTACGATATTTTGGAGGCAGGAGATATAGTTCAGACTCATTTCGAATGTCTTATAATAACAGAACTTAGGCCAGAATGCAAGATGTCTAAACTTTTTTTTAACCCCATTGCTTTTATGGTTTTGACCATCATCAGCGTTGTTTTTTCGATCTCTTTATACAAAAGTGCTCAAAAAACACGATATTCCACACAAAATTTACAAAGCCTAGAAGAAAAAATCTCTCAAATGGAGCAAGAGACCATAGCACTTGAGGAGACACTTGTGGCAGCTCAGCAACCATTCAATCAAGAAAAAATTATCAGAGATGAACTATTAATGAAAAAACCTGGAGAGTATATTGTCCAAATTCCAGATGATTTAACTTATGTGAAAAAAACTTTAGCTCAAACAGAACTTTCTAAACCTTGGGAAGAATGGAAAGAATTGTTGTTTTAATAATCTAGAGGCAACCAGGTAAATACCAACATTAAGATAATCCCTAAAGTAAACATCGAAATTGACGAGAGTAATTTTGCCCCGTTTGATTCTTTTCTAATTTCTGGCAACAAATCTGAGGCAGCAATATACAAAAATCCACCCGCGGCGATCGGCAATAGATAACCCTCAAGATTGCTAGCTTGATTAAGTAACCCCAATCCCACCAAAGCTCCCAACACCGCCGTTAAGGCTGAAAAAAGATTAAACAATAAAGCCTTTTTTCGAGAAAAACCGGCATGAATCAACACCCCAAAATCACCAATTTCTTGAGGTAATTCATGCAGCATCACTGCTAGAGTAGTAATTATTCCTACCTTGATATCAGCTGCATAAGCTCCAGCGATCACCAACCCATCAATAAAATTATGTAAGGCATCTCCGATTAGATTCATATAGCCAAAACTATGTATCTCACAATCATGTTTATGACAATGTTGCCAATGAAGAGTTTTCTCAATTAAAAAGAAAAGTAAGAAAGAAATCAAAATTGTGGGATAAAGCTGATCTGCTGCCAGGTGAAGATGAGATTCTGGTAATAGGTGTAGGAAAACAGCCCCCATCATGGTGCCAGCAGATAAAGAAACTAATGACATGACCATTTTATTTAAAAACTTCGGCTTAAGACTCAGTGTAAATACCCCTGCCAAAGAAAGGAGACTGATTAAAATAGTTGAAGCAAGCGTATAGAAAGTTGACATTGATTAGCCATTATCTCATATCTTGAGAATAATTTTTTTGACATCTCTTTGTGAAGCGAAGATAATACTAATTATGAATCAACAGCCGCTTAATCAAGATCCAAACTTAGTTACTCCTGATCAGCAAAACATAAATCAAGAACCTACCAATACTCAACCACAGGCCAATCCTCAGACTCCAGACGAGCCTGCTCCTAAATCTCGTCTATTGATATTAGCCATAATAGCTGGCGGAGTATTGCTGATAATTGGTGGATTTATAATCTACCAACAATTATTTAATAAACTTACCCCAGTTAGTCTTTTTAAGGATCAGAGTAATTCTTCACTCTCTGATTCAATGGCTAGAGAAGCGCGAAGTGATTCAACAACAGCTCAAAGCGAACTATTAATTACTAGTCCAACTCCAATTTCCTCACCAATAGAAGAACCTTCTCCCCTCCTTAGTCCAACTCCTTCACCGCTATCTTCTCCATCCCCTTCGCCTCATTTTGACCACCTCTATCAAAACTCTGATTTCGGATATCAAATCGGTTATAACAATGACTGGAGATTGCGAGAAACATACGGACCCAACATAGAAAAACAAGCTCCGACTGATATTTTAAGCGGTATTGATCTCCATCTTTATCAAGGAGATTATTTTTATGCTAATGTTGGAGTAAATCTCTTGAGCGCTCATGGATTGACAGATATTGATGAGTGGATTGAAAAATATGACTTAAACTATCCAAAGCAAAGCACGATGGAAAAGGTGAGTTTCAATCAGGTGGAAGCAAACAAATATCTCTTTCAAGATGAACAAAATAAACAATACTTAGCTTTGTATTTCTTAAAAGGTAATTATGCCTACAAGGTTCAGTGGTGGGGCGAAATTAACTCTACTCTTGATGAGACCAACATGTTGGTAAATTCTTTCTTTATCTCTCAAGCCCAGTAATAATTTCGTTAACTGAGTCAATTACATGCTATCTGGTAGAATCAAGGCATGCTAGGTAAACTAAAACCTAAAGACAACGCCACTATTCCTTTTTTGGTCTTCATTTCTTTTCTGTTGTGGTTTCTTTTGACTAGGCTGTGGACCACTTTTTTACCAGATACTATTATTTTAATTAGAAATGTCCACGTTCATCACTTTGCATATGGCATCATCATGCTTTCGATTCTTTCCTTTATTTTTCTTGCTTTTGACTTGCCTCGTTTGTGGCATATTCGCTTTGCTCCATTACTAGGGATCGCCCTAGCCTCTGCTTATGATGAATTTGCCATGTGGCTGTTACTAGAAAATACATACGGAGATCGTCGTAGCATAGATTCAATTATTGTTATTACTCTTATCTTACTTAACTCAATATATTTTCAAAAATTTTGGAAAAAATGGGGACTTCATTTAGGTAAGCTTTTTTCCATTATTATTTTTGGCACTCCTCGTTTTACCTATAAAACCTTCAGGAAGATTGTACGAGAATTACCTTTTTTTAAGCATCGTTCATAATTAGATTTAGAAAATTTATTGTATTGCGTATAATGTATGTGTGCCACTTTATATCATCTTTGCTTGGGTTTCTTCGCTTAGTTTTGGTTTTTCTACCATTCTTGGAAAACTAACTAGCAGGCATCAACTGAAAAACCAATGGCAGTTTGGTTTTTTTCTGACTTTATTCATCGCGCTGTTTATTATTCCGATTTCAATATTTAATGGCGCCAGCTTTCCCACTCAATGGAGCAATATCGCCATGGCAGGAATAGTAAATGTAGCGGTCAACGTCTTTTTTATTATGGCTCTTGAACATCTAGATGTATCAGTGCTAGCCCCATTGTTTAATTTTAGATCTGTTTTCGCAGTTTTACTTGGTTTTCTACTTCTGGGCGAAGTTCTTGTTGTACAGGATTATTTACTGATTGGAGTCATTTTTTTTGCTGGCTTATTTGCAACTTATGATAAAGCATGGACAGCAAAATCTTTTTTTAATAAAGGTGTGTTTATTGCCCTGGGCATGATGCTATCCCTGGCTTTTAAAGGTGTTTTTGTGAATAAGGCTGTTGCTACTCAGGGATTCTGGACTGCTTCGCTATGGATTAATGTGGTGACAGTAATGGTATTTGGTTTGTTTATTCCTCGTTTTTATAAAGATCTTTTCATTACCCCTCTCAAACAATATTCTGGGGTATTACTAATGTCAGTGACCAATTTTATCGGAAATCTAACTGCTAATGCTGCCTATGCAGGCCACGTAGGCGTTTCTTCTGTAATCATTTCTCTCCCTTTTTCAATGTTCATGGCCTTTCTTTTTTCAATATTTAAACCAGATCTATTGGAAAAACATTCCATAAAAATTTATATCGTAAGATTTTCTGCAGCCACAATTATGATCATTGCTGCATTAAAACTCTCATCCTAAGTGATTCATAAAAAAATTACCAGTTCTGTGATTTTGCTGAGTGCTGAGTTAAGTCTTCATCTCTCCTAGAGCCATCCAGTGATTCTTCACAAGCAACACAAGTATCATTTCCGGTACAAGGATTATTAGCTCCACACCGAGGACATATTCTCTCATCATCTGTGAGTATTTCAATGCTGTTGTCCATTCCTTCGCCTTGATCTCTCCACCATTGCTCTTGCTCTTCTAACGATGAATAAGGAGGGGGTGTTTCGTTCATATTTGAGAGAAGATATCATATTTTACTTTTAATTCCAAGTTTTTTTCTTATATTGATAAGATCGTGGGAGGAAGTAAAACTTACTAATTATATTTGTTTAAATCTCCTCTTTCAAATAATGCTGAAGCTAATCTCGTCTCAATTGTTCCTTTGTCGTCAAGTTGTCTTACTAAAAGATTCATTGCCTTTCCTAATTTTTCCATTCTTGCTCTTAGTTCTTCATTTTCTTTTGCTAATTCTTCTATTCTTCTATTATTCAAAGCCTCTGGATCTTCTATTGCTTTTTCTTTGCCTGATCCTGATTCATCAACATCGATTGGATCAAATTCCACTTTTATTGAATCTCCACTACCTCCTGCAGGTTTAATTAGTTCAGTTTTATCTGGTGTTGGAACTTCTGCCATAACATTCCTTTTTTATTGTTAATAATTAAGTATAACAACAAAACTATATATCAAACAATAACTTTTAAAAGTGAATAATTCATTCAATACTTGCTTGAAGAGTTTTAGCAATTTGTCCATCTAACTGATCGAATTTTTCTCTTAACTCTGAGAGGCTTTTTTCTGATTTGGACAATCCTTCAGTTAATTCTTCTCGTTCAATAATCAGGGAGTTATACCCAGCGAGGGCATCGTCGCTCTTTATACTAGGAGTTCCCCACAAATCAGTTTTGTAAATAAGCTCAACTAATTCTCTCCAGTCCTTATTACACTCTTCTTGAAATGCTTTATACCAAATTTTAATATAACTATCATAAGTTTCTTTTGATCGAGTGGAGTGAACTATCTTCCAAGACGAAAATTTTATCTCTGTGATTTTGCTTCTTAATTTTGTTTTAATATGATCATCCAAATATGTCATTCTTAAATTATCAGCACCAGCTAATTTAGATAATGAAGCATCATAAAAACCAATTTTATTCGCTATCTCATCAAAAACTTCATTGAATTCTGAATTTTTTATTGACTCAACAATGACTAGCAACCTCTGTTCTTGATCTAAAATTTCTTGAATTCCCTTCCTTCCAGCCTTAAAATAAGCTAAATAAGCTCTTATTTCATCAAGATAAATATTTTTAGAACTTCTTCCTATGAAAAAACTCCTTATAGCATCAATGAAGTCAGGTTCAAGTGGAGCATATGTTCTAATTTCTTGGCCACTTGCCAAAGCACGCTCTACTCCAAGATTAAATATTTTATTTACATTTTGTAGAGATGAACCCTTAAGTATCTCACTAACTATTCTTTTCATTTCCTCAACCATAAGAGTTAAAGAACCTATTTTTTGATTCTGATTTTCCTCAAATTTTATAATTAATTCATCCAGATATGAAACCAATTCCTGTCTTCTTAATAAGTCTGAAGATTTAACTTGACTTAACCTGAAAAGATCATTCATTAAATCATCAACCTCAACGCTTGCTTTTTCCATATGATCAGGATCTGGAATAATAACTGCTAAATTCATATCTATCCAATATGCACTGGGTCTTTGTTCAAATTCATCTATCATTAGACCATCTAATTTAATATCTCTAATAGCTATCCCAAGACGGTGAGTTATAGCTATTTTCAGTATAATTTCTCCAATGCTTTCTCTATCTACTTCCAACATTTTTTCTTTATTCCGCGCAATCTCTTTTTTTCTAACATAAGATTCTCTCGCTATTCCAGATATTCTAGGTACCGCAATCATATATCCTTGATGGTGGCCATATGATCCTGGAGCGATTGGAGTGTTAAACTCTTCACTAGAAATTTTCTTTGGTTTTCGGTATCGCCGACTATTCATTCTTGAATAAGCAATTGCTTCCGCCAAAGCATGTTCTGCACCATTTGCAAAGCTGATAAATTTGATCACAAATTTTTGATCTTTACTATCAAAAACTTCAGCAAATCCTCCTCCTCCAATTCTAGACTCTGGAGTTATTTTGCCGAACTGATCTTCAAACTGTGCAGTTGAGATAACCGAAAGTGGTTCCTGATATGATTCATTTTGTGCAGCTCTTTCTTTCTCTTGAAGTAATCTTCTAACTTCCACATGATTAATTTCTTGAGTCACGTCTGTTGGTAGGGTCGGTTTATTCTCTTCAGCTGCCATTTATTAAAAGAAATATATTGATAATTGTATAACAAAACTAAACATATCAAGTTAAGTTTAGAAACACAATAAACATTTATTCAAAGTTTTTTTATTTGTTTAATAAGATTGTGAGAGAAATTTAAAGCTTATTTCTACAATTCAAACGCTTATTGATTAAACCAATTTTGTGCAACTCTACTCTTTTTAATTTTCCCAACAATTTGTCTAAAATCAGTTACACTTACTTGAAAATGAGACAAAATACCATTGCTTTGAGACTGATCTCCATCTAAACCATACCTTCTCAATAATTTTGCAAAAGAGGGTATGGTCTCACCATAAATAGTTGGATTCTCTTGCATTATGGTTTGATTTGCAGAAAGTTGATTATCTAAATTAGCAAGACCAGTGAATAACATTTGTATAAAAAAATGACTTATTTGATTGTTATATCCTTCAAAACTACTAATATCTACATCAACTTTAAAGGGCATGAAGTCAAATTCATATCTTCCATCTTCTCTTAGGGTCAATATAACTCCATGAGATGAGAATTTAACTATTCTATCTTCAATTTTTTCAATTTCTGGAGATTGTTGCCAATCATATTGTGTAATTTTCTCAAGAATAGAATCTATTTGTGTTCTCTGAAAATCTTCACGGCTATCAACTGACATATGACTCATGATATGACCTTTTAACTTAATTTTCCATTATGTAAAAAATTATTGTTGAGAATGTGGGATGAAGTTAGAAGCTACTGCTTTTCAATTTTTAAATAATGTATGGCTACTCCAGATAGAATAATCAAGATTGCTCCGAGTGCTTGAATTAAAGCCATACTTTCTCCTAACAACGTTATTGCTATGATACTTACCATTACCGGCGTCATCATAGACATCATTGTCATATATGAAGCACTTGCTACCTTGAGAGTTCTATTTAGAAAAATCGATAGTAAAGAAGAAGCAAAGCTACCCACTATTAAATATGGTAAATAGGTCAGATCTGTTAAATTAACAGCGAAAACAGGCTGAATTTCTGGTGGATAAAATGATGAAAGTGATAAAAATAAAAATAGAATTGGCAAACCTGCAATTGGACGCAGTAAGGACACTACTTCACCGCTAACGGGGTTGTTTTTTATAAATTTTCTAATCAAGACATTTCCCAAAGACCAAGATAAACAAGCAAGTAGAATCAAGATGTCTCCTGCTTGTGGAATAATCATCTTGCCCCCAGTGGTGATCAAAAAAACACCCACGATCATGATAGCCACAGAAATTAATTTAGACTTTGTCAATTTTTCCTTCAAAATTAACCAAGCAAATATGATGGTAGTTACCGTGGCAAACTTTCCCAAAAACCCTACATTAACTGCTGAAGTTGTGGCTGTTCCATAACTATTAAAAATTGCTCCTAAACCAAGGTGTATGCCATTTGCCAACATTAGTCCCCAAAAAATCTTGCTTGGTATGCTTCTAAGCTCATGATATTTTTGCGGCAAAACATAGATAGTCAACAAGAATAGGGAAATAATGGTTGATTGAATTAAGTAGGTTACAGGATGAGCTCCAGCATTAAAAGCCGACTTGCTGACAATAATGGAGATTGCCCAAAATAGGGAAAACAAAAAAACATTTACAAAAGGAGCGTTGATTACTTTTTCTGGCGGCTTCATTTTGTTACCATTAGAAATGAAATTTTTCATAAACCAATTCTACCATTCCCAGTCTGCCACCGCCTTTGCTCATAATGCTGCTTCATAAATTGCATAGTAAGCGGCAATTGTTGGGAGATTGTCTTCTTTTACTCGGCGTTTTTTAATGACTCGGTTAATCTTTTCAAAAATATATTCCAGATTTAAACCCATCGAAGCCAACCAATCTCTAGCTATATTCAATCTTTCTTTTTCGAGTTGAATATACCTACTCACATCTGCAGCTGATTTTCCATACCACATAGAGGTTGGATCATTTACTTCTTGATTGAGATACCTATTAATTTGAGTATCAAAAGAATAACTGGACACACTATCAATAGTGGTTCTAAGCATTAATCTTTTTGTTTCTGGATCTTGAACCAATTTGCCAAACACATCTGCCAATCGACCAATCATTTGCCAAACGTTGTCTGGGGGAAGACTGCCATCAAGTTTAATTGCATGATGCTTTGCCTCAATTATTTCTGCCTTCAGCCCCAATTCTTTCATTAGTCTTTCATTCCATAGATCGTGCTCAGAGGAATGAGTAATGCATCGAGCTACATCGTGCAAAAAACCAGTTGTAAATGCCAACTCTGGATGAATAATTGGATCATTTTCATCAAATAAAGCTCGGGCTGTCTCATCCCCATGAAAACCTCTCTCCTCAATCTCAGCAACAATAACTTGAGTAATAGCTCCAGTTCTGTAAAGATGATTATAAAGAGAATCCGAATCAAGAAGCGAATTTTTTTCTGCAGCTCCGGCTTCAAATAAATCAATTAAAATAAACCCCAATCTAGGTCTAAATTCTTGGTACATATATCTCAAATCTTCACCCAAAGGTTGTGTTTCATCCATCAGGCTGGCGGGTAACAAATTCTTTAGAGATAAAAGTAAAATTTGATATCTATTTTCAGGTGTTTCTTCCATTCCAAATACTTCACAAATTGTCTTGAATTTTCCTGTAATTTCAAGTAATTCACTAACATAAAGCCAATAACTTAATTTTTGTAGTTCTGTTTCGTTTTCATTATTGAAAGCTTCTCTGATACTTAGTATTCGTTGTTGAATTTCTTTTTCTTTTTCCTCTGCTTCCCATTCTTTTGGTTTAAATATCTGAACCATTTTATTTCTAAGTCTTTGGGTTGCTTGCTGCACTATAGTTTCATCAGCTCTAGGATTTTCAACATTTGTTGGCATGAGCTTAATTATACCTGAGGTTGATGCTATAAGAGCAGAAATTTATTTTGTTATTACGGGACTAGGTTTTTCGCCTCCGCTGTAAAAACACTCTACTCATACCTAAGAGCATCAATTGGATTAAGCTTAGCAGCTTGCTGAGCTGGATAATAACCAAAAATTATCCCTACTCCGACCGAAACACCAAATGATAACAAGATAGAAGATGTTTCAATAATAAAAGGAATCTCCATTGCTTGGGCTGCAATCAAAGCTATTAAAGCACCTAAAGTAATTCCTATTATTCCACCACTCACGGTTAAGACTATTGCTTCTATTAAAAACTGAGCCAGAATATTCTGATCTTTAGCTCCAATAGCTTTGAGCAAACCTATCTCTTTAGTTCTTTCCGTGACTGTAACTAACATAATATTCATAATTCCAATTCCACCCACCACCAATGAAATAGCAGCAATACCTGATAAAAGAGTTGTTAGAGTACCAGTAACAGTACTAATAGTATCAGCAAAACTTTGTGAGCCTCTAACATTAAAGTCTGCTGCTTCCGGATCATCAATATCATGTTCATCTAAAAGCAGCTCCTCGATATCAATAGTAACCTCATCAGCTAATTCACTATCTGTAATATAAACACTAATACTATCTAAATGATTCTGCCCAAATAAAATATTCTGCCCAGTAGTCACTGGAATATAAGCATTGTTACTATCAGTCACTACGCCAACAATTTGAAATACTCGACCATCTATCCTCACTGTTTCACCAATTACAAACTCCTCTGCTCCTTCACCAAATAACTCCTCAATTATTTCATCACCTAAAACTACATCTTTGGCTGCACTTAGAACATCACTTTCTTCAAAGAAACTGCCGGTAGAAAAGCTTAAAGCTTGAATTTGCTCATAATTAGCATCAACTCCAGAAACTTGAACACTGGTTGACTCACTATTAGCAGCAATAGTTTTATTTTTACCTACCGATCGACTTGTCATTTCGACATTTGCTAATTTTTCAATCGCTACTGCATCATCTGTAATTAAAGTTGTGACCGTATTACTACTTCCTCCGGGACCACGTCGAGATTGACCTGGAGAAACAGTCAATACATTGGCTCCATAAGAAGATATTTCACCCACAATTGATTCAGTTGAACCAGCTCCCAAAGACATAATGGTAATCACCGAAGCAATTCCAATAATTATTCCCAACATAGTTAGCATTGTTCGAGCTAGATTACGTCTCAATGCTTGAAAAGCTAAGAGCAATAATTCATTAATTTCCATCTTTATTTTCTTGTAATTTTTTTATCACTTGATATTAATCCATCCTTTAACTTAATTATTCTTCTCCCAAACCCAGCAATTTCTTCTTCATGCGTAATTACAATCACTGTGACTCCTTTTTTATTCATCTTGGCCAAGGTTTTCATAATTTCAGAAGCGGTTTTACTGTCCAAGTTTCCAGTAGGTTCATCTGCCAAAATTAGGCTTGGATTCATGACTAAAGCCCGAGCAATAGCAACTCGTTGAATTTGCCCACCCGAAAGGTGATTTGATAAATTGTTAGCTTTATCTTCTAAACCTACTAGGCGTAGTTTCTCTAGGGCTGTTTTATCACGTTTATTCTTATCAAAACGAGCATACATCATCGGTCGTTTTACATTCTCCAAAACAGTGGTTCGAGGTAAAAGATTGAAAGATTGAAAAACAAAACCTATTTCTTGATTTCTTATTTCTGCCAACTCATTATTATCATAATTACTGATATTTTTGCCTTTAAGTAAATAATCACCGGTTGTAGAAATATCTAATGCCCCGATGATATTCATGACAGTTGATTTTCCACTTCCAGAAGGACCCATGATGCTCACAAACTCACCTTCGATAATAGAAAAATTAACTCCTTTGAGAGCTTGATACTTAACTGGACCAGTCACATAAGTTTTAGTGATTTCTCTAAACTCAATCAATTTCTTTTGAGATGACATACCCATCCTTACCTACCACCACCCCCTGGTATGGGGAAAATACCAGATCCACTTTGTTTAGAGCCTTCGCCGTTGGTGCTTTGTCCAACAATCACTTGCTGGCCCTCACTAATTCCACTCAAAACCTCAGTATAATTTTCCCCTTCAATTCCAATCTCTACCGGCAAATATATAGGCTGTTTTGTTTTTTCACTTAAAATCTGGACTGCCTTGCTTCCTTGATAAGGCTTAATTGCAGTATCGGGTACTACTAAAGCCTCATCTTTGCTCTGAGTAGTAATATCAACTTGGACTGTCATGTTGGGCTTAACTGCTGGAGTTGAAGCCGACAGCACCAAATAAACATTGTAAGTCACTACTCCTGAACTCTCAGTTCCAAATTCATCTACTCTTTTTACCACTGCTTCATAAGAACTATTTTTAATTGCATCTACCGATACCTCAGCAGGTTGTCCAGGTTGAATAGTTGTCACATCAGATTCGCTTACGGCTAATTTGATCCAAGTTTCGGCATTAGAACTAATGACTAAGGCTGAGTCAGCGGCACTAACTTGCTGACTTGGCGCCACGCTCATATTGGCCACGACTCCTCCAATGGGAGCTTTAACTACACCATCAATAGTAGCTTGATAAGCTAACCAGGTGTTGTTAACAGCTGCTTGAGCCTGAGAAATCACTTGATCTTGATCTAAATATTTCTTTTCAGCTGCTTGCCAATCACGTTCTGTCTGAATGAATATTGGATCATCAACAGATAATTCTGTATCTAGTGAGTCTGCTTCAAAAACTTCATGTGCTTGCCACATATCGGATTCATAAGTTTTTTTACCACGCTCTGCAGTATCAAAACTATTCTTAGCAGCTAAATAACTAGCATAGGCTTTAGCTCTATCTTCTGCGGTGGCGCTACTTTCCACTTTAAATAAAGAGTTGCCCTTTTTAACCTCATCGCCATTTTCAACATAGACTTCAGTCACAATTCCAGTAATAGTAGAAGTAACATCAGTCTTACCGGAGCTCATAACCTCACCAGTTTCAGAAACTATCTCTACTATTTCACTTATGGTTGCTGGCTGGGTTTGATAGGAAATTGTATTTTCAGCTGATTTTGGACGAAGTAAAAAAAATATTAATCCAATCACACTAATTATTAATATTTTTTTGATTAGAACTAAAGACTTAAACCATTCCCAGATTGAGATCACTTTTTTTTTGAAAGTTTCTAACTTAATTTTCATAATTACCTACCTCTACCACTGCCTGGTTGACGACCACCAGTCATCATTCGTAAAACTCTAAAGCCGCTGGATCGATGATCGTTGGAAAAACCATTGGGACGCATTGATTTTAGCTTTTCATCAATTTCTTCAGCTGATAAACCCTGAGCTTTCCAGCCTTCAATTAGAACCTGACGCTGTTCTTCCATTACGGCAATTCTTTCATTACGTAATTTTTGAGCCTTGAAATAATTAAAGCCAGCAAATAATCCAACTGTAATCAGTCCAATTAAAAACCATTTGAGTAAAGGCTTTTTGTTCTTATTTTTTTTAGTAATTTTTTCATCAATCATGATAAGCTCCTTCTAGTTTAATCAGGATACATGATTAATACAACTAAGGTTAAGATTTTCTTTCAAACTTAATCAGTATTCAAAAAGCAATAGAAACACTGAGAGAAAGTTAGAACTATTTAAGAACATCCAACCATTCTTCAATGAATACCTTTGCTTTCTCTAAATACTCTTTCCCAGCAAAAGAATGATTTGAGCCTTCTACAATACAGAGTTTTTTATCTTCAGTAGGAATTGCTTCTAAAAACTGATGTTGCAAATCAGGAGGGGTCACTTCATCGCTACCACCCACCATCATCAAGACTGGCATCGTAATGTTTTTAGTACTATCAAACAAGTCGTACTTATAAGCATCTTCCATAAAATCCCACTTTAAGTGTTTCACATAATCAGGACGAGAAGGACTCACCCACTCTCTAACTTTATTTTTCTTCCAAATATCAAACTCTTCTTGGTTAAAGTCAGCCTCGAATCGCTCCCCAGAAGTGAATAAAGAAAATGGGGCTAGTGCCTTAATTTTTTGGGGGTATTTGTCAGTAAATAAAACTCCACAAGCTGCACCTAAACTATGACCACACATGATAAAAGGCTCTTGATACCATTTCTGTTGACTAGCCCACTCAACCACTGTCTCTAGGTCTTCATAATGATTGGATAAAGTTGCATCTATGAGCTCGCCATCACTCTCACCTTTAGTTTTGCGAGCATCCCATGTAACTATCGTGTAGTTATTTTCATAAAAAGCTTTGGCTATTGTTTCAATAAAAGCATGCTCTTTATGACCACCTAAGCCATGAGCTACAAACACCAATCCCTGGGGCAACTTAGGAGTTTTAACAACAACAGTTATTTTTTCGTTGTTTTGATTTGGGATGGCTTGTTTCATAAGTACTTTTTTAACACTTTATCAAAAGTAGCTGAACTATAGATTTTTATATTTTTAAGATCGCTTAAACTTACCCACTCTGGCATACCAGCATATTCCTTCTCTTGTTCCTCTAGGTAGTCGGTTGAAAGTTCACCACCTATAATTTTGCACTCATAGAACATGTGAATTGAGTGGACATAGTCACCTTTGAATGGCAACTTAAAAAATGAGTGATCGCAGTGAAGGATTGGTCCTATCTCCACATCCAACCCAGTTTCTTCTTTAACTTCTCTTAGTAACGCTTGCTCTGTGGGTTCGCCAAGATCAATCCCACCACCGGGAAAATCATAGCCGTCCCATTGTTTGGATAGCAAAATTTCATCATCTTTAACAATTACTCCATAGACCGCTGGTCTGAAAGTCAAATCATTAGTTGAGACTTGATAGGTTTTGCCCTTAATATCTTCACAGGTTATTTGAGAATTATTCATGCAACTAATTATATCATTTATTAAAAAAGACCTATAAATAGGTATTTTATTTATTGTTGAGACTGCGGGAGGAAGTTAGAACCTGGACCAAAAAACAAGAAGAGTATATTTTCCCAGAGATGAAGACAAATATTTCTCATAATGAGGAATATTTAAGAAGATATTTTATTCAACCTCAAATTCCAGGATAGGTCTTCTCCGTTGCTGGAGGTTTAGGACTAGGTTGAGACCCATGAGGACTCAAATATTTGTGTAGCTTTCCTTTTTCAAGCACTGCGTGAGCTAAATCCGAGCTAATCTGTCCGCTTTCCAACATTTCTGAAACTAAATAAGCTAAGGCTTGTCCTTGTTCATCTATTGCTGCTCTCAACTCTTTATTTTCTTTTGTTAAAGCAGCTTTTTCAGCTTCTTTACTTGCATTATATGCTTGTTCCATAAAGTACTTTCATTTTTTTATTACTTGAGTCAGTATAGATTGTTGAATTTATAATATCAAATATATAATAAAAAAGAACTACAAATAGGTCTTTTTTTTCAGTGTTGCGGGACTAGGAGTCGAACCTAGCCTGTAAGATTATGAGCCTCACGTGCACCGTACACTATCCCGCGTGAACTCGATATTTCGAGAAATTCAAGTATACCAGGCTAGAAACATAAGTCAAACTTGACTATTCCACTGCTGGAGACTCTTTTTTCCATCGTGGTAGTTTCGGCAACATCTCATCCACCATCTCTTCCGCTTCTGCTTGAGTTTTACCCATCAGTCTCACCCCAGCGTCAATACTGCCTTCTCTAACCTTTTCATAAGAAGCCAGCTCACCGGATTCTTGATCTTGGCAGTAAATACAATAGTTGTCCTCAAATTTAGAAGTCATCTTTTCTTCTAGAGGCATGCCACAACTATAACAAACTGTCATAGAAATCCCTTTCTACTATTTCAACTATCGTATCAGAAAAAACTATCTAAGGGGAAATTAGAAAAAAAGTAGCAGGGGTGGGACTCGAACCCACGACCTCAGGTTTATGAATCCTGTGCTCTAACCAGCTGAGCTACCCTGCCAGGATGTAGGCAAGTCTGCCTTGAGAGAAACATTATATCAAGAAAATGCCTTTAGCGATATTCACTTAAAAGAGACCCTAGATCAATTTGGCTAATATCTTTATCAATCAAAACCTTATTTTTTAAAGTACTCACTTGATTATGATAAGCTGGCCGACTATCTTGCCAGAACAATCCGACTGGCAAACTATCAACACGCAAAGCCTGTGTAATGGCGGCTGACTGATCTGTAGGATCATGCTCCTCTGCCAGTGATTTAATTCGATCTTGATACCATTGATAGTCTTGCTCTTTGTTATAAACAGGACATGGTTGTAAAACGTCGATTAAAGAAAAGCCGTCATGATTTACAGCCTGAACAATTCGATCACTTAGCGCCGGTAAATGTCCCGCAAATTCTCGTGCCACAAAACCTGCATGATTACACAACGCCAGGGCGATGGGATTCATCTGTTCTTCAATTGCTCCTTCAGGAGTAGATTTAGTCTGAGTTCCCTTAACAGTGGTTGGACTCATCTGGCCAGTGGTCAAAGAATAGCGTTTGTTATCATGAACTAAAACCGTCAGGTCATGATTGCCCCGCATAATATTTAAGAAATGTGTTCCGCCCTCACCATAACAACCACCATCGCCAATAACTACAATTACTTTAAGATCATGATTGGCTAATTTAACTCCAGCAGCGGTTGGTAGAGCTCGACCGTGGAGGGCATGAAAGCCATAAAGCTGATTGAAATCAGCCATGTTCCCGGAACAACCCACGTCATAAACAATCACTATTTTTTCTTGAGGAATATTAAGCTTTTTAATGGCTAATTTAAGCGCTCCCCAAATTCCAAAATTACCACAGCCTGGACACCAGGTTGGTTGAAGTGGAAGTTTGGGAGTAGAGTTTGTCATTTGCCTAATTTCTTAATTATTTTTTTAACCCCAGCTGCGATTTCAGTTGGATAGAATGGTCGACCATCATATTTACGTAAAAAGTGTTTAATTTTATAACCAGTCTGAGCAGTAATCAAAGTCGCTAACTGACCCTGAGAATTACCCTCAACCACTACGATTTCTTGACCTTTTTTAATTAGCTTTTCTAGTTGCTTAACTGGAAAAGGCCACAGCCAACTTAAATTACAAACATCGACGGGAATATTTTGTTCTTTTAAGATTTGAGCGGCGGCAATCAATGATCCTTTACTTGAACCAAATCCAACCAAAACAAGTTTTGAATTTGGCTGCTGACTCATAAATTGAGGCGGGATCTCTTCGATTATCTGCTGTTGTTTACTAAATCTTTTTTCTAGTTGTTGCTGACGAATTTCTCCTGATTCAATACCAATGCCATATTGGTCATGTTCATAGGAGTTAGTTAGGTGAGTTCCATTTTTTTGACCTGGAATAGATCTCTTACTAACGCCATTTTTAGCAATTTTATAGCGTGGGAAAAATCCGTTTTCATCTGCTTGAGGCTTATCTGTAAAACCAAAACGTTGATTGGTGAATTTCTCACTCTCAAGTTTGAGACTAAACCTACTCTCCGACAAATATTTATCTGATAGTAATATCACTGGCAACTGATATTTTTCTGCCAGCTGGAAAGCTAAACGAGTTTGCTCAAAAGCCTCAGTTGCATCACCAGAAGCCAAAATAATCCGCGGAAACTCGTCTTGTCCGGCACTTATTACCATTTGTAAATCTCCCTGAGCTGTCCAAGTAGGCATCCCCAATGCTGGACCAGGACGCATGCTCTCAATAATTACCATCGGTAGTTCAGCTACTCCAGATAGTCCAATCGCTTCAGTCATGTAACAAAACCCACCACCTGAAGTGGCCGTCATAGCTCTCACACCGGCAAAGCTCGCTCCCAAAGCCATGTTGATCACGCTAATCTCATCCTCAGCATGCTTGACCACAATATCTGCTTGTTTAGCTTTAGCTGCCAAGATGTGCAAGATCGAGCTTGCAGGCGTCATGGGATAAGCAACAAAAAACTGTAAGCCGCCGGCAATCGCTCCTAAGCTAATGGCTTCATTGCCTGTCATGGTCAAAAGTTGTTGAGAGTTTTTCTTGATTGGACTGGCTTGAAATTGAGGATAAGTTTTTTGGACATACTCAAAACCAGACTCTGCGGCTAGTTGATTTAACTGGACAACTTTAGCCCCTTTTTTATCAAAAACATGTTTGATGATTTTTTTGAGAAGTTTCAAATCTAAACCCAGTAAAGCTGCGCTTGCGCCTAAAGCCACATTGTTAGCCATCAGCTTATCTTGAGTTTTTTCTAAAGCCAAATCTTGGAGGGGAACATCGATCGCTTGGCCAGAACCTGAATAAGTTGATTTTAAATTCTTCGCATCAAGAATAACTAATGAATCGTCATCTAGCTCTGCTAAATGCAAGTCTAGAGTTGATTCATCTAAAGCCACCAATAAATCTAGACGTTGTTGCTGTGAAACTGCTTGATCTTGAGATGCTAAAACCTGATAGGCATTATGGCCACCAGTAATAAGAGAAGGATATTCCGCGTAATCAAAAATTTCCCAACCATGAGCAGCACAGGTTTTAGAAAAAATCAAACCCGTGGTCATGATGCCTTTACCGGCAGGGCCGGCAACTTTCCAGTTCAGCTGGTCGTTTTTACTTCGAGCCATATCGTTAACTATATCACGCTCTACATCATGCCGCCCATGCCACCACCCATGCCGCCCATGCCACCTGCTGGCATAGCTGGTTCTTCTTTTGGCACATCAGTGACTAGACACTCTGTGGTCAGAATCATTGATCCGACTGAAGCTGCATTAATCAAAGCAGAAGTAGCTACCTTAGCTGGCTCAATCACTCCATCTTTGACTAAATCACCAAACTCATTTGTCAGGGCATTGAAACCAAAAGTAGCACTCTTCTTCCTGTTAATTTCGCTAATGACAAATCCTGGATCAAAACCAGAATTTTTAGCTAGCATTCGGATTGGTTCTTGAAGCACGCTTTTAACTAGTTCAATCCCCAACTCCTCATCGCGATTGTCGGCCTTGATAGTCTCTAAGACTTTTCCTGCCTGAATAAAGGTCACCCCACCACCTGGCACGATACCTTCTTCGATGGCTGCTTTAGTTGCTTCTTTGGCATCTTCGACTCGCTCTTTGAGATTTTTCATTTCTACTTCTGATGCAGCACCAACTTGGATAGCGGCTACGCCACCAGTGAGTTTAGCTTTGCGTTCTTGAAATTTATCTGCATCAAAGTCTGAAGTAGATTTATCAATTTCGCGCTCAATTTGAGCTACTCGAGCATTGATATCATTTTTAGAGCCCTTACCACCCACAATACGAGTGGTGTCTTTATCAGAACGAACTGAATCTGCTCGGCCTAAATCATCAATAGTGACATCCTTAAGCTTATGACCAGTATCAGCAGAGACAAAACTGGCTCCAGTTAAGACAGCAATGTCTTCTAACATCGCTTTACGACTATCGCCAAACCCAGGTGACTTCACCGCCAACCCATTAAAGGTGCCGCGAAGTTTATTAACTACTAAGGTAGTTAAAGCTTCACCCTCAATGTCTTCAGCAATGATGACAAAGTTCTTACTGACTTTGACTAAGCTTTCTAGCATGGGTAAAAGATCTTGAATATTGGAAATTTTATGATCAGTCACTAAAACGTAAGGATCTTCAATGACCGCTTCCATGTTGTCACTATCAGTCACAAAATAAGGAGAAGCAAAACCTTTATCAAACTCCATGCCTTCTTTGTGCTCGATGGTGATCTCCATAGTCTTGCCTTCTTCGACTTCGACTACGCCATCTTTACCAACTAGCTTTAAAGCTTTAGCAATTTGTTGACCGATAACTTCATTTTGAGCAGAAATAGTAGCCACTTTTTGCCAATCAGCCTCTTTGACTGGTTTAGCAAGCCGACGAATTTCTGTCACCACGGCATCAACTGCTTTATCGATCCCTTTTTTCATCATCATTGGATTGGTTCCAGCTGTGACATATTTCATGCCTTTACTGGTTAACTGCTGAGCTAAAAGAGTAGCGGTAGTAGTCCCATCTCCAGCGATATCATTAGTTCTTTCAGCTGCTTCCTTGACTAACTGTGCGCCCATGTTTTCAAACTTATCTTCTAGTTCAATTTCTTTGGCGACACTCACACCATCATGGATTACAGTTGGACCGCCCCAAGCCTTATCGATAGCGACATTGCGCCCTCTGGGCCCTAAAGTCACCGTGACTGCATCTGCGAGCTTATTAATACCGACTAACATTTGTTGACGAGCATCGTCGCCGAATTTGAGTTGTTTGGCTGCCATAATATTCTCCTTATTGTTTAATGATTGCTAAAACATCCTCAAACTTGAGGAATTGATACTCTATTTCTCCAACTTCAAAGTCATTTCCACCCCATTTTTTGTAAACTACTTGATCACCTTTTTTGACTGGGCATTTAATTTCTGCACCATCATCATAAGTAACATCGCCACAAGCCAGGACAGTTCCAAACTGAGGTTTTTCTTCACTTGAATCAGGGAGATAAATTCCAGAAGCAGTTTTTTTATCTGCTTTGGCTGGTTCTACTAATACATAGCCAGCTAGAGGTTTGAGTTTAGAGACTTTAACAGTTATCGCCATAGAGCTCCTTTTAAATAAATAATTTTTAATTAGTGTTAGCAATCCTAAACTTTGATTGCTAATTTGTCAACGTCAAAGTTAAATGATTTGAAAAAATTATTCTGTTTTTTCTAATTCGGGGGCAGTAGTCTCTTCTTGTTTAAAAACTGTCTCGACTTTTCCTTGTTTACTAGAAACTCTTACTTCAGACAGTAAAAATCCTTCACAGTTTAAACCTTTGTCTTTAAAGTATCGATTTAAATCATCTTTAACTAAACCTTCAATTTGACTACGATTTTGTTTAATTTTATCAAGAGTCAGATTGCTAAACACACTCGCAATTCGGCTTCTAGAATAAGGACGAACTACTTTTGAGACAAGATTCTCACCCAAGTTTTCCCATAATTCTGGGGCATTATCGCGATCAATTCTAAATAAAACTGAGCCTTCTACCTGAACATCTTTACCATCGCTGGTAGAGGTCATAATTGGCTCATCTCCAAGAGCTTCTTTATTAAGAGAAGTATCAAAACCCTTGCGGATTGAGTACTCAAGAATCTGAGAATTAAATAGTTTAGCAACTTGCCAGAAAGGAATCTTCAAATGTAATCCTGGACCCCAAACTCGAGGCAACACACCCCTGCCGCGATCATATACACAGGCCACGTGTCCAGGAGGAACTGAGATGAAAAAACCACCTACGACTTCATCAACCAAAAATGAAACAACGAGTTTATCAAAATCCATAATAAGTATTGTACAAGTATTTATTACTTTCTGCCAATTACAGTTAAATTTTTGAAGGATTCTAAACCTGGAGTCGTTGGCCTCCCACCATTAATCCATTCATGGTATTTACTAAGTCTCGTAACTCTATCACACAAGAAATTGTTTCCTGAAGGGCATCTTGATCTAACTGCACTTCATCAAGTACTTCTGAAACATCAATCGTTAGAGTGCTCATAAATTTTTGTAAAAACTGCTGATTATCCTTGACCCAACGATGTCGCTTATTTTTGGGAAGCAGAGTTACTAAGCGAAGTGAGCTAGTAATTTGCTTGATTTCTCGAGTCATCAAAAATAAATCAAACTTAAAAGCTTCGTTATCATCTTCATAACCATCATTGATAGAGAGATTAAAATCTAAGTCTGTGACTGTACTTGTCATAATCGATAAGTGAGCTGATTATACACTTTCATTGGTTTTTAGTCTCAGGAGGTATAATACTACCCTAGATGAAAACTCTAAATGTTATTCAAACACCAGCAAGAGAAGTTATTGAGGCTGCTATCAATACACTCAAGGCCGGTGGTTTGATTATTTTTCCCACCGAAACAACTTATGGAGCCGGAGTGGATGCGACTAATCCTGAAGCTGTCAATAAACTCTTGGCATACAAAACTCGCCGTGAGGGTAAACCATTATCAATCGCCGTTCCAGACCAAGTAACTGCCGCCAAATTTGTAGAGATTAACCAACAAGCACAAAAACTTTATGAGCGTTTTTTGCCTGGCCCAGTGACAATAATTTCAAAAGGCTTGGACAAAGTTGCTTTGGGTGTAGAATCTGAATTTGGTACGCTGGGAGTACGGATTCCTGATCATGAGTTGGTGCTAAAGATCCTTAAAACTTTTGGTAGACCCATCACCGCCACCAGTGCTAATGCCTCTGGTAAAAAACGTCCTTACAGCGTGATCGATATCCTGGATGGTTTATCTGGAAAACAACAAAGCTTAATTGATCTGGTGTTAGATGCAGGAGAATTACCTAAAAATGAGCCTTCAACCGTGATTGATACGACTCTTTCTACTCCAACTACATTGCGGGCTGGAAAAATTAAAACTAGTGGTGAAAAATCTTTAACCTCTAGCTCTGAGGCAGAAACTAAAAAAATTGCTGGTACCCTGATGCTTAAACGTTGGGATGAAATTAAGAATAAAGGTTTGGTAGTTGGTTTAGATGGAGTTTTGGGAGCAGGAAAAACTATTTTTACCAAAGGTGTAGCAGAGTTCTTGAAAGTCCAAGAGACTATTACTTCCCCCACTTACTCATATATTGAGGAATACGATTACAAACGACACGGAATCAAAGGCAAACTTTACCATCTAGATCTGTGGAAAATAGAGACTGATGAAGAATTAAAAAGATTGGAAATTGAAAAACTAATTGCTCCCAATAATGTCATCGTCATCGAGTGGTGGGACCAAGGAGAAGAATATTTGAAAAAACTAATTAAAGAAAAACAAACTAATTACTCTATGATATGTTTAGCTGGAGCAGGATCGCCATCATCTGGCTCCAGAGTAATCACTGTTTTAGCATAATCACTTTTATCGCCAACTACTTCATACTCAAGAATCCACTCTTTTGTTTTGTCATCATAAATCATCTTGCCCGTAGAGAAAAAATCTAGAGTTGGAGTCTCTCTCACCAACCACCCCTCATAAAAATCGTCATTAGTTAAAACAGGCAAATCTTGAGCTATTACTTTGTGAAAAGTAGTATCATCGACAATTACTGTCCAAGCCTGACCTGTGGCAATACCCCCAGAGACATCTGCTAGCTCAACCGCTGGCTGATTATCAAAAACGTCAATTGTCTCAGGCTTTCTAGTCATGACATCATTAACCAGAGGAATTCGCTCTTCTTGTGCTGCTGAAGTATCCTCTTCTCGTGCTACCAAAACGTTCTCCTCAGCTAATGGTGGGGAATTATATTTTTTAACCTGAAGATAGCCAAAAACAGCCACCCCCAAAACTGCTATCAATAATAGTAAATTTATTTTTCTCATAGCCTAGATATAACTTACAGTATAATCCTACCATGATCGGACCCTTGATATTAGCTATAGATACTTCTTGCGACGACACTTCTGCTGCTGTCACAGCTGGAACTAAAGTGCTCTCAAACGTGATTGCCTCCCAAACCCAGCTCCATGCTCCCTATGGTGGGGTTTTTCCAACCGTGGCCAAACAAGCTCATAAAGAAAATATTGATCAAACTATTAAAGTTGCCATAAAAAGAGCTCAAGTTGACTGGAAAGATATAAAAGCCATTGCTGTCACTCAAGGTCCTGGACTCGCTCCCGCCCTAGAAGTTGGCATTGCCAAAGCCAAAGAACTAGCTGCTCAACATAATTTGCCACTAATTGCTGTCAATCACATTGAAGCTCATGGTCTGTCTGCATTAGCTCAACCAAAAAGCCAGACTCCTAAGCCCACTACTAAACATCACTTTCCCACGCTAGCGATAGTTGTTTCTGGTGGTCATACCGAGTTCATTAAAGTTGTTCAAATCGGTGACTATGAACGACTTGGTTTTAGCATTGATGACGCGGCCGGTGAAACTCTAGATAAGGTCGGTCGGATGCTGAACTTAGGCTACCCAGCTGGCCCAGTCATGGAAAAATTTGCCCGAAGTGGAGATGAAAAAACATACCAACTTCCCCTGCCAATGACAGACCGAGAAGATTTTAATATGAGCTTCAGTGGACTCAAGACTTGGGCCCGAAATAAACTAGAACAACTTGAGACCCAAAGCTCACCCGATAAACAGGACATATATGACTTTACTGCATCATTTCAATACGGAGTGTTTAGGCATATTTGTTATAAATTGAACAAACTACTAAAGAAGCATCAAATTCAAGAAGTCTGGTTGGGTGGAGGTGTGGCTGCCAATATTCGATTGAGACGAATGATACGCGAAACCTTAAAATCTTATAATAAAAAAAATAAGCAACCAAAAATCAAGCTACTAGCACCCTATTCCAAACGCCTCTGCATGGATAATGCCGCCATGATTGGAGTCGTAGCTGGATTCAAATTTCAGCAACAAGAATTCATCAAAAACCCTGAAAAATTAGAGCGTCAACCACGATGGCACATTGCTGATTAATCAGACTGAGGTTGATCTGCCATCCACCACCACCAGCCTCCCAAAAGAAGCATATAGACATCAGCTAACCACAAAATAATTTTTGAAAATAAAATAACTCTTGCCTGCAAAGAGGAAATTAAGACAAAAGTCAAAACAATGGCTGACAACCATGACAAAGCAGCCGCAAATCTGAGAGTCTCCCTAGCCAGTTTTTTTCTTTTGAGGAAATTATCTGTTTGCCAGGCAGCAAACCAAATTAGGCCAACACCAATCACAATATAGATCCAATGAGACAATACTTCATGACCAAAAAAAATTCGATTAAAGAAATCTGGGACCAAAATCAGCGATATGCCCAACACCCAATTAATTACATTATCAAATCGAATAACTTTCCATGTAAATTCCTGAGCTTGCTCGGGGACAATTTGCTGGAGAATTTTTTTCATTTTAGATCGGGCAGGCTCCACTCTCACACTTAAGATGCTCGTAATCTATATCTTCCATGATTGTCTCATCCTTTTCAATCTCATTTAAGACTCTCATAAACTCGCTAATTGTGACCGGCTCTTCTGGCTGATACTCATAGGCAGTTACATCTTGCTGAGGCATGACACTACAAACTTTAATTAAGCTTTGGTACTTATCGACCATCTTTGAATACTCTTTGAAAGTTACTTCATTAGGATTGTATTTTAGGGTATAAGAAACTTGATTGCCTGTATCTGGTTCTAAAGGTTGATTGTCTTTATCAACTCCGCGTAACCAATATTTTTCAAGCAACATCAGCCATTTATATTGTTCTTCCGGAGTTGCTTCACTAGCAGTAATTAGTTTCTCGTCCATTCCAATACGACAAATTAGGGGCTGGGTGGGAAATCCCACCGCTGTTGAACCTCGATAGCTTTTGAGCTCTTTGACTGGATAGCCCTTCTTTTTATATTTTTTCACTTGAGGATCATCGCTACGATACTGCACCCACCTAATGTACTCGCGCATACTAGGTAAATGAGCACCTTCGCTCAAAGCAAATAATTTAGAAACTGTCCCAGAGGGTTTGATGGTGGTGTTGGTATGAGGTATATTCACTTTTATTTTCTCGGCATATTTTTCTGCTTCCTCTACTACAGCCCGTTTAAATCTAGTTAGAGTCTGCCAAAAATCTTGTGATTTTTCTTCATCAATTAAGTCTCTAAAACTGTAACCAAATTGATTCCAAGCAAACTCATGAATTCCAGTCATCCCGACTCCAATCCGGTTAGTTCGCTTCACTTCTCTCCTGTACAAGGCATCCATAGTATTAACACGCATTAGAGCTCTAACAGCTGCTCTAAAAGCTTCTTCTGCGTCATCAACCGTGGGTGCAAAATAAGGCACTACATCACCAATCACACAATAGCCACCCAGCATATTTAAAGAGATTTCTCCGCAGGGATTAGGAATCTGAGTGTAGACTTTGGCATTAGCATTTCTGGCTACATGAGCCAAAAACTTTTTTGTTCTCTCCATGGGCTGATATTTTTCGCTGCCAGCATAATCGCCATCAGAGTAATCTTCCAAACCCTCATCATTTTGTACTAGTTTATGTTGATTAATAAACCCTGGCTCTCCGGTACCATCCTCATATTGAGCTCGAATAATAGCGTCTAAAACTTTTTGGGAGTGTTTAGTGCGCTGTCTCCAAAATTTTTCATCAACCGTAATTGAGTTATTGGCGCTCCATAGAAAACCACCTTTTTTAATAGTGATAAACTCAAAAACCTCTGGATCAGTCCAACGTTTGGTAGCAATACGCGCGCTACGTCTGGCGCCTCCGACCAATACACACTCAGCTAGATAGTGATCAACATACATCGATTGTTTCCAGAGAGACATGCCCGCTCCCTTGATTGAAGCCACCTTCGAGATAGCTTGCATCAAAGGCTTAGGACCAGAAGAGGGTCTATTTTGCATCCCACCAATGGGCTGACCCTTACCTCTAACTTTTGAGAAATCAATGATGAGAAGATCATCTCGATATTTCTTCTCATAAGTCATGATTTCAAGCATCTCTACAGCTTGAGCCCAACCCTCACGACTGTCAGCAACTTCAAACCAGTGAACGTGACCATTGCTGTCACCGTATTTATGCTTGGCTTCACGCGCGCTCTCATCATCACCCCAAACAAAATCAGGATGCTCATCTGAAATGACACACCTCACGTTGGGCATAAAATCCCAATCTATGATACACATGTCATCATCATAAGATCTTCCCACTCCAGACCCATTCATGAGTAAATAAAACAAAACAGCGGATGAAGCGGCGGTGCTACAGTTAGTAAAAACCTCCATATTTCGCCCCAGTTGAGTTTCATCCCCATGCTGAAGATGACGTCCGGACATCAAAAGCGAGCCATTAGCGATATGTTTTCGTAAAATCTTAAATTCTTTGAGCTGATGTTTTTTATCTTTTTGGACCAAAGAAGTATTGCCTTTGGCAACTCTGGTAGCAACCTCACCCCATGTTTCCCAACGCTCTCGCTTTGTATCTGGGTTGGTAATACGACGCAGATAAGTTCTTCTGGCCACAGCCTTACCTAAGCCCTGATCTAACTTGCGATCCTCGAATTTCATTTGTTTTTTAGGTAGCATTTGGTTGCAACTTTTCTATTTCGAGAGCGAAATCTTCTAGACTATCAAAGTCCCGATAGACACTCGCGAATAATAAATAAGATAATGGGTCCAACTTCTTAAGCATATTAATTACTAGATTTCCGACTTCCCAACTCTTGACTTCACTAGTTTTTTTACGACGTAGCTTGGCTTCGATCTCATCAATTAACGTATCGATGTCAGCCATCGAGACAGGTCTTTTCCAGGTGGCTTTGACAATTCCTCTTTTTAATTTATCTCGATTAAAATCTTCTTTAGACCCATCTTTTTTAATAACTTTTAAATCAATTCCTTCAACCCGCTCATAAGTAGTAAAGCGCTTGTCACAACGCCCGCATTCTCTGCGTCTTCGAATCGAAGTCTGATCTTCTGTCTCGCGGGAGTCGACAACGCTGGTTTCAGCATGATGACAATAAGGGCATCTCATGTGCTACTCCTTGTGGTTTTTAAGAGCCCAAAACACAATATATTGTGTTTCGTTGCGAGGCAGGATTATTAGAATCTCACATTGAAAACCCCACTGTCAATAGAACAAAATACATCAAAGATAACTAATCTTCTCTGCAATAAAAATGCATAAATAATCCGAAACTGAACACATATGTATTACATTTATGAAGAAAGTGACTGGCTCAAGCGGAGTTTAAGAGCTTCGCACTCACTCAGAAGGCGGTCTATTTGCGCCTTCTCTGCATTATCAAAACGAGCTGCTAAAACTTCTACTTCGTGTGAATAGGCGGTTAAGTGTTGCAGCATTTTGATTCTAAATTCTTCATCGGTTTCATTGTTGAGAGTTTCTTCAGTGGCATTTAGTAAGTATTTTTGAGATTTAATAATCGTCGTGACCGCCATCGCTGACTTACCCTGTTCTGAAAGCCGACGAGCATACTCTAGGCGTCGCCAACCGTACTCAGTTTGCAGCCAAACTTTTTCTGGAAAAGAAGTTGCATTCAACTGGGCTTTATCCACCACCATCAACAATGGATAGGCTAGATGATCTGGCAAAATATCTTTAGCGATATAAAACCGACGCTGACTAGCTTTCATATCAAGACTTATTGAAAATACGGGACTAGTTGTGGTTAAAGATATGCCCACTACTAGTACACCAAAAAAAAAGGCAACGACTGACAACCACATTTGAGGACTTTTCATAGAATGAGGATAGCAGTATATATAGTTAATCTTGAACTGTCCAGCTAAAAATAGATTAGTAGCACCATTCCCCAAATAGCATGAGATAGAATTAGCAAATAAGCATTTTGTCTTTTTGAAAACAACAGACTTTGTCCAATCGCAAAAAGAGCTAATAAACTCAAGACTGGTAGAACTTGAGAAAGATCAAATCTCAGAAATACGTTGGGAATATGAAAAAGTAAAAATACCAACGTCACTAAAGTCACTTGCTTAACCAACGACCAATTAACAAATTTATCTTGAACTACAGTCATTACAAAACTAAAAAAGAAGATTGTTTCCCAAAAAGCAGTAAAGAGAGAAAGAAACATCTCCCACCAAAATTTATCAGCAAAGAAAATCAACAAAGGTTGGAAATCTTGACCCACCTGCAACAACCTCAAAAAAATAGTAATGAAACCAAACATGCCACCAACAGCCAAACCTCTCAAGAGTCCTGGTTGGAGTTTTTTTAAACGAAGACTGTCTATGATTGGTCGAAATCCAGTCACGTTTATATAGATACCCACTGGTAATCCATAAAAAATTGCCTTACCAATGATTTCATCAAACCAAACAGGAAAGTTAAATATGCTCCGATATAAAAACCAAACTACTCCAGTAAAAATTAAGACCGGAAAAAAAGATTGGTGAGTCAAATAACGAGCTCTACTGGCTCGAGCAGCTTTTGAATGTTTAGCTTGATGTTTTGGTTTTTTTGAGGGCATCAAAAACTAACCTACGAGTATCTTTTTTAGTACTCGAATAAGTATCAATAACTAAATCGTATAAGTCTGGATGCCAAAAATCAATTGGCTCTTGAGCGCTACGGGTGCCCGGCTTGACTACCCACTCCTGCCATTCCTGTGCATAGAGCTTGCTCCAAGTCTTGAGATTGGTTTGATATCTCCCATGGAGATGCTCTTTTGCTTCTTCAATTGAGATTTGATCTCGATTTACAATTCGATCAATTCGCACCGCATCATCACTACAAATCATTAGCACTTTTAAAACTCCGGGCACTTGTTGAGCTAAGAAACCAGACAACCAAGATTCGAGAATCCAATGCTGGTGATTTTCTAGCTTTTCTCTCATGCCGTAATCTACCTTTCGATCAAAATCATCTTCGTAATGAGAGGCATCGTGGTGAGTTTTTTTTGAACCATCAAATAAACCTTTTTCTGCTGCGTAAGCTCTCATAAACTCACCACCAGAAAAACCACGCCAACCATCCATTTTTAAATCTTCTCTTAACATGTCTAAAAGAGTCGTTGAGCCACTGCCGGGTAATCCAGAGACCGTAATGTTTTTAAAGTTATAGTTAAAGATGTTTGGGGTCATATCACTCCCGCTCGATATGAGACTAATAATTTATAGGTCGATAATTTAGTATACAGTAAGTTGCAAAAAATAGACTACCTGAGAGTATAATAGTGGTTCAACTATGTTTAGTCACAAATGGCAGCATGCCTATAAACAAAAACTTTCAAAAAAAGACCGACTTCCTAAAAAGTCAGTGGCAAACAAAAGTACCTCAGCGAAATTTAACGCGGGTTTAAAAAAGAAACTTAAACAAAAATTTAACCAACCATCAGTTAAAAAAACTCAAAAAATAATTCGCCAGCTACTCCTACCGGTGACTCATCCAGTTTTAAAATACGTCACTGCTGGAGTTATTTCGTTAACCATTATTGGTGTGGGGTTACTACTCCAGCAGCTACCATCGCCACGACGATTAACTTCCAAAGACAATTTTGCTGTTAGTACTCAAATTTACGATCGTCATGGAGAACTACTTTATGAAATTTATGGTGAGGAAAATCGCGCTCCAATTAAACTTGAGGATCTCCCTCCTCATGTTATCCAGGCAACTATAGCCATAGAAGATAAGAACTTTTATAAACACTGGGGTTTTGATTTATTTGGCATCGTGCGAGCAGTGCGCAACAATCTTACCAGTACAGGCACTGAGGGCGGATCCACCATAACCCAACAGCTAGTAAAAAATGCTTTTCTATCTAAAGAAAAAACCCTGCAGCGCAAAACAAAAGAATTGGTTTTGGCTGTTTTAACTGAAATCATGTACTCCAAAGAAGAAATTTTAGAAATGTATTTAAACTATATTTCTTATGGGGGAACAGCAGTTGGTATCGAAGCTGCTTCTCAAAAATATTTTGATAAAAGCTCAACACTGCTAAATTTATCCGAGGCCTCCCTATTGGTCGGGCTACCTCAGGCGCCCAGTCGCTATTCTCCTTTTGCTTCTGATCCCAGCGTCTCTCGTAGTCGTCAGGCTGAGGTTTTGCGCAGAATGGTGGAAGATGACTACGTCACACCACTGCAAGCTGAGGAAGCTGCAGGACAAACTATTGAACTGGCTTTATCAAAAACTGACATCAAAGCCCCACATTTTGTGTTTTATGTACGAGATTTACTCTATGAAGAATACGGCGAGGAAGTAGTTGAAAGAGGTGGATTGCGAGTTTACACCACTTTAGATTTTGAGCTGCAAGAAGCTATTCAAGCTTCTGTGGCGGCAGAAGTAGAAAAGTTAACTCGCCATCGGGTTAGTAATGGTGCGGCTCTAGTTACCAAGCCCAATACTGGTGAAATCCTAGCCATGGTTGGGAGTAAAGATTACTTTAATAATGAAATCGATGGCCAAGTTAATATTACACTCAGCCAACGTCAACCTGGCTCTTCAATCAAGCCACTGATGTATGCCACTACATTACAAAAGAAAAAACTAAATCCTGGCAGTATTTTGCTAGATGTACCGACTTGTTTTGAAGTTCCCGGCCAACCCCAATACTGTCCAAAAAATTATGATGGCACTTTTAAGGGTCCGGTTACCATTCGCAGTTCACTAGGAAATTCTTTAAACATTCCTGCAGTTAAAGCCCTCAGTACGGTTGGGGTTAAAACTTTTATGGATCAAGCTACAGATATGGGCATTACCACCTGGGATGATCCCGCCAATTATGGTTTATCTCTCACTTTAGGTGGTGGTGAAGTGAGAATGATTGACATGGCACAAGCTTTTGGAGTTTTAGCCAATCAAGGAGTTAAAGTGCCTCTTATTCCAATTTTGAAAATAGAAGACTATACCGGTAAAGTCATTAAAGAAATTGACCAAGAAGAACGCCAAGAAGATCTACAAACTCTGATGGAGTTTGACCAAAAAAATGCCGGCGATTTAAAGCGAGTGATGGATCGAGCTCCAGCTTATCTAACTAGTCACATCATGCAAGATAACAATGCCCGCGTAGAAGCTTTTGGCTCTCGCTCAGAACTAGTTATTCCTGGACAGATTGTGAGTGCTAAGACAGGAACCACGAATGATCTCAAGGATAACTGGACAATTGGCTTTACCCCTGAATATCTAACCACCGTTTGGGTGGGTAATAACGACAACACTCCTATGAATCCATATCTTGTATCTGGCGTGACTGGAGCAGCTCCAATTTGGAATGACATCATGAGCTATATTCTCAATAACCATGAGTCAGTTTGGCCAGAAAAGCCAACTGATGTCAAGCAAGCCTTAGTTTGTGCCACTGGCATGCCGGCTGAACACTCTCAAGAAGAGTGCAAAGTCACCAATCAAGAACTTTTTTGGGAAGCAAGCAATCCATCTCAAGCAAATGTGATAGAAAAAGAAGTCTGGATCAAACCAGAAACTGGCCTACCTCCAGATTATGGAGAAGAGGCGGAGGGTTTAATTCTAGAAAGACATACTCTTTATCAAGATCCCGTGACAGACTTATATTGTGCTGATTGCGTACGACAAGTAGATGAAGAAGGTAAAATCCAATACGAACAACATGTGGTAGAGTATGAAACCACCTTACGTGCCTCAGATTTTAAACAAGATGAATAGCCGACTTATTTTATGGGTAACTGGATTTATAGGCTTGAGTTTGTCTCTGTTGTTCTCGTTGTGGTATTTCAGAGAAGTCCCGATTATTTCTCCCCTGAGTTCTTTGACTACTTTTAATTTTATCAACCAACTCACCCTCAAAAGCAATAATAAAATAGTCTATGGCTTTATCCCTTACTGGAATTTAGATGAAGTTGAGGTTCAACCAGAACTAACTCACCTCTCATATTTTGGCTTAACTATTGGTGCTGATGGCAGCATTATTACTCGCGAAGATGGGGGGCTAGAGCCTGGATATAAAAATCTTAAGAGTGACGATTTTTTGGAGCTTTCCAATCAACTCAATCAGCAAGGCGGAAAGGTTGAAATAGTTTTATCTCAATTTAATAGCGACACCATAGTGGCTTTACTTAACCAAGAAAAAAGTATTCAAAATTTATTGACCTCTCTTGATTCTATTCTATTGGCTTATCCAATAAGTGGAATTAATCTAGACATCGAATACAACGGCGAAGTCACCCAGCACCTGCGCACAAAGATGGTGTCATTTGTTGAAGCCATTAATCAACATTTAGATCAAAAATACAATCATGTAACTTTTTCTGTAGACATGTATGCCTCTGCTGCTAGTAAGAATCAATTCTGGGACATCGCTGCCATCGAACCCTATGTAGATTACATTGTGGTCATGGCTTATGACTTTCACCGTCGCTCTTCACCCCAAGCTGGACCAGTAGCTCCATTGTTTGGTGGTAAAGAATACTGGGATAGTGACATCAATCAACATCTAGCAGATTTTGTGAAGCTAGTGCCCAAAGAAAAAATCTTATTAGGAGTGCCCTTTTATGGGTATGAGTGGCAAACTACTTCTCGTGATTCTCAAGCTCATACTTTTCCAGAAACAGGTAGTACTGCGAGTTTCAAAAGAGTTAAGAAAATTATGGATCAAGCTGAAGAACTTCAGGTCGAAGAGAGTTGGAATGAGCAAGCTCTTTCGCCTTACCTATCATATCTAGAAGATGGCTCAATTTACGTAATTTATTATGAAAATTCTCGCTCTTTGTCCTACAAATTAGATTATGTTAATCAGCTCGATTTGGCCGGGATTGCTATCTGGGCACTGGGTTATGAAGATAACTCACGAGAGTTGTGGGATGTAATTGATAGAAAATTATAAGCCTCTTTTTAGACTAAGTTTTATGAGTAGTGTTGTTCATTTGGACTGCTGATGTTATGATCCCCGCATGGGAAAAAGGAATCCTATAGCTTCCAAGAATAGAACAAATTTATTCATCAAAAATTGCTTAAAAACTAGAAGAATCAAACATTCTTTTTCTGCATCACGCTTTAATAGATCAAAGAATCCAGGCTTGTTTAACTTTCTGAAATTTATTTTGAAAAAATTTGGTGGCTGGTATTTACGACTACAAACGCCAGCACCAACCAAACCTATTCCTCAAAAATTAGTCAAGAAAAAAATAGAGACCAACTCCCTCCTCCGAGGTTGGTCGATTCTGACTTTAATAAATTTACTTAAATTAGCTCAGCTTTTTAACCTCCTCAAACAAAACCTATTCAAGATTAAAATTCCTTTACCTTCTAGGTTTAAATTTAAAAAATTAAAGATATCACCTTCATTAAAATCTGTAATTATTGGCTTGATATTAGTCTCAATCTTTGGCATGGGTTATGGTATTTATGTTTTTGTTTTTAAAGACCTCCCCAATCCCAGTCAATTAACCCAACGTGATCAGATCGTGACCACAAGAATTATGTCTCGTGATAATCAAGTTTTATTTCGTGTCTATGAAGATGAAAATCGAACCCTAGTTGAGTTAACAGATATTCCCCAACATTTAATTGATGCCACTATTGCCATTGAAGATAAAAACTTTTATTACCATTATGGATATTCTATTCAAGGCATAATTCGTGCCATGATTGCCAATAGTCAAGGTAAAACAATTCAACAGGGTGGCTCAACTATCACTCAACAATTAGTCAAGAATAGACTTTTAACCTCAGAAAAAACACTACAACGCAAACTTCGTGAGCTAATTGTCTCAATCATGGTTGAGCTTCAATTTGATAAAAATCAAATCCTCGAAATGTATTTTAATCAAGTTGCTTATGGTGGCTCAACCTACGGGGTAGAAGAAGCTGCTCAACGATATTTTGGTAAAAAAGTTAATCAATTAAGCCTTGCTGAAAGCTCTATGTTAGCAGGATTACCTGCGGCTCCCTCAGTCTACTCACCTTTTGGAGCTGCTCCAGAATTAGCCAAGTTCAGACAGCAAGAAGTGCTACGCAGAATGGTGGAAGATGAATATTTATCTCAGGAACAAGCTGACGAGGCTTACGATCAACCTCTCGAATTTATTCACGATGCCATTGATATTAAAGCTCCACATTTTGTTTTTTACATCAAAAAATTATTAGCCCAACAATACGGAGAAGCTGCCGTAAATCAGGGAGGATTAGAAGTTATCACTACACTAGATCTTAATCTTCAACAAGCCGCCCAACAAATTGTTACCGATGAAGTTAATCAATTGGCTCGCCTGCGAGTAAACAATGGAGCAGCTTTAGTGACCAATCCTCAAACAGGTGAGGTTTTGGCTATGGTCGGGAGTAAAAATTACTATGATTTTGAACATGATGGACAAGTTAATGTTGTTCTTAGAGAGCGTCAACCTGGTTCTTCAATCAAACCTTTAACTTACTCAATTGCTTTGGAGCAAGGCAAGTCTCCTAGCTCTATTATTGATGACAGCCCGATCACTTATCATAGCGCCGGTAGTCCAGCTTATAGTCCAAAAAATTATGACGGCAAATTTCACGGGCGAGTTACGTTACGCGAAGCTCTAGCTTCTTCATATAATGTGCCAGCTGTTAAAACCTTAGCAGAGGTTGGGGTTGATACCATGCTAGACAAGGCAGAAAAAATGGGTATCACTACCTGGCAGGAACGTAATAGATTTGGCTTATCACTTACCCTGGGAGGAGGCGAAATTAAAATGACCGAAATGGCCCAACTCTATAGTTCTTTTGCCAATCTTGGCAACACTGTCTCACTCAACCCAATTCTAGAAATTAAAAACTACAAAGGAGAAACTCTCTACCGCAATACTTGTGTTTTGGAAAATAAAGGTTGCCCGAGTAACAAAACCATCAGCCCCAAAGTTGCCTATCAGATTTCGAGTATTTTGTCAGATAACAGAGCTCGAACTCCCGCTTTTGGTCCCCGTTCAGTCTTATATATTCCTGATCAACAGGTGGCAGTCAAAACTGGCACCACTAACAATCTGAGAGACAACTGGACTATCGGTTACACCTCAGATCATTTAGTTGCAGTCTGGGTAGGAAACAATGATAACCAGTCTATGAGCTATGTTGCCTCTGGTATCACTGGAGCTTCACCAATCTGGAATAAAATCATGCGTCTTTTACTAGATGAGGAAAATCCTCATGTTTTTTCCACACCAGAAGGGTTAATTAAAATAAAAATTTGTGCTGCCACTGGTACCCTGCCTTGCAGCGGTTGCCCAGTTGTCACAGAGGAATTATTTGTGCCAGGAACAGAACCTCAAACTCAATGCTCTCCAGAGTGGTTTAAAAAGAAAGCTGAAGAGCAAAAAGAAGCAGATAAAAACTAGCTCCTCATAGCTTTAACCTGAGTTTCAATCATATCAACTACTTGATCGATAGAGAGATCACTCGTATCAATCACGACTGCATCATCAGCTATCTTGAGTGGATCAGCTTCACGACTCATGTCTTGATTGTCTCTGGAAATTAATTCTTCATATACTTGTTGGTAACTAATCTCTCTCCCCTTAGATTGCTCTTGGATATGCCTGCGTTTAGCGCGAACTACCTTGGAAGCAGTTAAATAGATCTTCAAATCTGCATGGGGGAGAACTCTATAAGTAATATCTCTCCCTTCCATGATGACATTGTTGTCTTGTGCGATAGCTTGTTGCTTTTCGACCATCACTTTTCGTAAACCTGAGTGTTGAGCTACAATCGATGACCCCTTACTAATTTCATCAGTCCTGATTGCCCATGAGATGTCTTCATCATTTAATAAAACTGTAATTAAGCGACCATCCTGCTCAGTAGAAGCAGGACTCTTCAACTCTATCTTTGACTTGACTGCCAATTTAGTCACCGCAGTCTCATCTTGAGGATCAACATTGTTCCTGATAGCTAATAGAGCCGCGGTCCGATACATGGCTCCTGTATCAATGTATAAAAAGCCTAATCTCTCAGCGATTAATCTGGCAATAGTGCTACATCCAGCAGCAACTGGTCCATCGATAGCAATTTGAAATGAATTATCAGATTTATTAAACATACTTCAAACTTGGGCAGATAAAAAAAACTATTTCTTTTTACCAGGAGCTCGCTTTTTTTTCTTGGACTTAGATTTCTTAGGAGTTGCTATCCATTCTTCCCTATCGGAAGTAACTAACCCCCCTAATCCTACAATGATTAAAATCATCGGCCAAAAATTCCAGAATTCTGCAGGCAGCATGCCTAAATTTGAGGCTAAAAAAATAAAGCCCATCACTACTAAAGTGGCTGGCCAAAATACGTTTTTGGGCATAAAACTCCTTTTATTGTGCTAATTGTCTCTTTTGCTAGCAAAAAAACTACTCCGCATCCTGCTGTTCTAGCTCAGCAATGGTTTGATTGAGCTCTTGAGTGGCAGCTTTTTCTGTGGCAGCCCACTTATCCATTGAATCTGCCGTCTCAAACAATGCCTCATTAATGCTTTCTTGTTCATCAGTAGTCGGATTAACCGTTGCATCTACTTGATTATTATCATCAGTCATAATATATGCTCCTTTTAATTAGTTTAATTTTAAGCACTTCTTCCAGTTAAAGCTTCCAGCTCTCTTTGTCGAGCCTCAATCTCTTGCTGGAGTGTTGATATCTGCTGTTCTCTTGAGCCTTCTCTCTCACTTCTTCTTCCTAAGAGATGGCTATCGAGTTTTTCTCCAGCAGTTTCAAGATATCTAAATCCTACCGCACTAGCTACTGTTACCCCAACTGGAATTGCTGCAAGGGCTGCTCCTGTGGCCATGATGGCCAAACCAGGTGCAGACGCAATAGCTCCCAAAGTCGCCATTGACCCCGCAGCTACTTGACTCATAATTTTCAAAGTTCGACTACTTGCTCTTGCCGCAATAGTAAGTAACTTGTCGTAATTCTCTCTTGATTTTTCAATAAACTCTTTACCTCTAGCCTTTGCCTCCTCAACTTTAATTTGATTTCTTTCTCGAGCCTGTTCTATTAAAATCTCTCTCTTAATCCTTTCATTGCAAACCTCACCATAATTCTGACCAATCCGAAGAGTCAAGGCCACGCCAAGAGCTTGATTTGCTAAACGCGGATCTTCTGCTGCTTGCTCAAGAGCCTTCACCAGATCTTCTCCCCAAATTTCTTCATTAGTATTGGCGTGCAACTTTCTCCAAAACCATTTGCCCGCTTCAGCTGAATATGTTTTTTCACCTGACTCTGGATCCTCTTCAACGAGAATACCTAACGCTTCCATCAAAGCTTGTTGATTTTCTGGTCTTTGCAAACGTGAACCTTCTAAAAGAGTTTCAGCAAGCTCCTTCGCCTTCTCTGGGTTAACTCCTGTTTCTTGTGAATCTCGAAGCACAACGCTCTCCAAATTTGCCTTACGCTCTGTTAACATGGCTTCATGAGCTTGAGCTATGTCTGCAGCTCTGTCAGGATATCTTTCTTGTAAACTTCCACTTAACTCTGCCAATACATTAAGGCTTGCGGCCTCGTTTCTATTAAAAGTATTACTCGCAAGTAACGCAACTTTTAGATCTTCTATCTCATAACCACCTTCATCTAATAAAACCTCCATAATCCTCAACCCAGCTTCGACTTGTTTGGTCTGGTTATTTTCAATGCGTTGAATTCTCTCTTGCTCTTTTGAAAGAGATTCATCTGGTTTCTCACCACGAGCTTCCTTTTCTTCTCGTCTTTTTACTACCATTTCTTTTCTAGTCTTAGCAATCTCTATCGCAAGTTTTCGCCAATTCGCGGGATCTGCTTCTAATTGAGTTACTTGTTCTGGAGTCAAATCGCCAGCAATCAAAACACGCGCTGCCAAACTCATTTGCTCAACATTTTGAATTACTCCTTGGCTAACCTCTTTTCTAATTTCCCACTGTCTACCTCCAAGCCGATCTGCTTCAGCAGCTGCTTGTTTACCTGAATCAAATTGATCTATTGCCACCTGAAAAAGAGCATTGCCCTCTACTTGACCCCTAACTATTCCTGAGGCTATTTCTAATTGTCCATCATCACCTTTTCTGAAACGCTCCTTCATTTTGGCTAAAAATCCCGTTCTTGTATCTTTACTGCCAGAAGCACCTAAAGTAGGCTCTTGAGCTAAACGAGATGTCTTCTCCAACAATTCAGGATCTCTTGCTAAATATTGACCATCTTCAGACATAAAACTTCCTTTCAAAATATTTCTTGAATTATTTAAATTTCATTGAACTGATTAATACTAATTTCATTAAATCATAAACTCAAAATACAAGTCAACATATTGTTGTTCACTCAAAATAGTACTTACATATTCTTAATGCATCACTTTTCTCATGCTCATGCAGATATCATCTCGATGTTCAAACAATAAATTATTGACTGAAGTAAAGGGGGGGCTTATTCAACAAACTATGCAATTTTAATTATGTCTTCATTTCTCTGGCTTCATCTCTTTTTTGAGCTTTTTTCTTGAGATCTTGTCTTTTGTCGTGTAATTTTTTACCGCGTGCGATGGCAAACTCCAACTTAATATTCCTCTCCTTTAAAACAAAGGCTAACGGAATCAAGGCCTGACCTTTTTGTAAGCTTAGCTGTTCAATCTCTGCCAACTCTTTTTTATGAAGTAGCAGCTTGCGAGTCCGTTTAGGATCATAATCACGATTATCAGCATACTTATAGGGAGTAATTTGAGCATTTATTAAATAAGCTTCACCACTGAGGAATTTGATATAGCTTCCAAAAAAGCTGCCACTGCCAGCACGTAAACTTTTGACTTCTGCTCCAGACAAAACAATCCCCGCTTCGTATTTCTTGAAGATTTCGTATTCATAGGTTGCGCGGCGGTTTTTTAGTAATAGCTTAGACATCATTACTACTCCCTATTGTACTATCAAGAAAATCAAATGCCCATCGCGTACACGATTGAGCCACTCACAGCAAAAGCTTTGGACAATTCTTTGCTGACAAACAAAGTAGTTGTAGAAGCCAAAGATTTACTCTTAATCTCTTTTAAAAACTCGCCTTCTTTAGTTAAAATCACTAAGCGATGGTTGGTTGGTTCCAGTATATATAAATCATCTAAATCTTCATGGGTGAAGACCTGAAGACTACCGGAGAATGGCTCAGCCAAACCGGTTATTTTAAACTCTTGCTCACGACCAAAAGCAAGTTTGTGTAATCCACCCTCACGGGTGGTGATCCACATATCGCCATCAATCGCCCAGGAAGATACTTGGCTATAATCAAAGCCAGCTGCGCCACTCACCCAACCGATGGGATCTGAATAACCCTCTTCTTGTGCAGAATAGCGATAAATATTTCGCTTTTCTGGATTCAAGACATAAATATAAGTGGCGAAATTTTCTATTAAAGTGGCAGCCTTGTTAGAATCACCCTCAGCAATAATCTCAGTCAAACCTTGATCTTCATCAAGATCTAGTTGTTTGACTCCTTCAGACAGGGCAGTAACTTTTGTATCAGTTAGCTCTACATCTATCAAACGCCCTACCTCCCCTGACTCAATTTTTTGGGCCTGCTTATTTTCTAGATTAACTACTACCAATTGTTTTTTGCCATCATCTAAAAAGGCAGCTCGTTTATCAGTTGCATCAACTTTACTTACTAAAAATTCACTGTCAATTAATCTTAAATCATAAAAAATTTCCAACTGGCCAAACTCTTCTTGTCCAGAAATCTGATCATAAAACTCTCTCGCTTGAGTGAGTTTTGTTTCTACCAACTGTCGTGATTTTTTCTGATCCTGAAAATCTTTTTCTAACTGCTCCAACTGAGTAATAACTTGACCAATTGTTTCTCTAGCTAAAATAGGATCTGAACTAATTAACTCTTTCGCTGATAAAAATTGAGTTGCAATTGGCTTTAAAATTAAGTTAGTTGCTTTAAGCTGTTGCTTAGATTTATAAAGTCTAAACCCGATCAAACCCCCAATTACAACTATGCTCGCTGCGATTGGCAAAATAACTCGCACTAACTGACGGGGAGACTGTGATTTTAAATAAATATCTCGGGCCGTTATTTTTCTAAATAAAACTATGATTGATCTAGCTACTCTTATTAAAAAAGTCTTTATTCTACTAAAAAACCAAACCAAGCTAGATAAAGCAGCATGCCAGTTAATTTTTTTTAACTGAACAACTACTGTTTTGACCAACTTTATTAATTTTTGCCAAATATTACTCACCATCTTTGAGGATGAACTAGTAGACGGAACCTGTCCTAATTTAGATAAATCAGCCGTCCTATTTTTACCCGCTCCTCGCAACTTTAGAGCCGGAGGAATATTGAGTAATTGTTCTGTCGTTGCTATTGGAGTGACTTCTTCAGGTTCAGCTTCAGGCTCTGCCTCAACTTTTGAATCATCTGGAACTGATTCTAGAGTTTCTTCTTCCTTAAACTCACTTCCTCCGGTCACAAAAGCAATGCTGGCTAATGAAGAATCATCTAGACCATGCAAGCCAGGAATAATAGAAGTCACTACTGAATCAGTGTCAAAACCACTAGTAAATTTGAGCTCTATTTCATTGAGAAAATCACTAGCTTGGTGAGTAGATAAAACTACCGTATCACCAGCCACACGCTTGCCTTCGATGATCTTAACTTCATCTACGGAACTAAGCAGTGTCCCTGTTCTCTCACTTCTCTTTAAAAAAACATGTCCTCCTGCTGTACCCAAAATTGCTCTCTCTGATTTGAAAACTCCACCAGCTATTTGCAATTTAACATCTAGTTGCTCCATCTGCGTGATTAAATCAGTAATAAAATTATGAAGCTCCTGCGATGAGTTGACTTGTGCTTGTAAAATTTTTTCGGTTAAATCTCGCCCAATATTACCAGCATGATCGCCAGAAATTGAAAAAGCACACACCAACTGACTGGAATTAAAATTGCTTGAAGCAACTTGGGACCAGCCACTAAACTGCGGGAGTCCCACGACGGGAGTTACGTCGACCTTATACATTGACCTTATTTTATCATACTAGATCAAAGACTAACGACAAAAAATAATAAAACTAAAATAGCTAGAATTAGGTGGAGAAAACCAAGCGCTTTTAATTTGTTAGAAAAAGTTGTAACTAGAGATTTCTGCATCGTATTAATTTGTCTGATTACCACTACAGAAAAAACCAAATATAGTGATCCAGCAATGATAAATAGTAGTTTCAAAAAACTAAAGAATAATTCACCTAAGTCTGTGGCTATCATTTAATTCTCCCCTCTAGCTTTTCTCTTTCTTCTTCCACCAGCATCTCATTTAAAAACTGAGTTACTTTGGTGGGATGAGGGACTTCTTCAAACTCAAACTCTGTTCGTTCAGCTGCTGTTTGGACTTGAACTGTGCCGTAATTAAAAATTGATTGAATAGCTCCACTAGTGATAGCAGTAATATCTTCAATTTTATCTATCTTAGCTGCGGAAACATTTTTATAAATTAATGATAGAAAATCTATATCAATAATGCGCTCATCGGTTACTATATAAACATTATAAAACCAAGTTAAAAATGACTCTAAAGAATACCCGATGGTGAGTAGATACCAAAGTAATAAAATCGCTGTTTGAAAATTGCCCGGTAACTCTGTATAAAAACTAACTTGATTAAAGAAAAATGGCATCAATAACAGGCCCAATATTGCCAAAACTTTCCCGAGTTGTGTAATAGGATGTTTTCTAAGTAAAAGTAAAACACTCTCTCCATCCAACTGAGAATCAAAGGAGTGAATCATGAGTGGTTTGGGAGCATAAGAATCAAAAGGATTCTTTGATGGTTCTTCTTGTCGCATCACTTTTGAATAAGTGTCGACTGCTTCCAACGGACTAAGTTTTCTTTTAGCGGGAGCTTTTAGCTTATCTTTTGAGGCATCAAAAATGTCAGGCATGTTGGACCATATTGTACCATTTGTTTAATCATTCTCCAGCACTGCCAGGAATGCTTCTTGATTCAGCTCTACACTTCCAACTTGCTTAAGCCTCTTTTTTCCTTCAGCTTGCTTCTTTAGTAGCTTCATTCTTCTGGTTCGATCTCCACCATAAAGTTTGGCAGTCACATCTTTACGATAAGCCTTAATAGTTTCTCTGGCGACAATTTTACCTCCAATAGCTGCTTGAACTGGGACTTCAAATAACTGACGTGGAATAACTTCCTTAAGTTTTGTTGCCAACCTACGACCTCGCTGCTCAGCTTTATTTCGAACTGTAATTAAACTCAAAGCCTCAACCGATTCATGATTGATCTTAATATCCACCTTCACCGCGTCAACCTTTTTATAATCAATCACCTTATACTCCAAAGAAGCGTAGCCTGATGTTAGAGATTTAAGCTTGTCATGAAGATCAACAATTATCTCAGCCAAAGGAACTGTAAATTCCAATCTAGTTCTCACTCCAACAGGCTGACTATCAACTAATTCCCCACGACGATCTTTGAGAAACTGAATGATGGAACTTAAATATCTATCAGGTGAATAAATTGTGGCTGCTGTAATTGGCTCAGATATTTCTGAAATTAAACTTGGATCAGGCATTTCTGAAGGTGAATGCACTTTAATTAATTCACCATCAGTTTTGGTCACCTGGTAAATAACTGAGGGAGCGGTGGCTATTAAATCTAGATTAAATTCTCTTTTGAGACGTTCACGAATAATCTCACCGTGAAGAATTCCTAAAAACCCTACTCGCAACCCATTTCCCAAAGCCAAAGAATGAGTTCCTTGATATTGGAGTGAAGAATCATGCAAAGCTAATTTATCCATACTATCCTTCAAAGTTGAAAAATCATCAGCATCAACTGGATAGAGCTCCATATAAACCATTGGTGTGGGTTCTTGATATCCGGCCAAGGGTTGGATGGGTTTTTTACTATCAGAAATAGTGACTGTATCACCCACCCTAACTTTTTTAATATCTTTTAAACCAGTCGCTAAATAACCTACCTCTCCTGAAATCAGTTTTTGTCGGGGCTTCATATCAGGAGAAAAGATTCCGACTTCAATTGGAACGAAACTGGAGGCAGTGGAAATCAGAGTTAATTTTTGCTTTTCTAAAACTCCATCAACTACTCTCACATATGCGATGACTCCTTTATGGTAATCATAACGAGAAGTCATGACTAAACCACGCAGTGGGTCAGTTATTTTTCCAATTGGGGCTGGAATGCGCTCGACAATAGTTTTCAAAAGCTCCTCAACATTTTGCCCTGTTTTGGCAGAGACAGTGATGATCTCTTCCTCTTTGAAACCAAAACTCTCCATGACTTCCAACTTAACTGAGTCTAAATCTACTGATGGCAGGTCAATTTTATTTAAGACTGGAATAATAGTTAATCCCAGTCGATTGGCCTTTTCATAATTAGAAAGTGTTTGCGCCTGAACTCCCTGAGAAGCATCAATTAATAAAATCGCTCCTTCACAAGCAGCTAGAGAACGACTGACCTCATAACCAAAATCTACATGTCCGGGTGTATCAATAAGATTTAAGATATAACCCTGATATTCCATCCTCACAGGAGCTAATTTGATAGTAATACCTCTTTCTTGCTCAATGGGATTGCTATCTAACATTCTCTCAGTGAGATCTCGAGACGACACTGTCTTGGTTAAACGTAACAAAACATCGGTTAAAGTGGTTTTCCCGTGATCGATATGAGCAATAATAGAAAAATTGCGAATTTGCTCCGACATGGAGCTTATTGTAACAGTTTAGCCATCTGTGATTTAAGACGAGCAGCTTTGTTAGTGTGAAAAATCTTTCTTTTAGCTGCCTTATCAATAGCTTCATAAACCAAAGTCAAGTTTTCCTGGCTAGGCTTAATTTGCATTTTTTTTATTGCAGTCACAGCTACAGATTTAACCTCTTTGTTATATTGTGCTTTGCGTTTGCTAGCTCGAAGAGCTTTTTTTGCATGCGGTAGGATTGGCATAGGGGGTGATTGTATATCAAGAAAGGGAGGTTTTCAACTAGAGGGAGGTTCAATTAAAAAAATTTGAGTGTGCGTCCTTAACTTCTCCCCTCTATAATAAGAGCCAATGATTGCGCAATTGAGGGATTTATTCTCCAATTTTACTAATAACAACAACTGGTTGGAGAAACAACAAAACTCCATTCTCTCTGCTGCAGCAGTGATAACTGTTGCTAATATCTTGTCATCTTTATCAGGATTGATTAGAGAAAGAGTGCTTATTTCTCACTTTTTCTCCACTGCTACTTCCCAACAGGCTTATGAAGCTTTTCAGGTTGCTTTTCAGATCCCAGACATGATGTTTCAGTTAATTATTCTTGGAGCAGTCTCGGCGGCATTTATCCCCGTTTTCACTAACTTAAAACAAAATAGGAGTAAAGAAGCTGCTTTTAGGATGACAGCCACTACCATGACTATCTTACTATTAGTATTTGTAATTATTTCTGCAGTGGTTGCCTACTTTGCTTTTCCAATCACCAACTGGAGAACTGGTCATGAATTCACTCCTGATCAAATCGCTATTACTGCTACCTTGACTCAAATTATGCTGGTAGCACAGCTATTTTTTGCCGTTTCTAATTTCATGACTGGAATGCTCCAAGCCTACCAAAGATTTATCATTCCCGCAGTAGCGCCAGTACTTTACAACTTAGGAATTTTAATTGGCGTATTTTTGTTTTCATCACAACTTGGTATCTACTCAGCAGGAGTGGGAGTTATCATTGGCGCCTTTATTCACATGGCGATTCAACTTCCTTTAGCCATCAAACTTGGTTTTAGATTCAAACCATCTCTATCAATGTCCCTACCAGGAGTCAAACAATTCTTTTCCTTAATGCCAGCGCGGTTAATGACCATTAGCATTTCTGAACTGCAAAACTTAGCCCTAGGTTTCTTCTCCACTTCGTTGGGCAACTTAAGCTTTGTGATCATTCGCCTTTCATTACGATTAATGACCATTCCCATTAGATTATTTGGTGTGTCCATTGGTCAAGCTTCACTACCTTTTCTCTCAGCTCAATCAACTGCAGAAAGCTTAACTAGATTTACCTCCCTAGTAACAAAATCATTGCATCAAATTGCTTTTTTCGCTTACCCCGCTTCAGTATTACTGCTGATACTACGTATTCCCTTTATCAGACTTATCTTTGGAACCCATAATTTCCCTTGGACAACCACTATCACCACTGGAAAAGTAGTCGCCATCATCTCCATATCTATTGGAGCTCAAGCCATGGTTCAATTACTAGTGAGAGCTTTTCACGCTCTTAAAGATACTCGTACTCCTTTCTTAATTACCCTAGCAGCCGCCTGTCTATATTTATTAAGTAGTTGGTACTTTGTTTTTCAAACCTCGTGGGGAGTACTAGGAATTGCTGTCAGCACATCTTTAGCTGCATTTTTAGAACTCATCCTTTGTATATTATTTTTGAATTTAAAGCTGCCTAAATTTGCTACCGCCTCCTTTTGGTTGCCACAAATAAAAATATTAACTGCAAGCTTCTTTATGGCAATTTTTCTTTATCTGCCATTCAAAATTTTGGACGAGTTAGTCTTCAATACTACCAAAACAGTTGAGTTGATTGGCTTGACCGTTACCACGGGGACAATCGGCATGCTTGTTTATGTTTATTTCTCTGCCTTGTTTGAAGTTAAAGAACTAAAGCTATTTAATGAATTAATCACTAAATTTGGACCGTGGCGTAAATCTATCGAGAAAACCAGAGAAGTAATCGTCGAAACCAGTGTTGAGGGCGACGAAATCTAGCAAGCTCTGCTAGAATGACTTTGATGTCACTCCTGCCTTTTTTTGACAAAAAACAAATTCTTAAAATCAATATTAACTTGATTCCAAAAGATCCTTTTTTTGAAACCGTGATCGGGAAAATTCTTCGTTGGGCTCTATCTGCAGGCCGATACATTGTAATTTTTACAGAATTATTGGTGATCTTAAGCTTCGTGGCTCGTTTTACTCTGGATAGACAACTCACAAATCTCAACGAGTCCATTCACCAAAAAGAAGTCACGATTAAATCTTATGGAGATCTTGAAGAGAACGTGCGCTTGATTCAAGCCAAAACAGATCAATTTGAACAAATTGAGCAACAAACTAATATTAGCGAAATCTTTCCTGCTTTAACCAAAATTACGCCCAGGGATATTCTCTTGGAAGAGCTGACTATTAAACCTACTCGACTCTTAATGTCTGGTAGCTCACCAACACAAAACTCTCTCAATATCCTAATTAACAATTTTCAATTGTCACCTAATTTTTTCAATATTTCTGTTGATCGAATTGAAGCTGGAGAAAGTCAAAAACCAGGATTTAACTTTCTCATCACCGCTGATACCAAAGAACCAGTCGAATTAAAAAGATAACTTTAAATGATGAAAACAAAAAAACAACGGGATTTACTACTCACCTTACAACAGTTTTACCAACAACCTGTGGCTAAAGTATCGCTGGAGTTATTTTTCTCCATTGGTGCGGTACTGTTTTTTGCTATTTTTGCCATCAGGCCCACTTTACTAACCATGTCGGAATTGATTAAAGAAATTGAAGATAAGGAAAAGCTAGATCAACAACTTTCTCAAAAAATAGCGGCCTTATCGACAGTCCAGCCCTTGTACTTAGAACTACAATATCAACTCTCAGCTATTGATGAGGCTGTACCTAGCTCTCCTCAGCTAATTCACTCGCTCAAAATCATTGAAAGAATGGCTAGTGATCTAGACTTGGTTATTATGGGAATGGGAGTTAGCGAGGTCCCAAATGAACAAACCCCAGCTGATATTGAGGGAATGTCTCTAGCTTCTTTTGAAAGAATTGACATCCCGATTACTATTTCAGTTTCAGGAGATTATCCAACCATTCGTCAGTTTATCGAAAATCTCAAGGAATATCGTCGTAGTTTTGTTATTGATACAATCATCTTTGCCACTAAAGAAATAAGAGGTGATAAAAAATTAGAAGCTAGAATTACTGTCAGCATCCCTTATTTTGGAATCAATCAACTCGAAACTGAAATCAAATGAATATCTTCAAACAAACACTAGAGAAATTTAAGCAACAACAGCAAGTGCTGGCCATTCTAATATTTTCCTTAGTTGCAGTTATTATCTGGATAGCAGCAAGTATTTTTAGCTCACAAAAAAGAACAGGAATAGACAAAGACTTATTGAAATTAGCTAAACCATTAACACCTTCGATTAATCGGGAGATCATCCAACGCATAGGAATTAAACGCAAATTCACTGAATCTGACCTTCAAAATTTTCCCATATATATGATGGTCAAAGATCATGAACAAGTTGAAAGAATAGTTGAAATTGGAACAGAGCTTGAACCCCCACCAACCATAATTCCTTTTTCCCCCTCCCCTTCTCCTACGGTTACTTCAGGAGCTAGTTTAGCTAGATAAAGCATCTATTTTCGGTTCTTCTTCGCGTTGCCATCACCGTCAGTTTTATCTAGAGTAGAGATACGGCCTGATAGGGGCTGTGTGCTTGTTATGACAAAAGAGATCAGTAGCAAAAAATCATTTTTTCAAAAAAGAATTCCCACCTTAATTGGACTTGGGATATTGGTCATCGCTCTAGTGGCTGGAACTTTTCTTTTCAGTCAAGGCACTGGGGTTTTTGCTCCTCGAGCCACCCCACAAACAACTCCTAAAAAAATCAGAGTCACTAATTTAACAGATTCCGGCTTTTCAGTTTCATTCTTAACTGATGAATCAACAGTCGGACATGTTAAGTATGGTGATGACCTCAAAAAAATTAATTCTCAAGCCAGCGATGATCGAGATCAACTCTCGGGAACGATTGATGAGTATAAATTACATCATGTTACTGTGAGGGGTTTAGAGCCAAACTCCACTTATTATTACACTTTGGGAACAGGCTCTGGTGGATTTGACAATAATGGCCAACCTTTCTCTATAAAAACTGCTCAAAGAACTGGTGTTCCCTCAGCAGCCAAAACAGTTTATGGAAGCGTAGTTTCCCCCAGTGGAAATCCGGCAGAAGGAGCTATTGTTTATATAAAAACAGAGGGCGTAGGAGAAATGTCCTCCTTAGTTAAAAACTCCGGAAGCTGGGCCATACCCCTTTCTAATGCCAGACTAACTGATGGCTCTACTTATGCTCAAATAAGCGACAGTGACGCTCTGACCATATTTGTTCAAGGAACTTCAGCCTCTTTAACCTCTCAAATTGCTGTTGGTGTCGCTAACTCACAGCCTGTAGCTAGCGTTACTTTGGGTCAATCTCAAAACCTAAATACTGCACAAGAAACTTTGCCACCAACTGGAGGACAAAACCAGCCCCTCCCAACAAATGAAGCCAAAACAGATTTTCCTAGTAATGAAATCGCCAACCTAACAACCGATGAGGAAGCAACTCCCTCAGAAGGCGAACAACTCATCTCCATTCTGGAACAAGGAGGAGGAATAGAAGAGTTGATATCAGGCGGCGTTTTGACTGATGGCTCTCAATCAACAGCTGCAGCAGCTTTATCTATTTTAGATCTAGAACAAATAGAGTCAGCCTCAGCAACTCCCACCATCAACATCAACCAACCTAAAATCACTGGTAAGGCTGCTCCAAATGTTATTGTCAGCATCCAAGTACACTCAGATACTCAGATTGATCAATATATTGTGGCTGATGATGAAGGAAATTTTGAACTCGACATATCTCAATTAGAACAAGAGCTTGAACCTGGTGAACACACAGTTTCTTATAGCTACGAAGACCCCGTAACCGGAGAAACCATTAATAAAACTCAAACATTCTATGTTGCCGAAGATACCAGCAACCAACTTGCTCAGGCTGATACAGCAGAAGATGAAGAGGAGTACCCATATAGCTCTTCAAGCCCCTATCCAATCGATGAAGCTACTCAATCAGCCGAAGCCACTGGCTCAGCCATAGCCACTGATTCTGGAAGAACTACCATTCCTTCTACAAAAAGCGCTGTGCCCGTTTCTGGCTCTGTGGGGACTACTTATGCATTGATTCTAGGTGGCCTGTTCTTTATTTTGGCCGGAGTTTGGAGCTGGTGGATTGCAAGTAACCTCGAAGAAGAGTTGGCTGTATAATAAGCCTTCTATGACTATCCTCGTTACTGGTTCAGGAGGTTTAATTGGCTCTACTGCAGCCAATTATTTTTTAGAAAAAGAACATAAAGTTGTCGGTATTGATAATAATATGCGACGAGATTTTTTTGGTTCAGGAGGAGACACTACTTCTCAACGACAGCAGTTACAAAAAAACAGTTCCTACTCTCATTTCCATATAGATATTAGAGATCAAGAACAAATACTCTCTCTCTTTGCCAAAACAAAAATCGACGCGATAATTCACGCCGCCGCCCAACCCAGCCACGACAAAGCTAAAAAAATTCCCACACTAGATTTTGCAGTAAATGCCTTAGGAACACTGCATCTGCTTGAGGCAACTCGCAAACACTGTCCCTCTACTCCCTTTATCTTCACTAGCACCAATAAAGTCTATGGAGATAGTCCCAATAAGATACCTCTAAAAGAAGGAGGGGATAAATATGAATATGCTGACAAGCGACTGGGTATTGATGAATCTTGCTCTATAGATCAAAGCACTCATTCATTGATGGGAGCTAGCAAAACTGCAGCCGATATCTATGTTCAAGAATATGGTCGATATTTTGGATTAAAAACTACTTGTCTGCGTTTAGGATGTGTCACTGGAGCCAACCATGCTGGAGTTAAGCTCCATGGTTTTTTATCATTTTTGATAAAGTCGTTAATTCATCATAATCAATACGAAGTTATTGGCTACAAAGGTAAGCAAGTCAGAGATCAAATTCATGCCTATGACGTTGTGACTGCTATGAATTCAATTATAAATAAACCCAACTCCGGAGAGGTTTTCAACCTCGGCGGAGGCCCTAAAAACTCAGCTTCTATTAACGAGTTAATTGAAATTATTTCTCATAAAATCAGCCGAAAGCCGAAAATTAGCTATAATAAAAAAAACAGAAAAGGTGATCATATCGTTTATATTACCGATTTTTCTAAATTCTCTACCCATTATCCAAAGTGGAAACTTTCAAAAAACTTAAACGACATCATTGATGAAATTATTGAATACGAACTCACGGCCTAAGCTCACCGTGAATAATTTTTGAAACTTGAAAATATCGATCGCGATTGGGAAAACCAACTTCTAAAGCTTGTAGTTCATAAAAACAATCTCCATGCACTGCACCTATCTTATCTTCAAATTCTACCAAACATTGATTAAAAAATTCTTGTGCCCGATCGTCATCTCCTCCAACCAACATTAAGTTAGCCGGTTGAATAAAAAACCAATAATTATCAGGTAAGAAATTGTGAATTGTTTGCAACAAAATCAATGCCTGCTGATAATCTCTCTGTTCAACCAACTCATCGATTTCCAAAACAACCTCATATGCTAATTCCTTTCGCCATTGATAATCATGCCAGCTCCAATCCACCAATTCTAACAACTGCACTAAATTGGGCCAATCATTGGCTACTAGAAATCTTTCGGCTGCAATTTGTTGAAACTGATGATTGTCTTTCCAACCAAGATTCTCATCTTCCCAATACGAAACTGCTAGTAAATATTCAACTAATTTGGATTCATCCATTTCTGATAATTTTTGTTCCTCAAACCACAACTCACTTGAGCTTAAAATCCATGGAACATTTTCTTTTGCCAAATTATATGAATTAACAGTTTTTTGCACATCCAAAACAGATAATTTGTTTCCGGTTTCAATTAATAGCTCCCCTAATTGTTGTTTATGATTCCAATCTGGATCATTACTAGATACTATCTCTAACCATCTGAGCGCACGTTCTGGCTCACCGTTTTCCAAATAGTTTTTAGCTAAAATCAACTCTCGTTCATTTAAAATCAACTTACGACCATACTCCAAACTGCGTCCAGAATTGGTTGCTAAAACTAATAGCTCCTGCTCTGCACTCAACCAATTATCTACTTGAACCCAATCCTGATTGTTTAAATAAAATTCAACTAATTTACCATTATCAGCAGCCGCAAAAGGATCTATCTCAAACCAACGTTCGCGCAATTCTTGCTGGCGACCTTCATCCGATTGTAAAGTTATCCATTCAGAATAAAAGTTAGGATAAGATTGATAAATTTTGAACAGTTTCTGATGTTGGATGTCGTTTAGACTAGGATCTTTTTCATAAACTTTTAGATGCCAATGAAAATAAGGGAAAAAATCAAAAGCTGTCTGAGCCTGATTGTTACGAATTAAACCGTCTGTGTATAAGTACAATCCAGTTAGAGTCATCAAAAACATAATAGCGCTAAAATAAAAACCTATCCCGAGTTTCTTCAACCATGAGGTATTTGGCAGTCTCTTATTTTCCGAGTGATTCTCTCTTATAAGCAATGCTAGAAACAATATTGTCAAACCTAACAATCCCACAAAATCCCAATCAAAATCTAATAAAACATCTACATAAATTGCAGTCATTCCCAAAAAAATTGCCTGCCTCCAATCCCAAACTGAATTGTCTAAATTCTTTTTTGCTTGCCACCATAACGAAAAAATTAAAATCACGAAGATACCTCCTCCCAACAAACCCATTTCTGCAAAATTTTGCAAAAAAGCATTGTGAGCATGAGAAGAAGGTGAGTAAGGAGATAAATAATGTTTTTTGGCAGCTGCTCCAAAAGTTCCTGGACCAGTTCCAATCCAAGGACTTTCTTTTGTTACTTCTATCGCCCAACGCCAATATTCTGGTCTAGCATCAGAGGAAATGGGTTTACAAAGTTGTTTTTCTATTATTGGGACTGGACAAACAAATTCAGGATAAGCCAAATTAGCTACTGAAAAAACTATTTTTACAATCAAAACCGTAGTAAACAATAGTGATATTAATTTAAAAGGCTGCTGCAGCTGTTTTTTTATTAAATGCTGCTTTGATAATATTTTCCAGATCCACAAAAATTGCATGAACCCAATAATCACCGCCACTCTACCAAAGCTAGTTATAAGTGATAAAGTAAAAATAACTGGAGGTATCCACCACCAGCTTTTTCCTTTCTTTGCCATCTTGATTGCCAACCACCAGCTAGAAGGTAGAATTAATATTAAAAATGCTGCCAAATGATTATGCCCATAAGTAGCATAGAGTAAATTCATTCCCGGCAATAAATTTGCCAACCTAGGAAAAAACTGAAAAGCCACGCTCACCACCACCATCGTTGAACTCAATAAGAGCAACAATTCAATAATTTGTTCTCCACTAACAAGTTTTGGTTTTAGCAATAAAAAAAACCAAAATATCAAACATACAAAAACGTATTTTGCAAAAACATATATTGATAATGGCAAAATAGAACTAAAAATTACACTCACTATCAAACTAATCAGAAAAAATAGCCATAATCCTGCTAAATATTGATGTTCTTTAAATTTTTTCCAATCTAAAAACCCTGATAACAATAACATTAATAGAGAAATACCTCCTAGCAACAAGTAGCTCACATAAGATTCTCCTAACAACAAAAGCAATAACCAACTTGATAGAAACAATAAAAAGATAATTGTTTGTCCAATAGAAACAGGCATAATATTATGATAGCATCTGGAGTATTCTTATGAGGGTGTCAAAAAAGAAAGAAAAACTATTAATCACTGGAGCTGGAGGATTTATTGGTGGTCATTTAGTCAAATATTTTAAAAAACAGGGTTACTCAACAATTCGTGCTGTAGACATAAAACCAACATCTCAGTGGCATCAACTAGATAATGAAGCAGAAAACATTACTTTAGATTTGAGCAATAAAGATAACTGTTATCAGGCAGTTAAAGGAATAGATGAAGTCTATAACCTGGCTTCAAATATGGGAGGAATGGAGTTCATTGAAAATAATAAGGCAGATTGCATGCTCAATGTTTTGATCAATACTCACTTACTCATGGCAGCTAGAGATGAGGATGTTAATCGATATTTTTTCTCTTCTTCTGCTTGTGTTTATTCAACTAATAAACAAAAAAGTTCTCGCAATCCAGGCCTAAAAGAAAGCGATGTCTATCCAGCCATGCCCGAAGATGGCTATGGTTGGGAAAAATTATTTAGCGAAAGAATGTGTCGTCATTTTAAAGAAGATTTTGGTCTAAATACATATGTAGCTAGATTCCATAATGTTTATGGACCTTATGGTGCATACAACGGTGGGCGTGAAAAAGCCCCTGCGGCACTATCCAGAAAGGCCATTGAGGCTCAAATAGCCATTAGTAATGAAATAGAGATTTGGGGAGATGGTCAACAAACTCGAAGCTTTATGTACATTGAGGATTGCGTTAAGGGAATCGACTTAATCGTTCACAGTGATATAGAGCAACCAATTAATCTAGGTAGTTCTGAAATGGTTACCATCAATCAATTGGTGAAAATTATAGAAAAAATTGTTGGGATTAATTTTAAGAAAAATTATGTTCTTGACGCCCCTAAAGGAGTTAGAGGACGAAGTAGCGATAATACTTTAATTAAACAACTCCTTGATTGGGAACCTTCCACACCACTAAAAACTGGAATGGGAAAGACTTACGAGTGGATTTATAAAGAAATGAAAAAGAATCTTAAGTGAAAGTAAAAAAAATTACTTCATTAATAACTGATTTCTCTCTAAAAATTATTACTTACATTGGTTTGATTTTGACTTACACCATAGGAATAGGTATTACCTCCCTAATCGGTAAAATCGTTAACAAAAAATTTCTATCAGATAAAAGTAGTTGGCAAAAAACTAATTTCAGTACGAACCTATCAAATATGTACTGATAGGTTTTTATGAAAATACTAGGAATTTCTTGTTTTTACCATGACTCTGCTGCTTGTCTAGTTATAGATGGTCATGTTGTCTCAGCTGGCGCAGAAGAAAGATTCAGTCGCATTAAACATGATAATAGATTCCCCCATCTAGCTATAAACTACTGTCTTCAAGAAACTGGTTTAGCTATTAACGAACTAGATGCGATCGTTTTTTATGAAAAACCTATTTGGAAATTTGAAAGACTTCTGCATCAACACTTAGCATATTTTCCCAAAAGTATTGACACATTTTTAAAAACAACTAGTTCTTGGCTAGGAAATAAACTCAATATCAAAAGCATTCTTAAAGAAAAACTCAATTATCACGGTAAAGTTTTTTTTGTCCCCCATCATCTATCCCACGCTGCAAGTGCCTATTACTTATCTCCTTTTAAAAAATCAGCAATAGTTACACTAGATGGAGTTGGCGAGTGGACTACTACTGCTATGGGAATAGGTCAAGAAGACAATATCAAAATTGATTCTGAAATACGCTTTCCTCACTCCTTGGGACTTCTATATAGCACTCTAACAGCTTATTTAGGTTTTAAAGTTAATAATGATGAATATAAAGTAATGGGCTTAGCAGCCTATGGAGATCCAAAACCTTTTGCATCTCACTTTAATCAACTAATTACCACTCATGAAGATGGAAGTTTTTCTTTAGAAATGAAGTATTTTGATTACGACTGGGCACAACACATGCCTTCTAAAAAAATGATAGATCTTTTTAAGCATCCAATCAGAAAACCAGAATCAAAAATATATAAATATCATCAAGACATTGCGGCTGCCTTACAAAATAAACTTGAAAAAACAGTTTTCAATCTTCTCTCTAAGGCTCATGGAGAATATAAAGTCGATAACTTATGTCTTGCAGGCGGAGTAGCTCTCAACTCAGCCATGAATGCTAAAATTTTAAAAAACACCCCATTTAAAAGAATTTATATTCCACCAGATCCAAGTGATGCCGGAGCCGCAATGGGTGCCGCTTTATACATTGAACATAATTCTCAATTACTAAATAAAAAAAATCCTACTCAAAGCCATCAAAAACTAGCCAAAGCTTTCTCGCCTTATTTGGGACCTAGCTATAGTTGGCATAAAATTAAACAAGCCTTAGATGAGGCTGGATTAAAATATAAATACTTTGATCAAAAAACAGATCTACTAAATAAAGTTAGTAGTTTATTAATCAAAAAGAAAGTAATCGGCTGGTTTCAAGGCAAAATGGAGTGGGGACCAAGAGCATTGGGGAATCGAAGCATCTTGGCAGCTGCAACTAGTAAAGACATGAAGGATATTTTGAATGCTAAAGTTAAAAAAAGAGAAATGTTTAGACCTTTTGCTCCAGTTGTTCTTAAAGAATATATGAGCGAATTTTTTATTATTGATAAGCCTTTACCTAAAATTGCTGACTACATGTTACTAGTCTACCCCTTTACCAAAAAAGGTAAGAAGAATATCCCCTCTACAGTTCACGTTAATGATACTGGCAGACCTCAAAGCATCTCTAGAAAAGATAATCCTTTATATTATGATCTCATTGACACTTATAGAGAAAAAACTGATATTCCAGTGATTATCAATACTTCATTTAATATTCGAGGAGAGCCAATTGTCGCCACTCCACAAGATGCGATAAATTGTTTTTTAGGGACAGAAATTGATTACTTGGTGATAGACCAATTCATGATAAAAAAATAGTTTATACTAAATATCATTAGTCTACTTTAAGAAAGAAAACATTATGTTCAAAGAATTATTTGAATATTTGTGGAAAAGCAAAGCTTGGTGGCTATTTCCTCCCATAATTGTCTTTGCAATTTTTGGATTAATAGTTATTTTTTCTGAAGTATCTCCAATAAGTCCATTCATTTACATATTCTTTTAAGAATCTATGATTTTTTATACAACTCTTAATAAACTCCGCTTTCTCATTGGATCTTATTCAGAGATAATTTCCCGCTTAACTAAGCTCGCTAATCAAAAAAAAACCAAAATAATACTTCCCTGCTCATTAAACGACTTAGCTTTGAATTATCACAAAGTTAATTATCAACCCGTAGATATTTGCATTACTGATGGCTCGCCTTTAGTGTGGTGGTTCTCATTAAAACTTAGGAAAAAAATTGAGAAAGTACGTGGAACAGACATGATGTTTTCTATTTTAGACAATCTAAAAACAAAGCCTCTCAAACATTACTTCCTATCTGCAGAAAAAGAAACTCAACTCGAACTAAAAAAGAAAATAAATGAAAAATCTTCACGAACAAAAAATAGATTTAAAATCTTACCAAAATCAGCTTCTGTTGCTACTGAAAACAAAATTATCAATCAAATTATTAAAGAAAAACCCGATGTTGTTTGGATTGGAATTGGATCACCCAAGCAAATTGAACTCGCTTCTAAAATTAAGTCAGAACTAAACTCCAGTATAATTTTCTGCGTAGGAGCTGCCTTTGATTTCATTACACAAAAAAAACCATCCGCTCCTAGTTGGATAAAAAAAATCGGCTTAGAATGGTTCTTCCGTTTAGCTTGCGAACCTCGTCGATTGTGGAAAAGATATTTGATTACTATTCCTTACTTTCTACTTAGAGTTACCTTCAATTGGCTAAAATCAAAAAAAAATAAAATCTTTCTTTCATTATTATCACTCCTGCTAACGACATTATTGATGTCAATTGCCATCAATATTTTTTTGAAAAAAACTATAGATGAGCCATATGCTCACTGGACAACAAGGTATTCTACCTTTACCCCTAAATATATTTTTTGGCAAAACTTTACTTTTCGTATAAACCAAGATTGTCCAACAATACTTAGTAAAAATGAGTCTTTTGGTATAAACCAAGAATGTCCAAAAAAACTTAGTAATAAAGAGTCTTTACTAAGACTTCCTATTAGGAAATATAATTTTGATCAAGATGAGCATCTTTCTTTATTGTTTTTAGGCGATTCATTCTCCACAGCCGTTTATGCAGAAAAAGGCTATTTTGATTATTTCTCAGAAGGATTATCTTCATCTCTGACTCAGAAAAGTATTGAGAGTATGATTTTGGCATCAACCGGATCCGGAAATAGTCAACAATTTGCAAAATTTTCAGATACAGTTGTGAAATTAAACCCAGATATAGTTATATGGCAATTTTATTGGAATGATTTCTATGACAACACCCATCTCCCAATATATAGGTTAAAAAACAACAAATTGTATCGAAGAAATGCGTGGAAAAACACCGTCTTTTTGGCAGGCTTTCTAAATCAGAACATTCCTTTTTTGAAAAATAGTTATTTGGGAAAATTTATTTCAGATCGATCTTTTCATCTGGATCTCTTTCATGATTGGGTAATTAGGAATGCCAAAGATTCGGATACCCTTGAATATAACAAAAAATTTATTCCAGCAATTATTGAACAAATGGAGGCTCTTTCTCAAGAATATGAGTTTGGGCTATATCTAACTCTTTCCCCTTTGGAGTGCCAACAAGTTGAAGATCAAGTCTGTTTAAAAAATGTTGAGTTATTCCAAAATGAGTTAAGAGAGATCTTAAAAAGTACGGGTCGATTTGTAAGTATGGAGGAATTTGATAATGAATATAATCAACAATTAGATTCAAGAAATAAGATTGACAAAATCTCGCTTTTTTATAGCACGTGGTTGAAAGACAGAGGGTTCAGACACTTATCGGAAGATGGGGAGGAATATTATGGCGAAATATTATTCTCAAATTTTAAGAAATTATGATTTTTCATACATTCATCAACAAGCTCCACTTTTTTGTTGATCATCATTTGGAGAAAATTTCCCGTTTGACTAAACTTGCTAACCAAAGAAAAGCTAAAATTTTTCTTTCATTACTGTCGATACTACTGACAATTATAATGGTGACAACTGCTGCCAATTTTATTTTAAAAAAAACTATTGATGAGCCATATTCCCACTGGACAATAGAATACTCTACTTTTACCCCTAAATATATTTATTGGCAAAACTTTACTTGTGGAAAAAATCAAGAATGTTCAAAAATACTTAGCAAAAAAGAGTCTTTACTAAGACTCCCCATTAGGAAATATAACCACTATATTGATCGCAACGAACGACTATCTATATTGTTTTTAGGTGATTCATTCTCCACAGCCCCCTTTGCAGAAAAAGGTTATTTTGATCATTTTTCGGAAGGTCTATCTTCAACCCTTACTCAAAAAAATATCGAGAGTATGATTCTATCTTCATCTGGATCTGGAAGTAGCCAACAATTAGCGAAATTTTCAGATACGGTGACAAAGCTAAGTCCAGATATAGTCATCTGGCAGTTTTATTGGAATGATTTATATGAAAACAATCATCAACCTATATATAAACTAAAAAAGGATAAACTCTATCGAAAAAATTCTTGGAATAATTCTATTTTTTTAGCAGGTTTTTTAAACCAAAATATTCCTTTTTTGAAAAATACTTACTTAGGAAAGCATATTTTAAATAGATCTTTTCATGTAGATCTTTTTCATAATTGGACAATTAGAAAAGCAGACCATTTAAATATTCTTGAATATAACAAAAAATTTCTTCCAGCAGTTATTGATCAAATGGAGACTTTTTCTCAAAAATATGAATTTAAATTTTATGTCACTCTTTCTCCTTTAGAGTGTCAGCAAATTGAAAATCAAGTCTGTTTTGAAAATGTTGAGTTATTTCAAAATGAATTAAGAGAAATCTTAAAAAATACAGGTCGATTCGTGAGTATGGAGGAATTTGACGCTGAATTCACCCATCAATTAAATTCAAGAAATAAGATTGATAAAATCTTATTCTTTGATGGCATAACACCGGGCGATGATGGCTTCAGACACTTGTCAGAAGCTGGAGAAAGATATTTTGGCGAAATATTATTTTCGAATTTTAATAAAAAAATATTGCAATAATGAAAGTCATCTTCTCTACCTACGAGACTAAAGAAATAGGAGGCAGCTACCTCAGGTCATTCTCCCTAGCTCAAGGATTGGCTGACTTAGGGCATGAGGTTACTCTTTGGACTAGTGCTAAAACTATCACTTTATTGCCCACAATTTCCGAAGAAAAAGGAATGAAAATTATTGAATCAATTGGACTCTTCCCCTATAGGTTTAGAAAGGGAGGTTATGATCCATTTGATGTTATTTTCCGTACTACAATAATCCTATTTTCTAAATGTAAAATAATTCATAGCTTTAATCATCGTCCTGCAGCTTCTCTTCCAGGACTATTTAAGTCACTTTTTTATCCACAAACAAAATGGTTTTTGGATTGGGCTGATTTATGGGGTAAGGGAGGAGTGGCTGACCAACGACATGGTCCACTGAGTTTCATTACCGCCAATGTTGATCTTTATACCGAATACCTATTTATAAAATTAGCCGGCTCAATTACTGCTATTAGCGACAACCTTATAAAAAAATCCTTAAAGATAAGAGGAAATAAAAAGAAAACCAACTATCTTCCTATTGGAGCAAATATAGGGGATATTAAGCCTCTTTCTAAAAAAGAATCTCGAAAAAAACTTAAGCTTCCTCTTAAAAAAAAGATTATAGTTTATTTATTTGTAGGCACTTACGACTTAAAATTATTAGCTCAAGTGTTCATCGAAATAAATAAAATAAGAGATGATGTAAATTTATTACTTCTTGGTCCTGATGCCCCAGAATTTTATGACCAATTTGATAAACACCCTAGCTTACTTAAAAAAGTCATTCATCCGGGGTTAATTTCTAGAAAACTCCTTTCTTACTATTTGGCAGCCGGAGATATTATGCTCTTACCCTTTACTAATAGAGAGATTAATCTAGGAAGATCTCCCAACAAGCTTGGTGATTATCTAGCAGCAGGCAGACCAATTGCCGCCAATCCAACTGGAGAAGTAAAGAAGATGTTAACAAAAGATGAAGTGGGAATTTTAGTCTCGGAAAATCCAACAAAATTTGCTAGTAGCGTAGAAAAATTGCTTAATCAACCCAAAAAAATGGATTTATTGGGTAAAAATGCTCGTTTATTGGCTGAATCACTTTCTTGGGGAAGTGTTGCTAAACAGCTTGAAAGATTTTATCTGGAATAAATTTTTACGAAAGCACCACTTAAGTTTTTCTTGATCGTAATAAATAGCTGGGCTTAGTTTTAAATGATGAGCCCAAAATGCTATTTGACGCCAAATAATTTTACCTACTAAGCTAACTTTTTCTGGCACCCAAGAATTTATTTCTTGATAATATTTTTGGTGATTGTCATTGTTTTTACGATTGGGATTAAGCCGATATGAAGCCAAACAAGCATGTACACAATATAGTTGTGAATGTTCTGCAAATGATTGCCACAGTTTTAAATCCATTGAATAATGTGCTTTAGCTAAACTCCCCCCAGCTTTATTCCACAAAGATCCTCTCCAAAAAGTCCCCTCCTGCATAACAAATCCCATGAATTTTTTAGTATACCAACCTCGCTTAATGAAATTTCTTATGTAAAGAGGAGGTTGGGCTAAATACAGTTGATAGTCTTGATCATTAATTGTTGAGGGCAAACCAGTCAACCAAGATATTTCTTTAAATCTAGAAAAAATACTAGCTACTAAAAACAGTGATCCTGGACTCAAGATATCGTCACTATTAATCCAAGCCATGATTTCTCCATCGGTTTTGGAAAAACCCTTATTGATGGCATCAGCCTGACCTCTATCTGTCTTACTCTCCCAATGGTGAAGCTTTTTTTGATAATTTTTGATAATTTCCAAACTATTATCTGTTGAACCACCATCCATAATGACATATTCCAAATTGGGATAATTTTGATCAAGCACTGAACAAATTGTTCTTTCCAAAAACTTTCCCTGATTAAAGGATGGGGTAACAATGGATATTTTAGGAAATAGCTTCATTAGTTAACTGGTTCTAATATGGGTTTCAAAGACGTAATAGTGCCATAAGTTGAAACCTGATCAAACATGAGATGAAGATTATTGCCTACAGCCAAAGGAGCATCTTTACGATAATAATAATGATTGTTGATATTCTCGCCTAATATTTCTAAAACTAAAACCACCTTAGTTCTCTCTGGGTCAACTGCAAAAAAATAGCCATTGGGACCGGCTATCCCTCTCCCCCCAGGTTGAGTTTTTATTTCTTTAATTTTGACTAAATTTGTATTTTTGCTATCTTTAATACTCATTCCTTCTTCTAAAGAATCAGCGATATAATTTTTGACTCCTTCAACTAGAGCCATGCTGTTATTTTCAAAATCTTCGTGAGCACTAAGAGGGCTAGTGCCGCGAGGATCAAGTTCTAGTGATACTTCAAACTTTTGATAATCTGGGTCATTGGCAGACATATCTACTATTTCTCCACTTAGCAATAGGTCTTGAATTTTAAATGAACGTATATCATGGATTAAAAGTGGACTACCATCATAGATATATTGTTGAGTAATTTGATTAAAAGCAACCCTGATTCTTAAAGTTACATAAGAATCATAATAAACTGACGGACCAGGATAACTATAGACATCAACAATCTCTATTAAAGTTTCACCAAGCCCTCCTTTTTGCTTTTTTCCAACTTCAATTTGATTCACATACCATGGTCTTGGTTTATTACTTTCAATTGAATATTCGGGACCCTCATAATTAAACAATCTAATAGTTATATCTAAGTATTGAACTTTTCTATTGAAAAAGAAATAAATAGTACTGGTAATAAGAATTATGATAAAAAATCCAAAAATATCAATAGATGAAAATCTTTTTATTTTTTTAACAATTTTATGCCAATTTCTTTTGAGATTTCTTCTCATAATGGACCATTAATATGGTTATCAAGATATTAATAGATAACAAATTTATAAAAGGATGAAAAAGCATTATAACCAATCCTGTTAAAATACTTAAGTAGATTACGGTTTTAGTCAATTTATTAGAAATATTTTTTTTAACTGCTTGAATTAAACCTAAGAAAAAAAGCAGATAAACTCCACTTGCTATCGCACCTCTTTCAACTAAGAATAACACAAGGCCATTATGTATGTTTTCAGGAAAATAACTCATCACTCCATTGGGGAAAAGTTGATAGGACATGGGAATAAACATATTACTTCCTACCCCAAAAAAAGGAAATTTAATAAAAACCGAAAATGCTTCTGACAACTGAGAGATTCTAGTATTAACTCCACCAGTTTCAGTAAAAGAATAAATACTATTGATTAATCTACTTTGAGAACGCAGAAATACCAAACCAGCTGCCAATAAAAATGAAAATTTAACAAATAAACTCAATTTAAACAAATATTTATTTAGCTCATAAATAAAATTTTTTATTATTTTAGGGTGTCTAATCCAAAAAATTATGATCGAAATTATCAAAGCCAACCAAACTGATCTACTTAAAGAAAGCATAGCTGATAGGGCAACTAATGAAATCACAATGAGTGCTAATTTTTTCTTCAAATCATAGAACTGTTTCATCTTAAAAAATTGTAATAAAACCAAAACAGTAGAACCTACTAAAAGCTGCTCATTAGCCAAAGCATTGGGATGAAAGTGCAAACCAAAAGGTCTAAACGAACGCATTTGCTCTTCCGCTCCCAAACCAAAAACTGGAGTTATTTGTGTTTTTTCAATTAGTAAACCTAATGGAGCTTCATTAAACATCTGTCCTAAAACAATCAACATCTCAAATCCAAGAGTTAGGATGAAAATAATTGATAAAGTGATTATTAACCTCTGCTGATCAATTGCTGTTAATTTATAACTCATGAAAATTAAATATAAGGCCCAAACAACAACTAGAAATTCCTTAATTGTAAATAGAATACTTAAAATAGGAATTGGTGCAAAACCAAAAGCTGATAAACAAAATAAACCCAATAAAATGAAAATTAATTTCTCATAAGTAGCAAACTCAAATTTTATTTTAAGCTTCATCATAAATATGGGAAGAAAAAAGGAAGCCACCAATAAAATTATAAATAGAGGAGAAAGTTCAAAAAATAGATGTCGCCCATTTACATATTGAGCACTAGAAATGCTGCTGGATGGAATTATCAAAAAAGAATATCGCTGACCAATTTCAAGAAATGCCATCGGCAACATACTATAAACAATAGCCTTGGGAAAAGAATAGAAAAAAATTAAAGCCCCAAAAAATAGAAAGCTGAAAACAAAAAATATTTTTACAGAAGGAACTATTAACCCCGATAAAAGAAAAAGTGACACCAAAACCAAAGCAGTAGCATCAACATCACGATCTAATTGCTTAAATTTTAGTTTATTTTTTTTCCATATATCCAAGAACATATTTTCTTTCAAATACCTTGATTAGCAACGTAGCCACTACTCTTTTGATAAATGAATTATCCATAAAAAAAGAATATTTCCAATAATCATTAACGAAATGCTTGAGAGATCTTAATAACCATAAAATAAAAGAAGCGTCTCTTTTGTTTATGAGTCGATGATTTAATTCCCATTTATCATTTATGTAGACAGCCAAATAGCCTCGTGCATAAGCTCGATCAATAAAGCGCCCGAAACTACTTGTTTCCTGATGAAATAATTTCATCTGATGGCAGAAATTTCCCGATAATTGTTTTGATTTTAATTGAAAACCAAAGTCAAAATCGGCTGAATCATAAGTCTTAAACTGACACTTTTCATCAAATCTTAAATTTTTGGATTTTATTATCTTAAGATCAAGAATGACGTTCTTGGTATCAAAAATTTCTGATATTTGATTGTATTTATAATTATATTTTTTCCAAAAAGTATCCCTAGCATGCGCTGCTAAAGCAAAAATATTATTTTTGTTATATAAAAATGTTGAACCTAAAACATATGCTTTTTTAAAAGTAGTAATGTTTTCAAAACCATTCTCTAGCCACCTAGATGTCAGCACGCAATCGTCATCTACAAATCCCAGATATCTAGTTTTACATTCCTGCAAAGCTAAATTTCGACATCCTGGAACATTTTTTGAACTTGATAAGTATTTGAGTGGAAGGCTTTTAAAACGAGCTAAATTTGAAATTTTTCGAGCTGATTGCTGAGGATCATTATCGATAATAATTATTTCCTGCGGAAGAATAGTTTGGAGGTTGATGCTTAATAAGCACCTAATTAATTCTTTTTGTCGACAACGAGTGACGATAGCTATCGAAGTCTGTCTATTAGATTTTCTCATTATTTTTTTGTACTACCCCCAAACCGCAAGTACCAGAAAATTCCATAATATTATACCCATCTTCCTTTAACTCATTCCAGAATTTATTGACCCCATACTTAAAATTTTTATCTCCAAGATCTGTATAAATATCATGAAATGACAACATCCCCCCCGGTTTTAGAGATGGCCAAAATCTTTTGAAATCTTGCTTAGCACCTTTGTATGAATGATCTCCATCAATATGAGCATAAGACCATTTTCTTTTGGGAAATGTTTTTCTGAATTTGCTAGACAACATCACATGGACTTTCAAATGGGGGTTCAAATCAAATTTTCCAAAATGTTTTTTAAAATTATTATTTTTCCAAAAACCAATTCCACCCCAATGTCGACTTTCATCAACAGGATCATTTTGATCAAAGCCAGCATCTACAAAATCAACCATTCCGACTCCATTGTCTCTACAAGCCATGGCGCAAACTGCAGGAATAAATCCATAACGACTCCCAATGCATAAAACTCGCTGTGGCTTTAGCTGTCTAATAAATGAATAATGAATCCAACCATAACCTAAATTACCAGTTTTGGCATTAACCTCATGCCAATTGTCATCTTTAGCAAAATGACGCAAAAATGAGCTAATCGCCAGAGGTTTAATTACTTTCTTCGTTGATAACATTTGAGGTATGATACTCATTAATAATTATGGTTAAGTTTAACATTTCGCATTTAATTAACAAGAGTGCTGCCAACCTATGGAAAAAAAATTATTCACTTGAATATTTTTTTAACGTCAAACAACATCAGCATAAAATTTTAGATATCATTGGTAAAAATAATACACCCATTTTCATTGGTGATTTAAATATTGTCATAGACAGACATCAACAGCTTCATCAAAAACTTTCTCGACATTGGGGAGATCAACATCAAATCTTTTTTTCATTTAAGACTAATTACTCTCTTGCAGAAAATAATTTATTAAAAAAACTAGACATTGGTGCAGAAGTAGTATCGGAAAAAGAATATTTATTGGCAAAAAAAATTGGATATAAAAAAATTATTTATAATGGCCCTTATAAAACACGCTCCTCATATCTCAAAGCAATTAAAGATAGAACTATTATCCACATTGATAATTTTTCTGAAATAGATTTAATTAAAAGATTACCTTCTTCTTATAGAAAAAGAGCGGTTTTTGGCCTAAGAATTAGTACCAAATATCACCATCGCATACCTCGCAGCCGATTTGGCTTTTCTATAGACAATCATGAGGCTAATCGAGCCCTGACCCTACTTAGAGAAATGAAGGTAAATATACAAAGCCTGCACATTCATTTGGGCACCGATGTCTATAACCTCAATCACTATGAAAAAGCGGCTCAAAATATGGCCAATTTTATTCAAACCAACAGTCTCTTTTCTATTAAATATTTAGACTTTGGCGGCGGCTTTCCAGCCCATGGAAGACCTCCTTATGGACGCAGAAATTGGCCAGCTTATAAAATAGAAAAATATGTTCAAGCAATCTCTTCTCAACTCAGACCTCTCTGGGGTGAAAAATGCCCAACCCTTATTTTAGAGCCTGGTAGATATTTGATAGATGATGCGATTATTTTAATTTCAGAAATTATTGATAGTAAAATTAATAACTCCAAACAGATCGTCATGGCTAATTCAACGGTCATTATGATGCCCACAACCTACTATCGACCGCAAATAATTAAATCTTTTTCTTCTAAAATATATCCCAATCTTAAAAAAGAAATTCCCACCAAAATTTTTGGAGCTTCATGCAAAGAAGATGATCTACTCTACGAAGGAAAAATGGCCCGCGCAAAAATTGGCGATTTTTTAATTCATTTCAACGCCGGAGCTTATAATGAAAATATGACCTCTAATTTTATTTTCAAAAAACCTCAAACAGTTTTTATTTCTGAATTTGATCGGAGACTATGATAGGCTTTAAAAATTAAAACTATTAAAAATATTGATTATGAAAATAACCAATCATGAACCAGAAATAACTTTTGATGACATTTTGTTACTGCCTGGTTATTCAACTTTTGAAATGAATGAGGATTTAAAAAAAATCTCCCTCAAAACTAGAATTTCAAAGAATATTAAATTAGATATCCCCATTACTTCCTCCCCCATGCCGGGATTGACTGAAGAAAAAATGGCGATTGCTTTGGGTAAGTTAGGCGGATTAGGTTTTATTCATCCTTTTCAATCCAAAAACTTACAATTAGCTCAATTAAGAAAAGTCAAAAAACATCAAGTGAAAGTAGCTGCTTCAGTAATTGACCTTTCACTCGATAAAGGCGTTGACCACGTTAAAAATCTTCACCAGGCTGGCGTCACCCTAATCTCTATAGAAACTTCCCATGCTCATAATAAGCAAACTATTGCTTTCATTAAAAAAATAAAAAAGAACTATCCTAAAATAGAGGTTTCCGCTTCTTTAGTGGTTACGGGTGAAGCCACCAAAGATTTGATTAAAGCTGGAGCAGATAGTATTAGAGTTGGCATTGGGGGCGGGTCTCACTGCACCACTAGATTAGTCACAGGCGTAGGTAGACCTCAACTAAGTGCAATTGCTGAATGTTATAAAGTGGCTAAAAAATATGACATACCCATTCTTTCTGATACCGGGATAAAATATTCTGGAGATATTCCCAAAGCCTTAGCTTTTGGTGGTGAGAGCGTTATGATTGGCGGTCTTCTCACAGGAACGGATGAATGTCCAGGAAACATCATTACTAAAAAAGGTAAAAAATATAAACACTCTTGGGGCATGTGCACTCAAGAGGCAATTATTCATAATCAACCTTTTTTGGAAAATCCCTACCAAGCGATCTTGAAACAAACTAAAGAAATCGCCAAAACTATCTTAGGTCGAAATCAAAATCAACTTAATAAAAAACTAATTTTTGAAGAAGGAGTAGCTGAACTTATTCCCTATAAAGGCAGTGTTACTCAGGTAGTAGAAGAACTCGTAGCCGGCACTAAACGATCGATGTGGTATCTAGGAGCAACTAACATTTCTCAGTTACAAAAAAGAACGAAGTGGGTGATGGTTTCCAATAGCACTCATTTAGAAAATGTTCCTCGCATTTAACCAATTGTGAAAAGTAAATTACAAAAAATTATTAATCATTTCAATAAGAAATTTATTCTTTCACACTTAGTATGGGATTTTGATGGCACTCTTTATCAAAGTGAGTTGGTGGGTAAAAAATTGGACAAAGCATATTTTGACTATATCAACCATCATCAAGCAACTACTCAAAAACAGATTGATCATCTTCTCAACCAACATGGCAAATTGAGTAAAGTGGCCAATCATCTTTTAGATAAATCTGAAGAACAAATTCTCAAAGAAGTAGACTCCATATTTATTCCTAGCTCTATTCTAGAAAAAGATCTTGAAATGGTTTCGCGGATAGAGGAAATGACACAATTCCAACATTTAATTCTTTCTAACTCCACCTTAGAGGCTGTAAAAACAGGACTTAGAAAAATCGGTTTTAAAAAAAGAGCTGAACTTGAGTTTTATCCTTTTACTAAGATAATCAGCAGAGATCAACTGAAATACAGCAAACCCCACTTCTCAGCTTTTCAAGCAGTTGTTAATCATACAAAACAACCTAAAATAAAACATTTGATGATTGGTGACTCATTAGAAGATGATATCTATCCATCTAAAAAATTTGGCATGCAGTCTATTCACGTTAGTCGAATTGATCAATTCTTCTCCTAGAGCTTTCTGCTAACCAAATTAAGGAAAGTTGATATAACATTATACTAATTCAAAAATTTACATAAAATATGAAAGAATACTTAGAATTTCTTTACGAAATGACCATTAGAGATTTGAAGATCAAATATAATGGCTCAAAAGCTGGATTCTTCTTAATGATAACTAATCCAATAATTCAAGTTGCAATCATTGGGTTAGTATTTTCATATTTCATCAAAATCCAAAACTATTATATTTTCCTCATGTCAGGATTAATACCGTGGCAATACTTTTCACAAACAATTTCCTCATCAACTCAAAGTCTAGTAAATGAACGCCGACTGATTCACAAATCTAAATTTAATTTAGAGATAATTCCCTTATCCATCAGCCTGTCAAATTTTATAATACTCATACCATCTCTTGTTATCTTAACTTTATACCAACTGCTCACCGGTTTTATTTCCATGACTCATGTGATGATGATGATACCTACAGTATTGCTAATGCTGCTATTAACATCTTCACTGTCAATAATCCTCTCAGTTTTAGGAGTATATTTTCGCTCATTAACTCACGTCATCAACCCCCTACTGCTTTTATTCTTTTATTCCACTCCGATTGTCTATAAGTTAGATATGCTTCCAGAAAATCTAAAAAAAATTAGTTCTATAAGCCCAGTGTCTGGCTACACTCAACTTTTTCACTATTCGCTTTTAAATATAAAACCTTCTTATCCAGGAATAATTCTGGTTGGTTTTGCGATGATAGTGCTGTTGGTATTTATTTCGATAAGAACAATAAAATCCAAAGGATCTTTTATTATTGATAAATTATGAAAAAAATTTTAATTGACTCTGATGCTGGAGCTGATGATCTTCTATCTATCAGGCTTGCAACTTGCGCAACAAATATTGATATTTCATGCATAATTGCTAACTATGGAGCTTTCGATCAACATGAGTCAAAAATAAGAATTCAAAAATTTTTAAGTCAAACAAGCGATAATAATTACACAATAGTTAATGGCAGTTCGAAACCAATCAAAGGTAAATTTATTCCTCCAGAATACAGCATTCATGGAAAAACTTTTTTAGATAAACTCGAATTATCTAAAGTGTTTAGAAAAAAATTTGATCAAAAAAAACTACTAGAAATTATTTCTAAAAACTCAATTGATGCCTATGTATCTTTGGGCCCTCTAACTAACCTATCAAAAATAATTACTCATAAAACATTCAGTGCTAAAGTTAAAAAGATAATAATTATGGGAGGAAACTTAATTCACCAGGGTAACTACACTCCATTTTCTGAGGTAAACTTTTATATTGACCCCCACGCAGTCAACAAAGTTTTTACGACTAATGAAGAAATTTATTTATTTCCATTGGACATCACTAATACTATTCAAATAAAAGAAAGTCGCCTTCGCAAATACTTTGATAAAAAAATATTTAATACTATATTTCTCCCCTATCTCAATCACTATAAAAATCTCAGTACCTATCACTTGCTCCCACCACAACTAAATCCACTACGATATAGGGGAGCCGCTATTCATGATTGTCTACCTATCATTTCTTTAATTGATTCAAAAATTTTTAAATTCAAAAAAATGGAAATCTTCACAGATAAAATTGTCGAAAATAAAGGACACATATACCCAAAACTAAGAAGTAATTTTGTAAGCACTCCAAAAACATCTAAAGTAGTTAACGTTGCTATTGCTGCTGATGAAAGCAGGTTTTGGAAAGTGTTTGACTCGCTGCTAAACTTAGTCTAGGATGTTCAGATAAACTCTAGGTAGAATATGACTCTATGATGATAAAAAAATATGTAGTTGGGTTAGCTAAAATATTTGAGAAGATCTCTTCTAAAGTAGAATTAAATCTTGGTATAAAAAGAAAAATCACTACACTAATTCCAAAAACAATCATCGAAAAAATAGATTCTCTTTTAGTTAGCACTCACGACATCAATACACACCACTATACCTTCAGACCAAGGCATGAGCCTTCATACGATCCTAAAAAAAATCTGTCTCAATTTACAAAATTATTTGATTTAGAAATCAATAAAATTAAAAAAGAAATTAAAGAAGATAAAAATAAATATATTGGACTGGAATTACCTGAAGGAATGAAGAAGTTTATCTCTGAGTTAAGTCTTTACTTAGAAAAAGAGCTTAAGAAAAAAGTAGTGATTTCTTCAGAACCATGTTTTGGAGCTTGTGATATCAAGCATCATCAATTCGAATCAGTTGGTATAAAAACAATCATCCATATGGGAAATGGTGCTATTCCCAATGTCAAGCTGCCAAATGGAATAAAAGTAATTTTTATTCCTCTTTATATAAATATACCTATTAAAAAAACTGTTGATAGGTCCATCAAATATTTCAAAAAAAACAGTATTTCTAATGTAGGAATAATCAGCTCAATCTCTTTCATAAAAAATGTTAGTGAGATAAAGAAACTTCTTAGATCAAATGATATAACCGCCCACACGGCAAGCGGAAATAAGAGACTCAGCTTGCCTGCTCATGTATTGGGATGCAATGCTTCTTCGGCATTACCCATAAAAGATAAAGTCGACATCTTTGCGATGTATGAAAACGGGTCTTTTCACGCACCTGCAGTAAGTCTAACTACGAAATCTGATGTCGTCTGTTTTGACCCTTTAACTGAGGATACTATTTTTTACTCCTACGACAAACTTAAGCAAAAAGCTCTTGAAGAGAGATCTGCCAATCTAGAAAAGATTTCCAAAGCAAAAAGGGTTGGCTTATTGATAAGCAGCAAGGTGGGGCAAAATCGATCCAAAATGATTTATAAACTCGAAGAGATGTATTCAAAAAAAGGTTATAAAACTACAATACTAATATCTGACTACATCGATCCAAAAAGCCTAGAAACCACAGATTTTGATCTGATAATTGCAAGCATGTGCCCAAGAGTAAGTATTGATGAACGAAAACTATTTTCAAAACCTCTTCTAACCATACCAGAGGCGATGGAGTTTATACAAACAAAAAGCGTAAATAAAAATGAATTCAAATTTGATCAATTTAGTTAAAGAATTAGCTTCATTTAAAAAAATTATTCAACACATAGATATTTCATTGGGTAAAACCAGTCAAAATCTTGTTATCTTGATTGAAAAAGAATATGTTGATAGAACTTCTAAAGATTTTTTGACTAAAATTCTTAAGAATATAAAAGAAAAATATCCATTTTCTAAAGTCATTGAATATGCAGTAAGTCAGAATTTAAAAAAAGTAACTTACTTTATAGAAAAAAAACCTATATTAAAAAAAGAACTAGATCGGCTATTTAACTCTAACCCCAAATTTATTGACTTTATACACACCGGTAGAGCCTTCTATAAGCAAAGTCCTCTAAAATCTGGAGTGGTGGTGGTGAGATTATCAAGTAAAAACACAAAATTGTTTAGCTATGGCAAACTCATAACAACAATGCTCAATAAAAAAAGTTCTATTACTAGTAAATATTTAAAAACGATTAATAATTTTAGCGTCGGTGGATTAAACATTAAAATTCCTACTAGCTCATTTTTTTATTCGGGATTTGGCAACTCTAGCTTGTGCAATTTAAACTCAAATTTCAGAATTCTTCCTATGAATACCATTACAGGTTTTCTCAAAAATCCAAATGATATTTCCATGAAAAATTCAAGTATTGTCATAAATGGAACGCTGGAAAAAGATGGATATGTAGAAAATATCAATAAAAAACTCAATCTTAAGGGTCAGATAAATTTATCTATCAAAAAAAATAAGATAAACTCCCTGATGGTTGACTCAAAAGTAGTGAAACTTGATAAATATCATAAGATTGTCCATCTTACTTTTGGAACAAATCCATTTATTAAAAATAACATTTTTCAAATTTCTGACTATGAAAGAAGCCAAGATTATTTATGTATTGGCGTAGAAGACACAAATAACAACCATATAGACATTTGTCTTAATGCCAAACCAATAAATAATTTGTCATTAATAACTTTCTGGATTAAACAAAAGTTGAGACAGTTAATCAATTAAGTTGTGATAAAGAATCAATTCCCTGAAAATAGGAAGTGTCTATCATCTTATCTACTCCATTAACATTAAATTTATCTCTTTTTCCACCAAATATCAAAGCCCCTAATTTGTTCTTATTTACATAAATCAGAGGTTTGCCATAAAAAATCTCAGACATTTGTTTACTGATTTTTCCCACACCAAAATATGATGTGGAAACCTTACTATCATATGATAATTTTGCTCCCCATTTATTTTTATAAATCAAAACACCATCATCTAAAAAAGGAACCGAATAGCCCAAGCTTAAAAAGTGAAACTTGGAGTCTAGTGCGTGCTCTATTAAAAAATAATGTACTGCCGTCATAACACCCTTCGAATATAATTCCTGACTCGCATCAAGAACTCCCATTCTTCTAACAACAAGCCCATCTCTCTCTTTTAGTAATGAGGCAAAACCAACCGCAACTTCATTACAAAATACAAGTAAACAACCATCTTTGAAATATTTTTTAAAATCTAAAAATTTTTCAGGCTTACTCTTATGCCGCTTACTCATCAATGGAACATACATTTTTTCATAAATATTTTTAAGATCAGTTATTTTTTCTTTGACTTCATAAGAATAACTGAATTTTTTTATTTTTCTTAATTCAAGACTTTTTCTGTTTTTACGATAACCTTTTATGACCGCATTTCTGCCAATAGATAAGTCAATCGTTTGGTCAACAAAAAAAGGAACCTCAAATAGATTAAGTCTCAATAAAGATTTAAGTATTTTATTTTCCTCACAAAATATCAAGCAATAATTATTTTTTATCTTACTTCTAAATTTCACTAGTGAGAATATTCCCAATCTTTTTCTGCTAATTTCTTTAATTTTTAAATCAAAAAAAATATCTGAAAAAAAATATCCAGGTACATCAACCCTACCTATACAATAAATATAAAAAATAAATTTTCCATTTTTCTTTAATTCAAACTTGACCAAATCAAACATATCTTACCTCAAGCTTTTTTTGGTATTTGAATAGCCAAAATAAACTCCTAATTCTTTTTCCCAAGAAAAACTTTCTTTTTTTAATAATAAATTTACTTCTTTTTTTGACATTTTTTTCATTTTGCCATTAGATAAATAATAAAAAGTATCTGCCAAAGCCATCGCATAAGCTAATATATGCGAGCTAACTATAGTTGTCATTCCAGTATTTTTTTGCATTTTTTTGATTGCCTTCATGACTTTCAATTGATATTTAATATCTCCTGCCACAAAAATTTCATCCAATACCATTAGATCGCATTTACTCATTACCGCTACTGCAAATGCCAATCTAAACTTCATTCCCTGTGAATAAGTATAAAAAGGAATATCGATATATTTTCCAATATCTGCAAATTTAATTATTTCATCTCTCTTAGATAATACTTCATCCCTGCCCATACCAACCAACATTCCATTAACTAAAATATTTTCTCTTCCTGTTAGATCAAGATGAAATCCTGACTCTAGATCTGCCAAAGACACCACTCTTCCTTTTATTTTTGCACTACCAGTTGTGCATTGAGTAATTCCCGAAATAATCTTTAACAAAGTGCTTTTTCCAGAACCATTTGGGCCAATAATTCCCACTCTCTGATTTTTTTCAACATTAAGATCAATATCTTTCAAAGCCCACACTGATCCCTCTGGAGTTTTATATTGTTTTCCGATTCCTTTAAGATTAACTAACACTTTTTGTCTCCTTATAGTAAAAATTTATTTTGATGCCTGCATGATTACATCGTGGTAATCTTGCCAAACACACTCAACATCTTTGAAACCAGCTTTTTTAAACATTTGCATCCATTTCTCTAAAGAATATAATTCCACATGTTTTTTTACATATCTTTGAAGACCAACTCTGTCTATTTTTGCCTTGGATTTTGCCTCAACACTGTTGCTCCCTTTACTAAGATGCCATTTGAAGGAATAGTCTTCTGTATTCTTCCACCACAAATCACTCAGGTGCCTATCACTCAAAAGAACATTAATTCCAATTATTATTTTTGCCCCTTCATTCATCGATTTATGTATTTTTCCAAATAGAGACACATGATTAAAATCATAATGCAAAACATACTGAGAAATAACAATGTCAAATAATCCTAATTGTTTAATTTTATTTGAATCAATTGTCTTAAGATTAATTTTTTTAAATTTTATCTGTTTTTCAAACTTATTATTTTTAACTTTGTTTTTTGCAACATCTAAATATGTGCTTGAAGCATCAATAGCGATTATTTTGGCCTTAGGAAAATTATTAGCAACTCTTATAGAAATATCTCCAGTCCCACATCCAACATCTAAAACAAGCATTTTATCTTTAGTTGACGTTGTAATACATTCAACCAAACTCTTTCTCATCTCAAGACCTCTCCCTCCATGAAATCGCTCTTGGAATTCATCGTAATGATTCGCCTGCTCTTGGTTTTTACTAATTGTGGGAATTACATTTGAGAGGACTATAATCTTCTGAAGAAAGTGGTACTTTTTTTTAATGAATTGATAAAAATTTAAATTCATAGTTGCCCACTCAGAGTTAAAATAAAACTATACCATTAAAGATCATTTTTAGGTACGATAAATAGCTTTAAATATGCTTTGTTAAACCAATAAAAAATCCCCCTAGTTCTGGCCTCGACCTATTGTCCCATTCAGTTGCCCGAATAGTATCGTTGGCGCTGCGGCGTTTCAAGACTCTGTTCGGGATGGAAAGAGTTGGTTCCACCGCGCTCCAGAGACCAGAACTAGAGGGACTTATATAAATCCCTGCAATGCATTTTTAAAAGTACCTGTGCTCACTAACAGGTGAAGAGAGTATGTCACATAAACGAAACTAACACTTTAATAAATTAAAGTACTAATTCACATAGCCAAAAATACGAACTATCGTGTTCAATTGACATTTAGTACCACTAGGCTTAGCTTGTCACCAAGCTTACACCGGTGGCCTATCAACGTGGTGGTCTCCCACGAGTCTAATGGCGATACTTAATCTTGAAAGAGGCTTCCCGCTTAGATGCTTTCAGCGGTTATCCCGAACCAATGTAGCTACCCTGCGCTGCCCTTGATAGGAACAACAGGAACACTAGGGATTGGCTCACTCCGGTCCTCTCGTACTAGGAGCAAATTTTCTCAAGTATCGAACGCTAACGGCGGATAGAGGCCGACCTGTCTCACGACGGTCTGAACCCAGCTCGCGTACCGCTTTAATAGGCGAACAGACTAACCCTTGGGACCTTATTCAGCCC